>Ga0316201_10004047_pt1 | contig 10975 bp, 8 predicted proteins | sample CS6wburrow_MG_FD_204516 | JGI IMG/M metagenome (GOLD analysis project Ga0316201, IMG submission 204516) | Coastal sediment microbial communities from Delaware Bay, Delaware, United States - CS-6 worm burrow | ecosystem: Environmental > Aquatic > Marine > Coastal > Sediment | place: USA: Delaware... | reverse complement strand
TTTCACAGCAAGTTTATTCCAATACTAATGGATATTTTGATCCTACCGTAGGTGCTCTGGTTAATGCATGGGGCTTTGGACCGGGAGATATTGTGGAGATGGATAGCGCAAAAGTAGACAGTATTCTGCAATTCGTAGGCTTGGACAAAGTCCGATTAAATTCAGATGGGACCATTACTAAGAATGATCCAAGAATATTTATGGACTTCAATGCAATTGCTAAGGGATATGCAATAGACCGTTTGGCAGTACTTTTAGATCAAAAGGATATTGAAAATTATTTAATTGAAGTTGGTGGTGAGATCATTTCTAAAGGAGAAAATAAAATTAAAAACAAGTCCTGGATAGTTGGTATTGATGATCCCCAGATTGAGGAGGGCAGAAGATTAAAACTCACTCTTAAACTTGCAGATAAGGCTATGGCATCATCCGGTAATTACCGAAAATTCAGGGTAGATTCAATTACCGGTCAAAAGTATGTTCATACAATCGATCCTAAAACAGGATATACCAGAAATTCGGATATTCTAGCGGTTAGTGTAATTGCAAATGATTGTGCCAGAGCTGATGCCTATGCCACTGCAATGATGGCTATGGAATTATCCGAATCCAAAAAATTGCTGAACTTAGATGAACAGCTTGATGCATATATTATTTATCTGGAAAAGGATGGGGAGGTTGCAGAATTTATGACACCCGGATTTAGAAAGTTAGTGGCGCGTTAATCATTTCGTTACCAACGGAATTAATTCTCCCTTTGCCAATCTATATTTTTCAATTTCAGAATCTGTCATCGTTGCCGTATAATCGACGGCTTTTACTGTAAATCCAGCCTCTTTTAATCGGTCAAAATAATCACGCCCATAAACCCTAACATGATCATATTGTCCAAAAATTTTAGCTCTTTCTTTCTTATCAGTAATAGAATTATCTTCAAAGGTAACCTCTCTTTTTAAATCCTGGGGTATTTGGAAAATACCCCAACCAGAGGGTTTGAGAACACGATAGAGCTCACTTAGTGCTTTGCTGTCTTCAGGAATATGTTCCAGAACATGATTGCATAGAATCACATCAAATGAGTTATCCTTAAAGGGAAGTGCACAAATATCGGCTTTGATATCAGCAAGCGGAGAGTTCAAATCTGTTGTAGTATAGTCAAGATGTTCTAATTTTTTAAACCTGTTATAGAAAGGTTGTTCTGGTGCGAAGTGCAAGACCTTGTGAGGTGCCGTAAAAAAATCGGTTTCGTGCTTCAGGAATAACCACAAAAGCCGGTGTCTTTCAAGAGACAGAGTAGAGGGGGATAGAACATTTTCCCTGGGGTTTTCATATCCATAAGGAAGGAAACTTTTGAATTGTTTCCCATCAATTGGATCTGTGTACTTATCCCCTTTTAGTGTCAATGAGAGGATTGGTCTCGCCAGGTAACTCAGTTGAATTAATAAGGGCCTGGGAATTTTATTGAGGAAATATTTGAATAGTTTTTTCAAAATCCTTTAGCTGATTAGAGTTGTATTTTTTTAACCCTAAATTCATCTTCTTCATTGCTTGTTATACCAAGGGCATCATAAATATATTGAAAGGTTGAAAGTAATTCCGGTTTCCCATTTATAAGGGCTACATTATGTTCAAAATGGGCACTCGGTTTTCCATCGGCGGCGAGGATAGTCCAACCATCACGAAGTTGTTTTATGCGTCTGGTGCCCATATTAATCATAGGCTCAATGGCTACTACCATCCCGTCAACAAATTTCTTTCCTCTTCCGCGCTTGCCATAATTAGGCATCTCAGGTCCTTCATGCAGCTTTTTTCCCAGACCATGTCCTACGAGTTCTCGTACAACCCCATATCCATGACTTTCACAGTAATTTTGAATTGCAAAGCCAACGTCACCAACGCGATTTCCTACCTTAAACTGCCTTATTCCTATATAAAGGGCTTCCTTGGTAACCCTGAGTAGCTTTTTGGTTTCTCCTTCTACAGTTCCGACTTCAAATGTATAGGCATGATCTCCATAAAATCCATTTTTTAAAGCGCCACAATCTACAGAAATGATATCGCCATCCTTCAGTGGTTCTTTATTTGGAATACCATGTACCACCTGTGCATTCGGGCTCAGGTTTAAAGTATTTGGAAAATCATACATTCCCAGAAAGCCCGGCTCGGCACCATGATCACGAATAAATTCTTCTGCTAATTTATCAAGGTAAAGCCCGTGTACCCCGGGCTTAATTTCAGCAGCCAGCATGCCTAAAGTTTTAGAAACTACTAAAGCACTCTCTCTAAGTAATTCAATCTCTTCTAATGTCTTAATCACAACCATGATACAAATTTAGTAGATTAGACCTAGATCAAAGAGTGTTGGGTCATTAATGCCGGCTTAGGTATTCCCATTAATTCAAGAATTGTTGGAGCAATATCTCCCAGCACACCGTCATTTATATGTTTTATATCCTTATCAACAAGGATTAAGGGTACCGGATTTGTAGTATGTGCAGTATTTGGTGTACCATCCGGATTAATCATTGTGTCGCAATTGCCATGATCTGCAATTACTAAAGTAGAATATCCATTTTTCAATCCTGCATTGATAACGGCTTGTGCACATTCATCAACTGTTTCGCAGGCTTTTATTGCCGCATTCATATCCCCTGTGTGTCCAACCATATCCGGATTTGCGAAATTAAGGCATACAAAGTCCACTTCACCTTTATTCAACTCGGGAATTATTGCATCTCTAATTTCATACGCGCTCATTTCAGGTTTCAAGTCATATGTTGCTACTTTTGGTGAGGGACATAATATTCGTTCTTCGCCTTCAAAAGGGATTTCTCTTCCTCCATTAAAGAAAAATGTTACATGAGGATATTTCTCTGTTTCCGCTATCCGTATCTGTTTTTTACCTTTTTTGGCAAGGATTTCACCTAAGGTCTCCTCAATATTATCTTTGTCATAAACGACATGCACGCCAACAAATGAATCGTCATAGTTTGTGAGTGTGACATAGTAAAGATTCAATTTATGCATGTTGTGTTCATGGAAATCTTTTTGACTAAGCACTTGAGTCAGTTCCCTGCCTCTGTCTGTCCTGAAATTGAAAAAGATTACCACATCACCATCTTTAATTTTTGCCAAAGGTTCCCCTGCATCATTAACCATAGCGATTGGATTAATGAATTCATCAGTGATGCCTTCACTATAGCTCTTTTGCATGGCTTCAGATATGCTTTTAAAAGCTTCGCCTTTCCCATTAACCAATAAATCATATGCTATTTTAATACGTTCCCATCTTTTATCTCTGTCCATTGCGTAGTATCTCCCAATAACCGAGGCTAATTTGGCATTTTTATCGGAGCAGAAATCTGTCAGATCCTCTAAAAAGGTAATTCCACTTTTTGGATCAACATCTCTTCCATCTGTAAAAGCATGAATAAATGCATTTTTCACACCATAATCCTCGCTGGTCTCAATAAGACCTTTTAGGTGGTCAATATGGCTATGAACACCTCCATTACTTACCAAACCCAAAAAATGTACATTCTTATTATGACTTTTGGCATATTCGAAAGCCTTTTTAAGTTCTTTTTCTTCTTTGAGCGTATTTTCTTCAACGGCAAGATTAATTTTTGCCAAATCCTGATAAACAATTCGTCCGGCCCCTAAATTCATATGACCAACCTCACTATTACCCATTTGTCCTGTTGGAAGACCTACATTCATGCCGTCTGTGAGTAGATTCGCGTTAGCGTATTGTTTGTAAAGCGAATCTATAAAAGGTGTATGCGCGTTTTCAATAGCCGAAACTTTCGGGTCTGGAGATTTACCCCATCCATCCAAAATCATTAAGATTACCTTTTTGTTCATGGTCCTTTATTTAAAGAGTAAGCAAAAATACACTGATTTACTGTGGTTTACCAGTATTCTTGCGGGCTTTTTTTAAAATTTTTGGAAGAATCAAACTATCATAAATATTCAATTGTATATAAGGTCTAATTGTTAATGTTTAGTTATTTATATGTTAATACTGAAACAATTATACATAAGTGGCGTCTATAATAGTATAATCAAAATCTATTCATCAATTAAAATCATTTCATCATGAAAAAAACAATCCTGATTGTTGCAGCAGCATGTTTACTTGCTGTTTCTGGCGTTTATGCCGAGAACAAAACAACTAATGAATTTACCGGAACAACTATTAACGTAAAAAATCTGGAAATTAATTCCTTTTGCAAAGCAATTATTCAAGGGGACATTGAGACCGTAAAAAAATTAATTGAACTTGGAGAAGACGTTAATCAAAAATCTTTAGGAATGACGCCTGCCATGTTCGCCGCAAGGTATAACAAGGCCGAAATATTAGAATTACTTATCCAAAACGGAGCCAACCTGTCAACAAAAAGTGATAAGGGATATACAGCCAAGAAGTTAGCAAAACTTTCTAAGGCCTCCGAAGCCCTTGCCGTTTTAGAAGGGCACAATATCTAGAAAAATGGTTTATTCATCAATCAAGAAAAACCCTGACATAGTTGTCAGGGTTTTTGGTTTGGATTGGTTTAAAATAATCAGTGTTCTTGTAAAAGAGTTAACGAAAATTAAAGTAACTAAAATTCGAATCCAGTAAAAGCCCTATAGAAAAAAGCATAAATGGCCATAGATAACATCAATACACAGAAAAAGGAATAAATTTTTAGAAGTACTACAACAAATTCCGGTTTACAGTCATCAAATGCCTCCAAATAAAGACTTTTAAAATGCAATAGCGTTCCCATATAGTTTCATTTAAATTAAAATTAAAGCTATAAGGGTTAAATTAGGGGCGTAAAACAGATTGGGAGGTAATTCAAATATACAAAAAAAAGATTGACAGCCTAGAACAACCCAAAAAATCTTATCCGGTCTGATCCTCGTATTTCTCTATAGACTCCTGTATTTTTTCAATTCTGTTATCCGGATCCGGATGAGTGCTTTGAAATTCAGGAACTCTATTTGGCCCGGCTGATGCCTTTAAAATCTTCATTACACCGATCATTTCTTCCGGGTTATAATCACTTTGCATCATAAACAAAACCCCAAGATCATCACTCTCAAGTTCGTCTTCACGGCCATTTGTTAAAAGTGTATTTTGGCCAATACTACCTACCAGGCTGCCTGCATCCGCACCTACACTGGCACCCATGGATACCGTTTTCCAAAAGTTACTTTCTGCAATACGCTCAGCTGAATGTCTGCCTATTACATGGCCAATTTCATGTCCAAGTACACCGGCCAATTGTGGTTCATTAAGTTGTTTAAATAGAGCATATGTTATAAAAATCTGGCCACCGGGTAATGCAAAGGCATTAATAGTCTGATCATCTGCAAGCAAATGAAATTCATATTCATAAGGGGTTTCCCGTGCAATGCTGTTTTGCACCAGTCGGTTTCCAACGGCATCCACAAGGGTCTGGAGGCGATCATCGGGATATAAGCCTCCATATTGCTGTGCCACTTCCGGAGCGCTTTGAAGACCAATAGCAATTTCTTGTTCTGAGGTCATATTAATATTTTGAACCCTTCCGGTATATGGATTTTCTTCTTTATTATTCCATCGTTGGATAAGTGCAATTACCACTATTACTAAACCAATAACTATTCGAATTTTCCAACTTCCTCTTCTCATAGTAAAATATTTATTTCAGTTATTCTAAAGTACAACATTGCCTACAAAAGTTCCGGATTTATATCCAGTATATTATCCTCAATATATGTTTTTATGAATTCTGTAGTCAATTCATCACTTCCTAAAAAGTCCTCGGATTTCAATTGTTTTAGAATATTTTTTAGTCTAAAAGTTTTAAGCATGGGTTTGGATAGGGGGGCATAGCTGTAATGCCAGGGCTCATATTTAAACCCTCTCCGTTTTGGATTATCTGTATAAACCAGGTAATAGTTGAACTTCTCAGAGTTTTCGTCCATCCAAAGTTTGAATTTTTCATATGGACCTTCTGTTTCGAATTTACTGGCTACAAGTACATCGCCATCTACTTTTTGGCTCCCGTCAATAAGATCTACATCAGTTCCCCAATGGTGCCTGCTTGTGCCCGGAATGGTAGAATACTCTATTATTTTTTCAATTGCATCTAATGGTTCCATCCCGTCATCCGTATACTTTAAATATTTACGTTCAAAAATGGCCGCTTGCCTGTCAAAACTACGATAACTTGAAACTATCTTTATATCTATGCCATCAGCAAGTGCTGCTTTTCTCATTTCAACAAATGCATCATGTGCTTCCTCCCTTAAATTTATGTCCTCACCGTAAAGGTCAATATCTGCTTTGCCCATAAGTTCCTCAATGGAATATCTGGTCACTTGCAGTATCAAAGTGCTTGGAATAATAGTCATGGCCAGACCACCAACTCCACTTCTTTTAATAAACAGTCTTCTTTCCATAATTTTTTGGTTTAATCAAGGGCTTTATATGATATCGATCTTCATAACAAAAAAGATACCGAATATCTAAATCACGAATCTTAAATTTATTTCAATTACCAATCAACTACTTCTTACATCATATGCCTAATAGTGTATACATCAAATTTAAGAAGTATTTTAAGAAATTATGTGCCTGTGAGGGATTATCTGGCGTTAAAGCAAAATGAAGCACTAAGTAGAGGAGAATTTGCAACTAGATTTAAGAACTGACAACAGTTTAGTTGGAAATATAGAGATAACCCTGATGTTTTCGTCGCAAATCATTAAGGGCAATAATATAAAAGTAGATACCTGTTTCTAAACCTGAATTTCTTTGTATTGCATTATCCATATTTGAATAACCATTAAACTGTCCATCGTAGTTATCCATGCTATATACTAAGACGCCGTAACGATTAAAAATCTGAAGTGAATTATTTGGGGAATTTTCAATACCTTCAATGGTTAGTACATCGTTTTGACCATCGCCATTGGGAGTCATATAATAGTTATCCAGTTCTATTGTATCAAAGGTTTCCAGCATGTCATCATTACCTCCTATAGTAATAATCTCATAATCATTGGGTATGAACAGATCTGATGTAACTGAACCATAGGCCATTCCACCCTCGACACCCGTATTTCCGAGATTAACCCATTGGTTTTCAGATTTATTCCATCCTACAACTTTAAGATCACTTATAAATTCACCTAAAGCCGCAATATTGCTATAACCATCCCAGGTAAGGGTTACATTAGAGGGTACATCACCTTCAAGTCTCCAAAATTCTTTGTCAGAGACAGACATATATTCTGATGACTTTTTATCAGTATTGTATATGGCATTCAACGTTTTTGAATTATTAGGGTCCTCAAAAAAATAGGCACATTTAGCCAGAGCATTCGTAGCCATAGAAGTTATGGTCAAAGGCCTTAACCTTTGATCGTCTCCGACAGGAAATACAAAACTATCTTTGTTGGTCATTGCTGCATAACCATATACTTTAGAAACACTGCTTTCACCCGTATAAAAAGAGTTGTCAAAGAAATTTGAATAAACCCCTGATTGTATTCTTGGGGTTATAATATCACCTGTAATTAAGTTCCCATTGTTAATTACACCTAAAGAGGTCTGAAGTACCAAACCATTTTCGACAGCAACTTCAGTATCGAAAAAGACGGGAGTAAAGGCCCCAGAAACCGTTAATTGTCCAAAATCGCTGTAAAAACCAACAAGGCCCATATTCTGATCAAAACTGCCATCATTTATGAGATCCAAATGTAATCCAACCATTGCGGTTTCATGGATCTGAATGGTACCAAAGTTGTGCAGTGCTTCCTGACTCATTAGCTGAAAGCACCATGTAAAGAATAGTAATATGGCAATTAGGTATCTCATTGACTATCGTAATTTGTTTATTACAAAACTGGATTCTCCAGAACCACTAAATCGAACGGTTCCTGAGTTTGCTTCCCGATACGAAATAATGCTAACTACATCATTGGCATTGAGTTGCAAAATTTCGTTAAGGTGTAAACTGGAATGGTCGTGTCCTGAAGCCCATCTAATATATCCCGAAGCAGCTATTGCACCAACAGCAGTGCCATTAACCGCAATTCTGGCATTAACATTGGTTCGCTGTCTTGTATTATTTGGAAAATTTGCACCAATTAAAGATAGATTAGCGCGAACATCATATCTCCCTGATTCTTTTATGGTTATACTTGTGCTTGTTGCTTCGTATAAATTGTTTCCATCATCTTTATAATCTTCACTTCCAAATAGAGGAACAATAGTATTGTTTATATTTAAATCTGTTGTTGTGTCTGTGTTAGTCCAGCGACCACCATAATTCACTTTTGACTTTTGTAAAACACCTGAAGGATCTACAGCCACAATATCATCAGAATCGCTGGCATCACTAAGTGCCCTTATTCTCGCATTGCCATTAACATCCAATTGTTCGGTTGGATTGTTTGTATTGACACCAATATTTCCTCCGTTCTTTAAGAATAAGCGATAATCAGCAACATTAGATTCCACAAAGTTTAAACCTCCTGACAAAAAATTCCAATGCCATTTGGGAGATCCTGTATTATCCTGAAATGCAAGGACGTCAACACCATTTGCCTTTATTACCAGCGGATGACTATTAAATACGGACGCCTGATTAATCAGAATCTGTCCGCGGTCCTGCACCAACCTTAGTTTTTCAATATTATTAGATTTCAAAATAAGATCCTGTGCATCAGAAGTACCTACAAAATTAGTCGAAGATGTTGTTCCTGTATTTCCGGTAATGTTCCATCCCCCTGTTGAACTTCCTACCGGAGCCCAGGTTGCTCCGTTATACTGATAGACACTTTGATCTGTTGTATTGTATATTAAAGATCCTGTAATTGACCCGGAAATAGCATTTATCTCTGTTGTTGTGGCATTAGTTAAACCAAGTAACAGTCCTGCCTCTATTTGTGAGTAGGAACTCCAACAGCTAATTATAGCAATAATTGTAAGTTTAAAATTTCTTATCATCTTACAGATTAAGAATGGTGAACATAAACTCAGAATTAAATCTGCTTCTGTCTGTTCCTCCATTATCATTATCTCCTATTATTACTTCAAAGCTTATGTTTGTTTGGCTGTTATAAGAAATACCTGGGTCGTCATTTCCTACTCCGCCTCTTCCTGGCTGGGTTAATTGTATAATGTAATTTGCATCTGATACAAGTCCGGCTGGAAGGTTGACTCTATAACGGCCATTACCAGACAGCTTAGTTACACTAATCCCCGGAGTGGCTCTTATTACATTTCCGTTGGAAGCAATTTTTCCAAATGCCTTGATAGGACTTTCATAAAATGCACCACCATTTGATCCCACCGTAATACTGTTGTTTGTTTCAGATCCGACCACATTAGCGGTTTGATCCGTGGCAGTTTCATTGGTATAAGTAATTACTCCTGTAGTGGTATTCTGACTTAAATTTGTCGTGACATCATCGCCAGGATCACCTTGAGGACCTTGAGGACCTATCGGACCCTGTGGACCAATTGGTCCTTGCGGACCTGCTGGTCCTTGATTTCCGTCAGGCCCTTGCGGACCTTGGTTTCCGTCCGGTCCTTGATTCCCATCCGGTCCCTGGTTTCCATCAGGTCCCTGATTCCCGTCAGGACCCTGTAAACCTATTGGTCCCTGCGGACCTTGATTTCCGTCTGGACCCTGGTTTCCATCAGGACCTTGATTTCCTATTGGTCCCTGTGGGCCTTGATTTCCGTCCGGACCCTGGTTTCCATCTGGGCCTTGATTACCGTCTGGACCCTGTAAACCTACTGGACCCTGATTCCCGTCCGGACCTTGATTCCCGTCCGGACCTTGATTTCCGTCTGGACCCTGGTTCCCATCCGGGCCTTGATTTCCTATTGGTCCCTGTGGACCTTGATTTCCATCGGGACCTTGATTCCCGTCCGGACCTTGATTTCCATCAGGACCCTGGTTCCCGTCAGGCCCTTGGTTACCGTCTGGTCCTTGTAAACCTATTGGCCCCTGCGGACCTACCGGTCCTTGATTCCCGTCGGGACCCTGGTTTCCATCCGGTCCTTGATTCCCGTCGGGACCCTGGTTCCCATCCGGTCCTTGATTTCCTATTGGTCCTTGAGGACCCTGGTTCCCGTCCGGTCCTTGATTCCCGTCAGGTCCTTGTGGACCCTGGTTCCCGTCTGGACCCTGGTTCCCGTCAGGCCCTTGGTTACCGTCAGGCCCTTGCAGACCCTGGTTTCCGTCAGGACCTTGATTCCCATCGGGACCCTGATTTCCATCAGGTCCCTGGTTCCCATCCGGGCCTTGATTACCTATTGGACCCTGTGGGCCTTGATTTCCGTCCGGTCCTTGATTTCCTATTGGTCCTTGAGGACCCTGGTTCCCGTCTGGACCCTGGTTCCCGTCTGGTCCTTGTAAGCCTATTGGTCCCTGTGGACCTACCGGTCCTTGATTTCCATCAGGTCCCTGGTTCCCATCCGGGCCTTGGTTTCCATCCGGTCCTTGATTTCCTATTGGTCCTTGAGGACCCTGGTTCCCGTCAGGCCCTTGCAGACCCTGGTTTCCATCTGGTCCTTGATTTCCTATTGGTCCTTGAGGACCCTGGTTCCCGTCCGGCCCCTGGTTACCATCCGGACCTTGATTACCTATTGGCCCCTGTGGACCTACCGGTCCTTGATTACCGTCAGGACCTTGATTACCGTCAGGACCCTGGTTCCCGTCTGGTCCTTGTAAACCTATTGGACCTTGTGGACCTACCGGTCCTTGATTTCCGTCTGGGCCTTGATTCCCATCCGGTCCCTGGTTCCCATCCGGACCCTGGTTCCCGTCAGGCCCTTGATTCCCGTCTGGTCCTTGTAAACCTATTGGCCCCTGCGGACCTACCGGTCCTTGATTCCCATCGGGTCCCTGTGGGCCTACCGGCCCCTGGTTTCCATCCGGTCCTTGATTTCCGTCAGGCCCTTGATTCCCATCCGGCCCCTGGT
>Ga0316201_10004046_pt1 | contig 10976 bp, 10 predicted proteins | sample CS6wburrow_MG_FD_204516 | JGI IMG/M metagenome (GOLD analysis project Ga0316201, IMG submission 204516) | Coastal sediment microbial communities from Delaware Bay, Delaware, United States - CS-6 worm burrow | ecosystem: Environmental > Aquatic > Marine > Coastal > Sediment | place: USA... | reverse complement strand
AGACAACATATAGAGCGGAAAGTAATGGTCTATAACAATAAAACCGTGATATTCTCATAGAGAATAATTCGTGCCTTCTTTGGCAAAATTGAAACCCAAGGCTTCGATCTCATCCTTCATTTTATGAGAACTCAATATGGCCGGGTTAGAGTGATTGAAATGTATGAAAATGACCTTTGCTTTAGTTTCATTTGATTCATTTTCAAATAATCTGATCGTTTCCATAATGAATGGGTGTGGCACCTCGCTCATTGGCCTCGGTATCTCCCCATCTTGAAAGAATGTGGCGTCCAAAAACGCATAGTCTACTTTCTTGACTTCCTCAACAATGTCCTTTTCCCATAAATGCCATTTGTTGATATCAGGGATGAATAGTGCAGATTTACCCTTACCCATTATTTTGTATCCGACGGTTTCAGAAAATTCATCGCGGTGCGGCACTAAAAATGGTGTGACTTTCAAGTTCGCATTCAATGTGACTGGCTGCGTATTTTGAAGCGCTTTTAAATCAATATTGCCCAAAGAGACTAGTTGACTCCAGGGTCCGTTGGTTTCCAAGAAATCTTTCAATCTCGGCATCGCGTAAACAGGTACATCCTTTCCAGCAAGTGCTTCCCTGCCCAAATACATGAGGCCTGTGTAATGTCCTATGTGCGCATGAGTCAGGAAAATACCATTGATTAATTGCTGATTATTGATATGATTCCGTTTTAGATCATCCAATTGAGCTGTCATATCTGGCGTGGCGTCAAACAGCCATTTTTCATGCGTGGTTTTATCTATCAAACCTAAACAGGAAACTCGTTTCTTGGCCTCCTTGCCTTCATGAAATAATTCACAACATGCCCTTTCACAAGCCACTTGAGGATACCCAGCATCTTGAGCAACTCCGAGAATCGTTATGTATTGCTCATCATTGAATTGCATTTCGACAACTTTGCTTTCTTGGCAATTCGAAAGAAACACAATGCAAACAAAAGTTTGGAATAATTGGTGTTTTAAATTCATCGAATAAAAGTATCTTGCTAAACCTAGGTCCTACATTGGAAAATCTAGGTTAAAGATATAAAACCCCTTATAATGATACGTAGAATACTCTCTTTAATTATAATTCTGAATCTCACGGCTTGTGCCAAACTCCAAGGTGTGATCGATCAACTACCGCAAGGTGGCATTAGCAATGAGGAAATTGCTGCAGGTCTGAGGCAATCTTTGGACTTTGGTATAGAAAAGCAAGTGTCTAAACTGACACAGACCGATGGTTATTATAAAAATGAATTGGTCAAGATCCTGCTTCCTGATGAACTCCAGAAAGTCGATAAGGCCTTGCGAGATATTGGCCTGGGTAATCTAGCCGATGAAGGTATAAAAGTGTTGAACCGAGCCGCAGAAGATGCGGTTAAGGAAGCTACACCAATTTTCGTTGATGCCGTAAAAGGGATAACGTTTACGGATGCCAAGAACATTCTGGTCGGCAACGACGATGCAGCCACTCAATATTTAACAGGAAAGACACAAGATGCGTTATATGCTAAATTCCACCCTGTCATCCAATCGTCTTTCAGCAAGGTTGGAGCGGATCAAATATGGACCAACCTGATCAATAGATATAACAGTATTCCCTTCACTAACAATGTTAATCCAGACCTTACGGATTATGTCACTGGAGAAGCCCTTAAAGGTGTTTATACGATGATCGCAGTAGAAGAAAAAGAAATCAGGACCAATATCTCATCTAGGACCACAGACTTACTCCGGAAAGTATTTGCCTTGCAGGATTAGTTTTCTTTCTTATAAAGGCCATCAAATGCAACAGACGTCACTTTATCACCTTGAAGTATTTCCCACAACTGTCGAACGGAACCATCTTCATTATGGGTCCAAGTAATCCGATTGCGATAGGTCTCACCTTTCTGATTCATTAATTCGTCTGAAGATAATATCATTTGATTACCAACTCTATTGCCTTTTAAATGTAGGCTCTGGCCTTGATTATCCACCCAAATTTGTTCCCATTGCTTGGATTGCCCATTATAGAAATTATTGCTAGTTCCAGTGTAACCAGCATTGGCACTTGTCCAATCCTCCCGAAGAATACACTTATCCTGAATCTTATCGATCACATTTCTTCCTGCCGGTGAACCATCAGCTGTCGTGACATTCCATGTACCGACCCAAAAATCAAATTCCGCATGTTTTTCGGAACAACAATTGCATTTTTTGTCTTGGGCAAAAGTCGTTACAGCTCCCAATAGCAATACTAAAATGATTACTTTTTTCATGATGATTGTTTTACTAAAAATACTGAATGATGCTTGATTCAAGGCTCATGTTAACATAACATTATAATGCATGGCCATCTTGATATCCACTTTTTTAGTTTTAGTTAACATCTTTATTGTCAGCTATTTCGTATATACTATATAAATTCACTTGCTATGAATCAACGATTTTGTAAAATAGGGACCATTAGGTCTAAGGACCATATCATATATAACACCTCAAATCTGGAGAAGCGTTATACGACTTTCATTGAAAATGCCTATAATTTGATGCAGACGGATGCGGGAATGAGTGATTTCTTCTATCACGAGGCCAATAAGATATTCAAGAGATTAAAAAAAATAAAATCGCTTTAGATATACGGTACTAATTGCTTAATGCGTTAAGTTCAATTTCCATCTGTTCCTGTATCTCCTTAGCCTTTTGTGCTGCAGCACGAGCAAAATCCTTGTTGCTTGACGCATAGATAATTCCCCGTGAAGAGTTGACCAACAACCCAACATCTTTGGTCATCCCATACTTGCAGACTTCCTGAAGACTTCCACCTTGTGCACCAACACCGGGGACCAATAAGAAACTATTGGGAATGATATGACGTATATCTTCAAGATATTCGGCTTTGGTCGCTCCTACCACATACATCAGATTGTCTGAGTTCCTATACGTCCTTGAAGTTTCGAGAACATGTTTGTATAATTCCTTGTTCTCGATTTTCTTGGTTTGAAAATCGAAGGCCCCATCATTGGATGTCAGTGCCAGTAAAATGGTATGTTTATCATTGAAAGCCAAGAATGGTTCTACAGAATCCCTTCCCATATAAGGTGCTATGGTAATGGAATCGAAATTCATGTCATCGAAAAATGCCTTCGCATACATGGTACTCGTATTGCCTATATCACCTCGTTTAGCATCAGCAATCGTAAATATTTCGGGATGGTGTTCATTAAGATAATCAATGGTTTTCTTTAGTGCCTGCCAACCCTTGATGCCATAGGCTTCATAAAAAGCGATATTGGGTTTATAAGCCACACATAGATCGTGTGTCGCATCTATAATGGCTTTGTTGAATGAAAAAATGGGATCTTCATCTTGTAATACGTATTCTGGGATTTTCTGGAGATCCACATCCAATCCGATACAGAGAAAGGATTTCTTTTTGCGGATTTGTGTTACTAGTTGCTTTGTTGTCACTTATTTCAAATTACATCACTATTTGCTTTCAACTTCTCGGTATTTTCAGCTAGCATGAGTTCGTCAATTATTTTCTGTATATCACCATTGATGATGTTTTGCAAGTCATAAAGCGTCAGTCCAATTCTATGATCCGTGACTCGACCTTGAGAATAGTTATACGTTCGGATCTTGGCACTACGGTCCCCACTGGTTACCATACTGCCTCGTTTTGCTGCATCTTCTGCATTCTTCTTTGCCAATTCAAGGTCATATAACCGAGAACGTAATACTTTAAAGGCTTTTTCTTTATTCTTATGCTGTGATTTCTGGTCCTGACATTGTGCCACCAATCCTGTTGGTTCGTGTGTCAATCTAACCGCAGAATATGTAGTGTTTACCGATTGGCCACCAGGTCCTGACGAACAGAAATAATCAATTCGAACATCCTTTGGATCGATCTCTACATCAAATTCCTCAGCTTCCGGAAACACCATGACAGTCGCGGCACTAGTATGAACACGTCCTTGAGTTTCTGTTTGTGGTACGCGCTGTACACGATGCACGCCAGCTTCAAACTTCAAGGTTCCGTAAACATCATTGCCAGTCACTTCAAACTGGATTTCCTTGAAGCCACCATTGGTACCTTCGCTATAATCCACCGTACTCACGGTCCATCCCTTGCTCTCGCAATACTTGCTGTACATCCTAAACAGATCGCCAGCAAAAATACTAGCTTCGTCTCCTCCTGTACCCGCTCTTAATTCAACAACCGCATTCTTGGAGTCTTCTGGGTCTTTAGGGATCAATAATACTTTAATTTCTTCTTCAAGTTTCGGGATGCCTTCTTTAGCTTCATCATACTGCATTTTAGCCATTTCGACCATTTCGGCATCACTGCCATCTGCAATGATCTCTTCTGCTTCTGCTAGATTATTGGTCAATTCGATATACTGCTCTCGTTTATCCATCAATAAACGCAAGTCCTTATATTCCTTGTTTAATTGAACGTAACGCTTCTGGTCTGTTATGATATCTGGTTGAATGATCAAATCACTTACCTCATCAAAACGTTGTTTCACTATCTGTAATTTCTCTAACATCTATCTACTTGATTGTGCTGCTAAAATACGACAAATTATAATTTTTCAATTGGTACTGTATTCACTATTTACAAGGCTTCGGAAAATAAATATGTGGGAAATATCGTTGTAAGTAGATCATGCAAAAGCTATCCTCGATCCTTGTTTTTTACAAATCACTTTTCCTATGGTCTTTTTTAGTGAATGTTTTCATCGTAGTATATAATCCACATCTGATTTCTGCGATCATTACTAAGTTGTTTCTCACAATTGTAATATGGTATATAATCAATCATACCAATAGAAAGAGAATCATAGTCTTCAAGAATTTAGGGATTTCTGAATTGAGTTTATTCTCAATACTATTTGTGATCGATGCTATAATGACATCAGTGTTTGTTCTTATCTTGAAGGAGTTCGTTTAATACTGGAAAGTACCTTTCTCGCTTTGGATCGTTAGCTTTTTTTCATCTGAATCTTCTACTCTTCCTATGATCTGGGCCTCGACATTGAAAGACTTTGATATCGCTATCAAGTCCTCGGCAATTGAAGGGTCAACATATAATTCCATTCTATGTCCACAGTTAAAGACTTGGTACATTTCTTTCCAATCCGTACCTGATTGTTCTTGGATTAATTTGAAAAGAGGTGGAATGGCGAACATATTGTCTTTTATGATATGTAGGTCATCGACAAAATGAAGGATCTTGGTTTGTGCACCTCCAGAACAATGAATCATTCCGTGAACCTTGTCTGAATTATATTTGGACAATATCTTCTTTATGATAGGCGCGTAGGTACGTGTTGGTGATAATACTAGTTTACCAGCGTCAATGGGAGACCCTTCAATATGGTCTGTCAATCGGGTTTGTCCTGAATACACCAGTTCGTCGGGGACGGCGGCATCATAGCTTTCCGGGAACTTTTCTGCCAGGTATTTATGAAAAACGTCATGACGTGCAGATGTCAGCCCGTTGCTACCCATACCACCATTATACACTTTCTCGTAGTTGGCTTGTCCGAAAGAGGCCAAACCTACTATGACATCACCCGATTTTATATTGGCGTTGTCTATGACAGAACTTCGTTTCATTCTGGCAGCTACCGTGGAATCAACGATGATGGTCCTCACGAGATCCCCGACATCGGCAGTTTCCCCTCCTGTTGAATGAATCGTCACGCCATAGTCACCAAGCTCTTTGATCAATTCTTCAGTACCATTTATAATGGCTGATATCACTTCACCAGGAATCAAATTCTTGTTCCTCCCGATAGTTGAGGACAACATGATATTATCTGTTGCTCCCACACAAAGCAGATCGTCGATATTCATTATTAGGGCGTCTTGAGCAATGCCTTTCCAAACAGAAAGATCTCCGGTTTCCTTCCAATACATATACGCCAGAGAACTTTTTGTACCAGCTCCATCCGCGTGCATTATCAAACAATAATCATCATCTTTTGTAAGATGATCTGGTACAATTTTACAGAATGCCTTAGGAAATAGTCCTTTATCCACATTCTTAATGGCGTTATGCACGTCTTCCTTGGATGCTGAAACACCTCTTAAACTATATCTCTTGCTAATATCTTCGCCCATTGAATCTACTTGTTTGAACTGCAAAAATAATAATACTGAACTTGCTTAACTAAAAAAGCGTACAATTAATAATTGTACGCTTTTCATATTTTCGAACTCGACATTAATTAATTCTCGTCTAATTTATTTTCTTTTATGAATGATCGTTCTCCCTTCCTCACTCTACGGGTGTTTTGAGGGAAATAAAAGTTGGCTCCAAAACCAATTTTATAAAATGAATCGTTACTTCCACCGGTCTCCACTCCGTCCAAAGTATCGTTTGACAAGAAATTCCTATCAGCATAAAGTCGTAACCCAACACTTTCTGACACTAAATATTCAATACCAAGGCCTAACTGGAATTTTAACTCAGAATCAACTATTCCATTTGCTGCAAGAATACCTGGTCCTGCATATACAAACGGGGTGAATTCTTTATCTTCAAATAATAAATACTCCAGGTCTAGATCAAAAGACATGAATCCTTCATAATACACATCTTCAAAAACAATATTGAATTTATTGTATGTTACATTGAGGTTCAAACCAGTTGCTATAGACCTTTTATAACCTATTTGAAAATTAAGGTCAAATTTAGCCTCTGGAAGGTCTCCATTAGCCACAGCCGAACCAACACTTGCTATTATGGCATTCATTGGTCTTTCTACTTTTAGACTTTTCTTGACAACAGCCTTTAGATCATCCGAAGTCGACTCAGGATTCTGGGCAGTTGCTATTAAGGGGCCACTAAAAAAGAAAATAATTAAGATGAATTTTCTCATGATCAATAATTTAATTCAGGGTTTATGTATAGCACAGTAAGATAAACCTGATCTTAGTGTAACTTTTAAATAGTCATTTAGCTGCAAATATAGTGAATCGCACAAAATAATATACGCACAAGGTATATAAACAAAAAACCACTTCTAATTCATGAATGAATTACAAGTGGTATTAATTAATTTCGTCAATACACAGTCACTCGAATAAGGGTGAAATGTGTTTTCCTGTTTTAAAGTTTAGGTTTTATGCGAAAATTAATGTTGCGCACAATAACAGTACAAAACTCAATGCGAGCTTTTTCATAATTAAATATATTGATTAATAGCATTACAAATATATGTAATATTGAACTATCGAACTTTATATTTTAAGTTCAAATTTGCAAAAATTCCAGTATTCTCGATGAGTTGCAAAATTGTAAGATAAAATACACGAAAACATAGGTTGAAGGCATCATTTAACCGACCGTTAAACGGCTAATAATGCAAAATTCATATGAGTCGCCTATAAACTGAATATTAAAAGTTCCATTAGCATTAAAAAGAGCGATTATTTAGTGAAGAGTAGTTCTCTATATTTAGTTAGTGGCCATATTTCATCATCAACCAACAACTCCAGTTTATCACAGTGATATCTGATTTCATCAAAATAAGGCCTGACAATCAGACAGTAAGACTCAGCCTTCTCTTCAGAACTTGTTAATACATTTGCCTTCTTACGTTCATCTATCATTTTGGTGACCTTAGAATTGATCGCCTCGATCTGTTTGGATATTTCCTCTATTAATTCCAGTTGTTCCTTTGCCAACTTTCTATATTCATCTTCGTAAATTTCCTTTAGACCCCTGACGTTTTTAATGAGCAGATTCTGGTATCTTATAGCCGTAGGAATAACATGGTTACGAGCAATATCTCCAAGAACGCGACTCTCGATCTGAATGTGAAGAATATACTCTTCTATTTCTATTTCATAACGTGCAATCTGCTCCACCTTATTCATGACATTCAATTCTTCAAATAGCGCTATTACTTGATCTGAAATTTTCGCTTTAAGAGCTTTGGGAGTGGTTTTGTTATTGCTCAACCCTCTTCTTTTAGCTTCTTTTTCCCATTCTTTTCCATAGCCATTTCCCTCAAAAAGGATATCCTTGGATTTTTTGATGTACTCCCGCAAAACATTGAATACGGCGTCATCTTTTTTCATATCCTTTTTATCGATAAGCAGGTCCACTTCTATCTTGAATTCCATCAATTGCTTGGCGACTATAGTATTCAAGACAGTCATGGCTTTCGCACAATTTGCCTTGGACCCTACGGCGCGAAACTCAAACTTATTTCCGGTAAAGGCGAATGGTGATGTCCTATTCCTATCGGTATTATCAAGCATGATCTCGGGTATTTTCCCTACAACATTCAATTTCAGGTCCGTTTTTTCCTTTGGAGACAATTTACCTCTTGTTACATTTTCCAGTTCATTTAATACAAGACTTAATTGCTCCCCTATAAAGACAGAGATTATTGCTGGTGGAGCTTCATTAGCACCAAGTCTATGATCGTTACTTGCAGAAGCAATGGACGCCCTTAATAATTCTTCATGGTCATGAACGGCTTTTATGGTATTGATGAAAAAAGTCAGGAATTGTAGGTTGCTCATTGGTGTTTTGCCTGGACTTAGAAGATTAACCCCAGTATCCGTACTTAGACTCCAATTATTATGCTTTCCAGACCCATTGATACCTGCAAATGGTTTTTCATGGAAAAGTACCTTAAAATCATGACGCTGTGCAATTTTTTCCATAATATCCATTAATAAGGAATTATGGTCCACTGCCAAATTGGCCTCTTCATATATAGGGGCCAGTTCAAATTGATTGGGAGCTACTTCATTATGTCTGGTCTTGGCCGGAATACCCAAAAGCATACATTCGGTTTCCAGGTCACGCATGAATGCCATGGCGCGATTCGGGATGGTACCAAAATAGTGGTCATCCAATTGTTGTCCTTTGGCGGGTGAATGGCCTAATAACGTTCGGCCAGTCAATATAATATCTGGTCTCGATGATGCCAAAGCGCTATCGATCAAAAAATATTCCTGTTCCCATCCCAGTGATGCATTGACTTTCCTAACGTTCTTGTCGAAATATTTCGCGACATCCACAGCTGCTGCATCAATAGCCTGCAATGCCCTCAAAAGTGGTGTTTTATAATCCAATGCTTCTCCAGTATACGAAACAAAAATAGTTGGAATACATAAGGTGGTGCCGTATATGAATGCTGGAGATGTCGGGTCCCAAGCAGTATAGCCCCTAGCTTCAAATGTATTCCTGATACCGCCATGAGGGAAGCTCGATGCGTCTGGTTCTTGCTGAACTAGTTGTCCTCCACCAAATCGTTCGATGGCCGATCCGTCTTCGGTGGTTTCAAAAAAAGCGTCATGTTTCTCAGCAGTTGCTCCTGTTAGTGGCTGAAACCAATGTGTATAATGCGTAACACCTTTATTTATGGCCCAATCTTTCATGGCAGATGCTATTTGATCGGCGATGCCCCTATCGATCTTGGTCCCCTTGTCAATGGCATTCATAACACTTTTATATGCATTGATGGTCAAGGATTGCTTCATGGCGGTTTCATTGAAGACATTCTGCCCAAATAAAGACGAGCGTCTTTTCTTTTCCACGACCTTAAGAGGTTTACGTTTAAGGCTTTCTTTTATTGCATTGAATCGTAACGTTGACATATTGATAATAATTTGGGGCAAAAATACGAATTATTTAATTTTAAGAGTCCACACCCCACAAAAAAAGGGGTTATCAACAATTTTTAATAACATTTCATCTAAAATGCCCTGTTTTTTTTGTTCAAACTATTAAAATTAGCAATATTTGCGCTGTAAAATTTTAAACGAATATAGCATGAGTAAGTCAAAACTTGAGTACATATGGTTAGATGGTCACAAACCAACTCAAAACATGAGAAGTAAAACTAAAGTAGAAGAAGACTTTAGTGGAAAATTAGAAGATTGTCCTATTTGGTCATTTGACGGGTCATCAACAGAACAAGCGGAAGGCGGTTCTTCCGATTGTTTATTGAAACCTGTTGCTATATTTCCAGATCCAGCAAGGGTTAATGGTTTTTTAGTGATGTCGGAAGTAATGAATGCAGATGGTACGCCACACGAATCAAACGGAAGAGCAACTATTGATGATGACGATGCAGACTTTTGGTTTGGATTCGAACAAGAGTATTTCTTAATGGATGCCAAAACAGATCTACCATTAGGATTCCCAAGAGGAGGATTCCCTGGTCCACAAGGAAAATATTACTGCTCAGTAGGCGGGAGATATACTTGGGGAAGGGATCTCGTTGAAGAACACGCTGACCTTTGTATTGCTGCTGGCTTGAACTTTGAGGGTATCAATCAAGAAGTTGCACCGGGACAATGGGAATTCCAATTATTTGCCAAAGGTGCCAAGAAAGCTGGAGACGAAATTTGGATAGCTCGTTATTTATTGGACCGTCTAACTGAGCAATACGGTTACTATATTGAGTACCATCCAAAACCAGTAAAAGGGGATTGGAATGGTTCTGGTATGCACGCCAACTTCTCGAACACAACTTTAAGGACGTGTGGTTCACAAGAGATCTATGAAAAAATATGTGAGGCATTTAGACCTGTAACTGATGAGCATATTGAAGTATATGGCGAATTTAATGATGAACGTTTAACAGGACTGCACGAAACAGCACATGTATCTGATTTCTCTTATGGCATCTCAGATAGAGGAGCTTCTATCCGTATCCCGATCATTACGGTAGAAAAAGGCTGGAAAGGCTGGTTAGAAGATAGAAGGCCAGCATCTAATGGAGATCCATACAAAATCGCAGGACGGATTATCAAAACTGTAAAATCAGCGGATATTAGTTAAGTCTTCGATTATTAGTATATAATAAATCTGTTCAAATGAAACGCTCACAATATCAATATTGTGGGCGTTTTTTTATCCCACAAATGCCAAGAAAATAAAAGTACCGTAGGCAAGCACCAGGAGAAACCCCTTGACCTTATTGATTTCATGTCGT
>Ga0316201_10004045_pt1 | contig 10978 bp, 11 predicted proteins | sample CS6wburrow_MG_FD_204516 | JGI IMG/M metagenome (GOLD analysis project Ga0316201, IMG submission 204516) | Coastal sediment microbial communities from Delaware Bay, Delaware, United States - CS-6 worm burrow | ecosystem: Environmental > Aquatic > Marine > Coastal > Sediment | place: USA... | reverse complement strand
CGCGACTTGCATTGGCGTCCCGGGAAGAATAGTGCTGGCAATAACAAAACAATCAGACCCAAGCGGCAAGCGACAAGAAATTGCTAAAAAATATGGGTTTGATGCCTATGCTATAGCCGACGATAATCCAGATCCTGTTGCTAACGCGCTTGGCATTATGCTTGAACACGTGCATTTGATGGATAATAAAGTAGAAGAAATGTGCAAGGTCATTCAGTCCCTTGGCGGCGATGTATGTGCCGACTCGATTCCTAAATTACAAGCGAAAGACTTTGCCGATACGGGAATATCACCCACTGTTAAGAAAGAGGGTGATGAAGCGTTTGACCCAAATATTTAAAGGCTTTGAGCATAATTTTTAACGCTTTAAATAGTGGCGTTAAAAGTTTACATAATACTTGACTAATTTAGTAGGTTAAATACTTGACAAATTTAGTCAAGTATATAAACTTTACGGTATTAAAAATAAACAAAAGAAGAATGCTATGAAGTTAACGTCAAAAGGCAGATACGCTGTAACCGCGATGCTTGATGTTGCTTTGCATTCTCAGCAAGGTCCTGTGTCATTAGCTGATATTTCTGAGCGTCAAGCAATATCATTGTCGTATTTAGAACAGCTTTTTTCTAGGCTTCGTAAAGAATCCTTAGTGACCAGTGTACGAGGACCTGGTGGCGGTTACCGCTTGGGTAAAGATGCAACTGAAATAGCCATAGGCGAAGTGATTAGAGCGGTTGACGAAAGCGTAGACGCTACCAGATGCCAAGGCCAGTCAGATTGTCAAGGTGGTGAGCGTTGTTTAACTCACAGCTTGTGGCAAGACCTAAGCGACCGTATTAGTTCATTTTTAAACAGTATTACATTAGGCGAATTAATGCACCAACGAGAGGTGAAAGAAGTCGCAGGCAGACAAAATCAAACTGCCAAAACCATTTTACAAAATATTGAAATTAGCATGCAGCTTTAAGCGGAGTAAAAGATGAGTAAACTAAACTTACCAATTTATCTAGACTATTCGTCTACCACACCAGTTGATCCGCGTGTTGCCGAGAAAATGAAAGAGTGTTTGTCGTTAGAGGGCAACTTTGGAAATCCCGCATCACGTTCACACAAGTTTGGTTGGGTAGCAGAAGAGGCGGTTGATATCGCACGTAACAACATTGCTGAGTTGGTTAACGCCGACCCACGCGAAATTGTGTTTACCTCTGGAGCAACTGAGTCAAACAATCTAGCTATTAAGGGCGCTGCGCACTTTTATCAAAAGCGTGGCAAGCACATCATTACCTTAAAAACCGAGCATAAAGCAGTATTAGATACCACTCGCCAGTTAGAACGTGAAGGTTTTGAAGTGACTTACATGATGCCTAAATCAAACGGTTTAGTCGATATTGAAGAATTAAAAGCGAACATGCGTGAAGACACAGTACTTATTTCCATTATGCATGTAAATAATGAGATAGGCGTGATTCAAGATATTGCAGCTATTGGCGAGATATGCCGAGAACGTAAAATTATATTTCATGTAGATGCTGCGCAAAGTACTGGCAAGGTGCCAATTGATCTACAGACTATGAAAGTTGACCTAATGTCATTTTCAGGACATAAAACATATGGCCCTAAAGGTATAGGCGCACTTTATGTTTGCCGTAAACCAAGAGTACGTATTGAAGCACAAATACACGGCGGCGGTCACGAAAGAGGGATGCGCTCTGGTACTTTAGCAACGCATCAAATAGTAGGCATGGGCGAAGCATTTAGGTTGGCAAAAGAAGAAATGGCCACTGAAAATGTGCGTATTAGAATGCTAAGAGACAAACTATATAACGGCATTAAAGGTATGGAAGAAGTGTACTTAAATGGCGACCTCGAACAACGTGTTCCACACAATCTTAACGTTAGCTTTAATTACGTTGAAGGCGAGTCACTAATAATGGCGCTTAAAGATATGGCGGTTTCTTCTGGTTCAGCTTGCACATCGGCCAGTTTAGAGCCTTCATACGTGCTCAGAGCGCTAGGCCTTACTGACGAACTAGCGCATAGTTCAATTCGTTTTAGTATTGGCCGTTTTACGACCGAAGAAGAAATAGATTACGTTATTGGCGTAGTAAACAATTCGATTGATAAGTTACGAGAGATGTCGCCACTTTGGGATATGTTCAAAGATGGTGTCGATTTGAGTTCTGTCGAGTGGGCGCATCACTAAGTAGCGTCTACTTATTAGCCTAAGGGCTACAACCAAATTTTAGAGGAAATTAACATGGCTTATAGTCAAAAAGTAATCGATCATTACGAGAACCCTAGAAACGTTGGTTCATTCGATAAGAACGATCCAAGTATTGCCACCGGTATGGTTGGCGCACCAGCATGCGGAGACGTAATGCGTTTACAACTTAAAGTAGGTGAAAATGGCATTATTGAAGATGCTAAGTTTAAAACCTATGGTTGTGGTTCTGCGATAGCGTCTAGCTCGTTAGTAACTGAATGGGTAAAAGGTAAGTCTATTGACGAAGCCACCAATATTAAAAATACTGATATTGCCCAAGAGTTAGCATTACCACCGGTAAAAATTCATTGCTCTATTTTGGCTGAAGATGCCATTAAAGCAGCAGTGGCAGATTATAAAAGCAAACGTAGTTAATTAAGTTCGCTTTATATAACAATTCGCGGGCGAATTTAGGTTCGCCTGTCACATTTATAAAAATAGTTTAAAGGGTCCCATTATGGCAATAACAGTCACCGAATCCGCCGCGGCTAGAGCACGTTCTTTCATAGAGAATCGTGGATCTGCCCTTGGGCTTCGTCTTGGTGTTAAAACTACAGGCTGTTCTGGTTTAGCTTACGTATTAGAGTTTGTTGATGAACTTAAAGATGAAGACAACGTGTTTGAAGACAAAGGCGTTAAAATAATTATCGATACTAAAAGTTTGGCTTATTTAGATGGTACCCAATTAGACTTTGCCAAAGAAGGCTTAAACGAAGGCTTTCAGTTTAATAATCCAAACGTTAACGGTGAGTGTGGGTGCGGAGAAAGCTTCACAGTTTAAGGTGCGCGGATTACTTTCAACACATAATACACAAAAGCTGCAGATTACTTATACATGAACTACTTTTCCTTGTTTGATATTGCACAGCAATACCAATTAGACCTCGATTCATTGGCGCAACGTTATCGAGTGCTTCAGCGCTTAACGCACCCCGACAAACATGCTAGTGCTAGCGATCAAGAAAAACGTATGTATATGCAAAAAAATGCGCAAATTAACGATGGTTTTCGTGTGCTTAGCGACATGGTAGCCCGCGGCGAACATTTGTTAGAACTGAGAGGTGTTGAACTACCTAGCGAACAAGAAACAATAGGTGATATTGAGTTTTTGATGGAACAAATGGAATTGCGAGAATCATTAGCCAGCGCGAGTAACCTTGCCGAAGTTCAGTCTTTGATTGACAGCATATCAGAATCGATAACTACTTATATCGAGCACATTTCGAAGTTACTAGCTAACAATACAGATTCAGATAATCATAGCGCTGGGCTTGAACTCAGCAAGCTTAAATTTCTCAAAAAAATTGCCGCTGAAGCAAAAGCTCGTGCGCAAAAAGAAACAATACAGTAAGGGTATTTAATGGCGTTATTGCAAATAGCCGAGCCAGGCCAAAGTGCTGAACCTCATCAGCGTAAAATTGGTATTGGTATTGACTTAGGCACAACTAACTCGTTGGTGTCGACGGTACTGAGCGGCAAAGCCGACTGTATTGCTAATGAAGATGGCGAATTTCTGCTGCCTTCTGTTGTACAATATTTAGCAGAGCAAACAGTGGTAGGTTCCAGAGCCGTGAATGCCGCACAGAACGATGCTATTAACACCATTGTATCAGTTAAAAGGTTTGTCGGTAGAAGCGTACAAGATGTCACTAAGCAGTGGACTGCTTTACCATACAATTTTAAATATGCCCAAGGCAATCCTGTATTTATAACCGCACAAGGTGAAAAGAATCCCATTGAAGTGTCAGCTGACATATTAAAAACCTTACGTGTACGAGCTGAACAAACGCTTAAAGATGAAATTACTGGCGCTGTAATTACCGTACCAGCTTACTTTGACGACGCACAGCGCCAAGGTACTAAAGATGCCGCTCAACTAGCGGGCTTAACAGTATTAAGACTGCTAAACGAACCAACAGCAGCCGCTATAGCGTACGGACTCGATAAACAGCAAGACGGCACTATTGCCGTGTTCGATTTAGGCGGAGGTACTTTCGATGTCTCTATACTGAAACTCGATAAAGGCGTGTTTGAAGTTAAGTCTACCGCTGGTGATACTGCTCTGGGTGGTGACGACTTTGACTATGCAATTGTCCAATACGTGACTGAAAAACTGAATTTAGACGTATCTTTAGAAAAGCAACATCATAGAGCGTTGATGAATGCGGCTAAAAAAGCAAAAGAAACCTTATCAAATAAAAATGAAACACAGTTAAATATTGAGCTCCCTGATGGCAGACATGAATTAACGCTTAGCCGTGAAGTATTAGAAACGTTAATAAGCGAAGCAGTTAACCGAACTATACAAACCTGCAAACGCGCACTGCAAGATGCCGACATGACTATAGATGATATTCAACAGGTTGTGATGGTCGGTGGCTCTACTAGAGTACCCTTAGTTAGACAAGAAGTTGAAGCCTTTTTTCAAGTGCCACCACTGACCAATATTGATCCCGACAAAGTAGTGGCTATAGGCGCTGGCATACAAGCTGATATTTTAGTAGGCAACAAGCCCGACAGCGATATGCTTTTGCTAGACGTTCTGCCACTTTCGTTAGGCATAGAAACTATGGGTGGACTTGTGGAAAAAATTATTCCACGAAATACTACAATACCCGTAGCTCGTGCCCAAGAATTTACTACATTTAAAGACGGTCAAACCGCAATGATGGTGCATGTGCTACAAGGCGAACGCGAATTAGTCGAACATTGCCGTTCACTTGCTAAATTTGATTTAACCGGTATGCCTCCATTAGTTGCTGGAGCTGCACATATTCGTGTGACTTTTCAGGTTGATGCCGATGGACTACTTAGCGTAACGGCTATGGAAAAATCTACAGGTGTACAAGCGCACATTGAAGTAAAACCTTCTTATGGATTAGACGAATCTGAAATTTTGAACATGTTGTCGTCTTCTATGCAATTTGCAAAAGAAGATATGCAAGCACGCATGCTAAAAGAACAACAAGTTGACGCCAAACGAGTGTTGGAGTCTCTTTATTCAGCGCTAAAGGCCGATGGCGATGACTTATTAGACGCCGACGAGCGAGCAGTAATTGACGCTAACTTAGCTGAGTTAGTTGTGTTGACTGAAAAAGACAATATAGATGACATTAAGCAGCAAATTGAAAAAGTAGATGCCCTAAGTCAGGCATTTGCGAATAGAAGAATGGATAAAGCAATAAAATTAGCGCTGGCGGGTCAGTCAGTAGATAATATTTAAAATACCGAGCTAGGAAGTTTGAAATGCCGCAAATAATAATTTTACCCCATGCAGAATTGTGTCCCGATGGCGCTGTGCTTGAGGCTGAAAAAGGGACGAGTGTGTTAGACGTGGCCCTTAAAAATGGTATCGCCATAGAGCATGCTTGTGAAAAAGTATGTGCTTGTACTACTTGTCATGTAATTGTGAGAGAAGGGTTTGATTTACTCGATGAATCAGATGAACTTGAAGATGATTTACTTGATAAAGCTTGGGGACTTGAACCTGAATCGAGATTAAGTTGCCAGGTGATTATGAAAGATGATGATTTAGTGATAGAAATCCCTAAATACACAATAAATCACGCATCTGAGCAAAATTAGTAAAAATTGATTAGTGTTTTGTGCTTAATTTGCATATAATCGCGCGCTAAATTAAAAAGACTTAGTCGCAAAATTATGTACTGGTGTAGTAATTGAGTAAACATTGGCATAAAGTGGCATAAAATACACGATAGATAGGATACAACATGGCTTTAGAACGTACATTTTCGATTATTAAACCCGACGCAGTTGCTAAGAACGCCATTGGCGCAATATACAGCCGCTTTGAATCTGCAGGTTTGCGCATAGTAGCGTCGAAAATGCTTCACTTGAGTAGAGAAAAGGCAGAAGGTTTTTATGCTGAACATAAAGAGCGTCCTTTCTTTGGTGCTTTAGTTGAATTTATGACGTCTGGCCCAGTAATGGTTCAAGTGCTTGAAGGCGAAAATGCCGTTGTAAAAAATCGCGAAATTATGGGTGCAACTAACCCAAGCGAAGCAGCAGCAGGCACTTTACGTTCTGATTATGCTGAGTCGATTGATGAAAATGCTTGTCACGGTTCAGATGCTCCTGAGTCTGCAGCACGCGAAATAGCTTACTTCTTTTCAGACGAAGAGATTTGCCCGCGTACTCGCTAAGCAAAAGTTAGATAAAAATTGATATTAAAGGGAGCTTTGGCTCCCTTTTTTTGTCAAAGATGAAAGAAAAACTGAATCGTCGGATATAATGTAAGCTCAGATGGTTAAAAATATTTGTTATTGGTCAAAATAGGTGCTCTATGTCGGTAAATTCAATGTCGGTCAATTCAACTGCAACTGAATCAGTTACGCCTGAGAAGAAGCAAAAGAAAATAAATCTACTCAACTTCAATCGAAGTGCTTTGCGTGAGTATTTTTTAAGCATTGGTGAAAAACCTTTCAGAGCCGAACAATTGATGAAATGGATTTATCAAGAAGGTGAATCCGATTTTAACAAAATGAGCAATTTAAATAAGCAACTCCGCACTAAGCTAGAAAACTTATGTGAAGTAAGAGCACCAGAAATATCTAATCATCAAAAAGCGACCGATGGTACTATTAAATTTGCGATTATTTTAGATGGTGGTCAGGAAGTAGAAAGCGTGTGGATCCCTGAAACAGACCGCGCAACTTTGTGTGTATCTTCGCAGGTAGGCTGCGCATTGGAATGCACATTTTGTTCAACTGGCCAGCAAGGATTCAATCGCAACTTATCGGTGTCTGAAATAATTGGTCAAGTATGGCGAGTGGCTACATTTATTGGATTATCGAAAGATACTGCCAAGCGACCTATTACGAACGTAGTAATGATGGGTATGGGCGAGCCTTTGTTAAATCTAAAAAATGTAGTGCCTGCTATGGACATTATGATGGATGATTTTGCTTTTGGCTTATCAAAGCGTCGAGTGACTTTATCTACATCGGGAGTGGTACCGGCGCTAGATATGTTAGGTGACCAAATAGACGTGGCACTAGCTATTTCATTACATGCACCCGACAACACGCTTCGCGATGAATTAGTGCCGGTAAACAAAAAATACCCAATTGAAGAGTTTTTAGCGAGTGTTAGAAGGTATTTAGCAAAATCAAAAGCGAATCAAGGTAAAGTAACCATTGAATATGTAATGTTAAATGGTATTAACGACAGTACCGACCAAGCGCAAGCATTAGCTGAAGTATTAAAAGACACACCGTGTAAAATTAACCTTATTCCTTTTAATCCATACCCCGGCTCACCTTACACATGTTCTAGTAACTCAAGAATTGACCGTTTTTCTAAAGTGCTTTCGAGCCATGGTTATATGACGGTAGTACGAAAAACACGTGGTGACGATATTGACGCCGCTTGTGGTCAATTAGTAGGTGATGTAGTTGACAGAACTAAACGATTGTTGAAAAAGCAAATGCAAGGTAAGGCAATATCTGTCAAAGTATCAGAATAAACCGTTAGCACACCCTAAAATTAGTACCAAATTAGGTAACCAAAAAGGTAGATGTTTATGTTAAAGAAAGTATCTGTAATTTTGCTCGCTACGTTACTAACTGCTTGCGTGTCTCAAACTACCGATAACGGGTTTAAGGGAGCCGGTAATTTTGATACAGCAGAAGCCGCAAAAACACGGGTTAGTTTAGGTCTCACTTACTTAAAAAATGGTAATTTTAGCCAAGCTAAGTTTAATTTGGATAAAGCCTTAGAATTCGCACCAAAATCAGGCGAAGCCAATTTCGCGATGGCTTTCTACTATCAACAAGTAGATGAAGTTGAACGTGCCCACGAATACTACAAAGAGGCTATTAGCCTTTCACGCAACGATCCTGATATATTAAATAGTTACGGTGCTTTCTTATGTAAACAGGGTGATTACGAGCAAGCAAAAAAATATTTCTTACAATCAGTTGATGATAAAAGCTATATTTCTACCGCTAGTACTTATGAAAATTTAGCAATTTGTTCTGAAAACCAAGGAAAAATTGATGAAGCAATAGTGTATTTTAATAGTGCATTAAATCATCAGCCAACTCGCGCATCTAGTTTGCTTTATCTTTCTCAGTTATATATACAAACTCAACGTTGGGAAGAAGCTAAGAAGTCACTTTGGAAATACGAACGAAACGCAAGCGTTACAGCTGAATCGTTATGGATGTCGTTTCAAATAGCTCGCGGACAACAAGATTTGCGCGCCTCGGTTGAGTATGCAGACATTCTAAAACGTTTGTATCCAAATAACCCAAATACTGTAAAAGCAATTAGTGAGTTGGGCAAATTTCAGCCAGATATGACGGTCACTCAAAAAACCAGAGATACATCACAATATGTTGATTCGAATCTGCAAAAAGCCCCGCTAGAAAATAAGGCTGCTAAGAGCACACGAGTATTGACAGCAGTTGTTGTTACCGACACGCCTAAAGTTGTCGTTGAGCCTGTTCTTAACGTTGATGTTGAAGAAACACCCAATGTCTCAATGGCGCAGACTAAGCTTGAGAACGACACTGAGTTGGCCTTGAAAAACGCCTTAGATAATACTGAAGCTTTTTCACAAGATGCAGTTAACACAACTACACCTAAAACAGTAAACGAAGCTGCTGAATTTGTAGATGATGCAATTGACGAAAGTGAAGCTGCGATTACTGACAATGGCGAAGAAACGTCAGGTACACAAATTAACGTTAATACGCCGTTTCATATAGTCAAAGCAAAAGAAAATTTGTACCGTATTTCACTGAAATATAACGTAAAGATTAAAAAACTGTTAGAGTGGAATAAGCTAACAGACGAGTCATCAATTCACATAGGCACTAAGCTGTGGGTAAAGGATCCGAATATAAATGAGTAAAGATAAAAAACAGGCTGTAGAAGCTCAAGGACCCATTAAGGTAGATAAACCTGAAGTGGACCTTGAAAACAGTCCTGGTAAACAATTAATTAAAGCACGTGAAGCACTTGGTCTTACTCAAGAACAAGTAGCTGACCGCTTACATTTGCGTATTAACAGTGTGCGAGCAGTAGAGCAAGATACTCCTGAACCAGGTGTCTCGGTAACCTTTAGTAAAGGGTATGTGCGCTTATATGCAAAATTAGTTCATTTAGAAACAGAACCTTTACTAGCGGCATATGACAAAATTCATAAGCAAGCAGAACAACCCGCAAAACTGCAAAGCTTCTCTAAAAGAGTGACTCGTGAAGCGCATGATCAGCGTTGGAATATGGTGACCATAGTCGTTGTACTCTTGGTTATTGGTTCTGTAATTGGGTGGTGGGTACAACAATCTGATTCATTCAAAGACTCGCAATCCTTTGTTGCAAATACATTCGATAGCTTGTTTAGTGAATCTGAAAATGCGCAAAACGAAAATGATCAAACCCAAACCGGTCAAAGTGTTGACACAACTTCAGCAAACGATGATGTTGTTGCCGTTCGCTTAAATGTGGGGCCTGAGATTTCAGAAGAAGCAGTTGCTGAATTAGAAAAAAAGTCTAATACACTTACTCAAGATATTGGCGAAGAAGAAGTACAAGATGCTACAGAACTAATGCCTAATATGATCGATGACGATATTGAAACGCTTGACGACAATGTAAACGTTGTGGCCGAACTAACGTCTAATCCCAGCAATAATATGATAGACGAAGCTAGTGATTTAGCTGCTGAAGCAACTTCATCTTTTACTGCCGATAGCGGTACAAAAGTTAATGAAGACGCTACAGCAAACATGGTGTTTACGTTTAAAGAAGATTGCTGGGTAAGTGTAAAAGACGCTAACGATGAAGTTATTGCAATAGGCGTAAAAACGAAAGGCAGGGTAATGGAAGTTTCAGGACTAGCACCTATTAACGTTATTCTTTGCTCCCCTACAAATGTAGATATCGTTTTTAATGGTAAAAATGTCGATATGTCCATTTATCCGAAAACGCGCACCGCTAACTTTACACTTCAAGTAGAGAATGATTAATGTTTTCAGAATCTCCAATAAAACGACGTCAGTCCACTCGTATTAATGTAGGTAATGTTCCTATTGGTGATGGTGCACCTATTGCTGTGCAATCGATGACCAATACAGAAACCACAGACGTAGCGGCTACAGTTGCTCAAATAAATCGAATCCAAGCAGTAGGTGCAGATTTAGTGAGAGTATCGATACCTACTATGGACGCCGCCGAAGCTTTTAAGCACATACGTGAGCAAGTTACTATTCCGTTAATCGCCGATATTCATTTTGATTATCGAATAGCCCTAAAGGTCGCAGAATACGGGGTTGATTGTTTGCGCATAAACCCTGGCAATATTGGTAATTTAGAGCGCGTTAAAAGCGTAGTTGATTGCGCGAAAGACTATAATATTCCTATTCGTATTGGTGTAAACGGAGGCTCGTTAGAGCGAGATTTACAAGAAAAATACGGAGAACCTACGCCTGAAGCCCTGCTCGAATCGGCTATGCGACATGTGGATATTCTCGATAAGCTTAATTTTGATCAATTTAAAGTGTCGGTAAAAGCGTCAGATGTATTTTTAGCGGTGGGTGCTTATCGACTACTGGCAAAACAAATTAAACAACCTTTGCATTTAGGTATTACTGAAGCCGGTGGCATGCGAGCAGGCTCTGTAAAAAGTGCAGTTGGCTTAGGCATGCTTTTGGCCGAAGGGATAGGCGATACTATTCGAATATCTTTGGCTG
>Ga0316201_10004044_pt1 | contig 10982 bp, 8 predicted proteins | sample CS6wburrow_MG_FD_204516 | JGI IMG/M metagenome (GOLD analysis project Ga0316201, IMG submission 204516) | Coastal sediment microbial communities from Delaware Bay, Delaware, United States - CS-6 worm burrow | ecosystem: Environmental > Aquatic > Marine > Coastal > Sediment | place: USA: Delaware... | reverse complement strand
GCCGCCAACCGCGACGAGTTTCATGCGCGACCCACGCAAGAAGCTCACTGGTGGCCGGACAAACCGGACGTTGTCGGGGGCCGCGACCTGCAGGCCGGTGGCACCTGGCTGGCATTACATCGAAATGGCCGTTTCGCCACAGTCACCAACTATCGTGACGCGATGGCGTCGAAGCCGGGCCACAGATCACGCGGCCATCTTGTAACCGGATTCCTCGACGGCACGTTATCGCCTGCGGACTACCTGGCAACAATCGAAGAAGACCGGTATGCCGGGTTCAACCTGATTGTCGGGACGCACAACGATGTCGCCTATTTATCCAATCGCGAGGATGGCACGCGCCAACTCGGGCCCGGTACCTACGGCCTGAGCAATGCTCTACTCGATGGACCCTGGCACAAGGTCGAAAGCAGCAAAAAAAAGCTGCGGGATTTGCTTGCGAGCAATGCAGCCAACGAAACATCATTGATGCGCCTGATGAATGACCGCAGCAAGGCGCCGGTGTCAGAGGTCAGGACTGACCAGCTCAAGTTCGACAAAGCACATGCGATTACTGCGCCATTCATTGTCATGCCGGATTACGGCACGCGCTGCACAACGGTCGTGATGGCGGATACGGGTGGCAACTGGCGCTTCATCGAAAGGCGCTTCGATCCCGCCGGCCAAAAAACCGGCGAGTCGAAGTTCTCTTTCTCAGCAGGCATTACTCGTAGCGCAGCGCCATGATCGGGTTCGATCGCGCAATACGGATCGCATGCCCGGCAACAGTGCTCCAGGCCAGCGTCACGGCCAGTGCCCCGGCGACCATGAGTACCAGCACCGGTGACTCGATGCGCTCTGCGAAGAAATTCAGGTATTGGATCGACGCAAAATAGGCGGCTGGCAATGCGATGGCGAGAGCCCACAGGACCGGCGTCGAGAACTGCCACACCAGGAGGCGCGCTATCTGCGCGGTACTGGCGCCCAACACCTTGCGCATGCCGATCTCCTTGGTCCGTTGAGCGGCCATGAATGCGGCGAGGCCGAACAAGCCAACCGAGGCGAGCGCCAGTGCGACAAACGCAAAACCTGCCAGCGCCATATTCATAAACCTGAGGATATTGTAGACATCGTCAAATACGGCATCCAGGAATCGCCCCTGGAGTGGATACTCGGGAACCACGCGTTTCCACGCCGCCTCAATCTCCTCAACGGTATCCATGATATTGCCACCCGTGATGCGGATCGAACCAATGCGCAATGCATTGGGATCGTAAGTAAACATCCACGGTTTGACCTCGTTAAACAGGCCAACGATGTTTTGAGTTGGAACGACGCCGACAACAATGTACTCCGTTGAATTGCCGTCGTCGTCCAGGCGATAAAAGCGCTGGTTGATGGCATCGGCAGGCGTGCCGTATTGCAGCGACTCGACCGCCAGCTCATTGATGATGACATTGAGCGTTTCTGCATCTTCCCGGAAGAGGTCCTGCGCCCTATCCCGATCGAGCTGCCGGCCCGCGAGTAACGGTATGTCGTACGTCTGCAAAAACTCAGGCGACATGTCCATGGTATGCAGGTTCACCTGCCCGCCCTCGTCTCCTGGCTGCAGTGACACACTTCGCTGCGAGTTATTCTGTTCAAACGGAACCTGCGAGGAGTACGAGACCAGCGCAACATTCGGCACTGCCTCCAACTCATACTTCAGTGTATCGAGTCTGTCCCGGATGCCTTCAACGTTCAGGCGATCCATCGTATAGATCTCAGAGCGTGGGAATATGTAGCTGGCCTCCTTGGTTTTCTCGTTCTGCATGAAGACGATCGATACGACCGACAACATAAAGGCCGATATCGCAAATTGTGCGCCGATCATGACCGCACGCATGCGAGCACCTTTCTTGCCTTTCCTTGCCAGGTCCCGCAACGCATCGATAGGACTCGCCCGCGTAATAAGCCACGCCGGGTACATTCCCGCAATCAGACCCACCAGTACGGTTGTAAGGACCAGCCAGGGCAGGGTTTTCAGATAGTCGAGTGTGAGACTCTTGTTGGCAATGTTGTTGAACAGCGGGATGATGAGTTCCAGCGCTGCAATCGCGACAATCATGGCCAGCGATGCAATAACCAGGCTCTCAATGAGGAACTGGGCGAGTAGCTGTAACTGACTGGCACCCATCGTCTTGCGCATGCCGACTTCGCGGCTTCGGCCCAGGGACTGGGCCGTGGCCAGGTTTGTGTAATTGACGCAGGCCACTACGAGGACCAGGAAACTGAGCAGCGATACAATCGCGATAACCGGCATGCCGATCATGTCCCAGACCGCGAGATTGGCGCGTTGCAGCGGTGTGACTGTGAGTGCTGCAAGGACCTGCTTCTGGTCATCCGGAACCAACCGTTCGTAAATGCCGTTGACCTGCGTTGTGAGCCACTCTTCACCGAGCGTCTCGGGCAGCAGCACATAGGTCAGGTTGCCGATCGAAAGGTTGTTCCAGTTACCTGCCAGATCCCAGTCGCGCATGCGGTTGAGTCCGTTGATCGGGGCAATATAGTGCAGCCCGGCATCTGCCACCACCGATGACGAAAAGTGTGAGTTAAGGGGCACGTCCTCAATGACACCCGTGACATGAAAATCAAATTCGTTGTCGAACGTAACGGTCTCGTTAATGACATCCGTGTGGCCGAAGTACTTGATCGCGGCCGTCTCGGTCAGGACCAGGCCCGATGGGTCCTGCAATGCCGTTGCATCGCCGTGAATATAGGTGAAATCGAAAATATCCAGGAGCGCCGCATCAGCGAAGCTGACGCTTTCATAGAAGCTCTTGTCACCGACCGACAGCAGAAACTCGCTGGGCACGGTACGCGCTACTTTTCGAACGTCCTGCAGCTCTGATTCGATAATCGGTGCGACAGTCGTGAATGTCGCGTTGAACCGGTCGACGCCGACGTTCAAATCGGGCGCAGCAATAGATCCGATCGTGTAGGTGTGCGCTGCGTTCTCAAAGAACATGTCGTGAGTGTTTTCGTATTTGACAAGCAAGCCGCCAAACACGTAGATCGTGAGACCCAGCGCAAGACCCAGGATGTTAACCAGCGCAAACACCTTGTTCTTGCGAAGGTTTCGCAGAGCAATTTTTACGTTATTCCAAAACATGGTTTTCCCCGTTGGAAAGCCCGTGGCGCGCTAGGCGGCGCGAGTGTTTTCGGTGACGATGTGGCCGTCGAACAGGTTGACGGTCCGATGCGCATAGTCAGCGTGTGACGGTGAATGCGTCACCATCACGATCGTTGTGCCTTCCTTGTTCAACGAACGCAGCAGTTCCATAACCTCCTGGCCATGCACGGAATCGAGATTGCCTGTGGGCTCGTCCGCGAGAATGAGAGGCTGGTCACCAACCACCGCACGCGCGACCGCAACACGCTGTTGCTGGCCGCCGGACAGCTGACCCGGCATATGGCCGGCGCGATGTGCTATGCCCATGCGGTCCATGACATCTGCCACGCGGCGCTTGCGCTCGGAAGCCGGCATATTGTGGTACAGCAAAGCCAGCTCAATGTTCTCGGCAACGTTAAGCTCATCGATCAGGTTGAAGCTCTGAAAGATGAAGCCGATGTTCTGCTTGCGAATCTGGCTGCGGCCAGACTCGTTGTAGGGCGCAACGTTTTCGTCAAAAAAGAAATAGTCACCGTCCGACGGATTATCGAGCATGCCGATGATATTCAGGAGCGTGGACTTCCCGCAGCCGGACGGCCCCATGATCGCGACGAAGTCACCCTGCGCAATTTCGAGATTGACGCCGTTGAGCGCCACCGTTTCGACCTCGTCGGTACGGTATACCTTGTACAAGTTATGCAGTTTCAGCATGGCTGGATCCCCTGATCAGAATTTGTTAGTCGTCGTTGAGGCTCAGCCGGTCCATGCCGACGAAGCTCGTGTACGGTGATGTGATAACAGTCTCGCCGGGCTCCAGCCCATCGAGCACTTCGATAAAGTTCTGGTTACGGCGGCCGAGACGAACGCTACGTTTGATAGCCTCGTTGCCATCCGGCGATACGACGAACACCCAGTTGCCGCCCGTGTCCTGGTAAAACGAACCATTGGGGATCAGCGTCGCATCCGTGTTGTCTCCCAGGGTGAGACGCACCTGCAGGGTCTGCCCACGTCGCAGTCCGACGGGATCCTGGTCAAACTGCATATCGACTTCGAACTGCCCTTCATTGACCTGCGGGTAAATCTTCGAGACGTGAAGACGGAGGTCCCGACCGTTATGTTCCGCGGTAGCTTCCAGTTGCAGGTCGACCCGACCCAGGTAGTACTCGTCGATCCTGACGTTCAGTTTGTAGCCATCAGGATCGTCAATCTGTCCGAGCCTTCCGCCGCGTGTGATCGACTGGCCGATCTCAATATTGAATCCGGACAGTTTGCCGGCGACCGGCGCGCGAACTCTTAGATCTTCGAGGTTCTTGCTCGCGAAGCCGAGTCCGGCCTGCAGCTGATCCCCTGCTTCGCGCAGCTGACGCAACTGCTGCTCCTGCATGCGGGCATCGGTCGCCTGACTCTCGAGCGTTACATCGCGACGATTGTTGTAATAGACCAGCTCATCCTCGAGTTGATCGACGGTCGACTGAGACACCAGGTTCTTGGTAATCAGCTCGCGCTGTCGATCTATTTCGCGGCTCAGGCGCTTGATCTGGTAATCGATCTCGACGAGGTTACGTTTGTGAGCAAGCCGATTTTGCTCGAGCTGTAGCTCAATGGTGCGCATGTTGTTCAGCTGCTCGGTTACCGCAGCTTCACGGCCGAGCACTTCCAGCTGCAGATTGGTGTTGGACAGCACCGCGATCGGATCGCCGGCATCCACTAACGCACCATCCTCCACGAGGATCTCCTCGACACGACCGCCCTCGATGGCATCAAGGAATACGGTACTGCGTGGCACCAGCCGACCGCGCAGAGGAATAAAGTCTTCATAGGTTCCCGTGGTTACTGGCGAGGTGGTGATTCGCTGCGAGTTCACGCTCAGGCTGCGGCCGCCCGCCAGCGTGTTGAAAAACCACCATGCGAACAGCAAGGCGGCAAGGCCTCCTGCCGCATACAGGGCATAGCGACCGTACGACCTCTTCTTCTCGACGCGCCGATCCATAGCCTGACCGGAGAGCCCCATGCCGGTGGCCTGGCTGGATTCCCGAATTTTCCTGATCTTGTCCACGATGTTGTTGTCTTCCCCGCTCGCTCTTTGCGATTACCTGAATAGATAGCAAGTTGCATGCCAAGAGCTATGTTGTTGTTTTAATTAGGAATGATCATAAGTGATCGCGGAGAACTGTACGCATGCGGACAGTGAGTGTACGATTTCGAACACATTGGCAGGGGCAAGGCATGAGCAACACCGGGCACATTCTGATCGTCGACGACGACAATGACATCCTGACGGCCGGCCGCCTGTTGCTCCGGCGTGAGTTCGGCCGAGTAACAACCTGCCCGAACCCGGAGCAGCTTCCGGAATTGCTCGACAAAGGCGACATCGACGTCATTCTGCTGGATATGAATTTTGGCCCGGGCGAGTCCTCGGGTGAGCAGGGTTTGTACTGGCTCAAGCGGATTCTCGAAATCGAACCCGAGGCGGTCGTGGTGATGATCACGGCGCACGGGAACGTCAATACTGCAGTCAATGCCATGAAGTACGGAGCGACGGACTTCATCGCCAAGCCCTGGCAAAACGAAAAAGTCGTTGCGACGATCTCCGCAGCACTCAAATTGCGTCGCAGTCGTTCCGAGACAGAGGCGCTAAGGCAAACCAATGAAGAATTGATCCGCGATAGGGTAGCGCTCGGCAATGACATCATCGGTGAGTCAGCGCAACTGAAAAGCGTCCTCGACATTGTCCGCCGGGCCGCTCCGACCGATGCGAATGTCCTGATCCTCGGGGAGAACGGCACGGGCAAGGAACTCATTGCCCAGGAACTGCATCGCCAGTCGGCGCGAGCTCACCAGGTCTTCCTGTCCATCGATATGGGTGCAATTAGCGAGTCTTTATTCGAATCGGAGCTGTTCGGGCACCGCAAGGGATCGTTCACCGACGCCAATGAAGATCGCATCGGTCGCATCCTGGCGGCGAATGGCGGCACGCTGTTTCTCGATGAAATCGGTAATCTGCCACTGCACCTGCAGGCGAAGTTGCTGAGCGTGCTCGAACAACGCGAGGTTACCGCCGTTGGTTCCAACCACGCGCAGCCATTCGACGTGCGTATCGTCGCAGCAACGAATTTGCCAGCGAACCAGTTGCGAAATCCGGAGCGCTTTCGCACCGACCTGCTGTTTCGGCTCAATACCGTTGAAATCTCCATGCCACCGCTGCGCGAGCGTGTTGATGACGTGATGCCGATAGCGGAGCACTACCTGGCGCGCTTCTCACACAAGTACGGCGGCAGGACCCGCAAGTTTTCGCCAGCGGCGGAAGCCGCGCTGATTAATTACAGCTGGCCCGGAAACGTGCGTGCTCTTCGCCATGCGGTTGAACGGGCTGTGATTCTCGCCGACGGTGAGCAGATTGGCCCACACGACCTGCAACTCGACTACACCGAAGAAACAGTGCCTGCCGACACGCAGGTCATGCCGACCATTTTCAACCTGGATCACCTTGAGAAAGAGACGATCTCCAAGGCACTGCGAAAGCACGGTTTCAATATTTCACGAGCGGCCGCCGAACTCGGTCTGACGCGTGCGTCCCTTTATCGGCGCATGGAAAAACATGATATTTAGGCGCTTCGTAGTCGCGCTGATTGCACGCCTGGTGCTGGCCGGTGCGATGATGGCCCTGGTGGTCTGGTTGTTCCTGATCCCGCAGTACCATATTTCGATGGCCATTGCGGCAGCGGTGCTTGCCCTCATCGTCGCCGAATTATGGCGCTACGTAAGCCGCACCAACCGCGAGGTTGCCAGGTTCCTCGACGCCGCACGCTACGCCGATTATTCGCAGCGCTTCGACTTCGAGGGACAGGGCTCCGGCTATCGTGCCTTAGGCGAGGCCTTCTCCGACATTCTGGAACGCATGCGGGAACGCGGTAACGAGCAGGAATCGGCTTTGCGTCGGGCGACCGCGCTAATCGAACACATCCCGGTACCGCTCATGACAGTGCATGCCGACGAGTCCATCACGTTGCAGAACAATGCCGCTCGCCGTCTGTTTGGCGCAGAACACGTGACGCAACTGAAGGACCTGCGCCGCTTCGGATTCAGTTTCGCCGAGTCAGTCGCGACGGCCGTACCTGGCGTGCGCCAACTCGTGACATTTAACGTGGAAGGTATCGAGTACAAGCTGACACTTGCAACAACCGAGCTGGTCATAGCAGGCAGGAGCGAGCGACTGGTGTCGCTGCAGGACATTCAGTCGGAACTGGACGCAACGCAAGCCGAAGCCTGGGAAGACCTCGTGCGCGTCCTGACTCACGAAATCATGAATTCGATTACGCCGGTGACGTCACTGGCGAAAACAGCCACAGATGTCGTCGCCGATCTCTCGAAAAAGGTTCATGCGGGCGAGGCCGTCGACGAAGATCTCGAGGACCTGCAGGATGCGATCGGCACGGTCGCGCGCCGATCTGACAGCCTGATGCAGTTTGTCGACAGCTATCGGCAGATCACGCGCCTTGCACCGCCGGAGAAAAAGCGCATCCGCCTGGCCGACCTGTTCGAGACCGTAGTGCGACTGGCCAAAGCAGAGTGCCCGCGCGACGACGTCGAATTTTCCATTGAGGTGAGTCCGAGTGAGCTGGACGTATACGCCGATCGTGACCTGCTTGAACCGGTCCTCATCAATTTGCTGCGCAATGCCTGGCAGGCGACCGAGTCGGCAGACAAGGCGAAGGTTTCCGTGAGGGGGCGCTTCAATCGCAGACACAACATCGTTATCGAGATAGCCGACAACGGCAAGGGCGTGCCGGCCAGTATCGCCAGCAAGGTTTTCGTGCCGTTCTTCACGACCAAGGATGGCGGTTCGGGCGTCGGCCTGGCATTGGCGCGCCAGGTAATGATCGCGCACGGCGGTTTTATCCGCGTTGGCAACAACGATACCGGTGGCGCAACGTTCAGCCTTACTTTCTAGCTCAGGCGTAGACCTTCAACAACCACTCGCGAATATCCCGAATTTCCTCCGGACAGACCGCGTGCGCCATCGGGTAATCGTGCCATTCAATGGTGAACCCGGCCTTGTCGAGTGTCTCTGCCGACAGCTGGCCCCATTGCATCGGCAACATCGGATCGAAGGTGCCGTGTGCCATGAATACCGGCAGGTCACGGTAGCTACTGGATGCTTCGACCTCACCGGGCAGTGGCAGGTAGGTCGACAAGGCCATCATCCCTGCCAGTTTTTCCGATGTGTGCAGTGCCGTGTTTATCGCCACCGCCCCGCCCATTGAGAACCCGGCGATCACAATCTTACCCGCGTCGATGCCTCGCTCTTTTTCTCGAGCGATCAGCGCTTCGAGAATAGCCGTGCTCTCATGCACGCCAGCTGCATCCGCGCGCCCTTCCGCATCCAGGCTAATGATGTCGTACCACGCGCGCATGGCCATCCCGCCATTAATCGTCACCGGTCGGACCGGTGCATGCGGGAATACAAATCGCAGCGGAAGTGCTTCCGGCAGACGTAGCTCGGGCACGATTGGCTCGAAATCGTGGCCATCGGCGCCCAGCCCGTGCAGCCAGATGACGCTGCCGACCGGATCGCTGCCAGTCGTCACTTCCACGCATTCAGGTAAGGCCATATCGAGCTCCAGTGGTCGCAAAGCGGCGCAGTGTAACCCATCCGGCCGAAAAAAATGTGCGTCCGGGGGTTGACTATTTATGCGCATTAGTAATCTAATATGCGCATATTTATTCAATGCACGTGGTTAGCTTCACATGCCCCCGACAACGGAAGACCAGATCCAGCGCCGCTCGGCCATTCGCGAGCTGCTGCAACAAGGGCCTGCGGCAACGCAGGCGTCGCTGGTTAGCGCCCTGCAGAGCCGCGGCCACGTTGCGACACAGTCGAGTGTCAGTCGTGATCTGAGGGAAATCGGCGCAATCAAGACAGTTCACGGCTACGAGTTGCCGGCCGCAAACGACTCAGGTGACGACCATGTTGCACGCGTTGCCGACCTGCTGCGCACGATCACGCCCGCAGGTCCGAACCTGCTCGTTATTCACACGGCCGTCGGCGCAGCGCAACGCGTCGGCCTGGCCTTCGATCGCTGCGACTGGGCCGGCATCGTCGGTACCATCGCCGGAGACGACACCGTATTCATCGCCACGGAATCCGCGGCAACCCAGAAAAATCTAATTACCCGGATCGAGCGCTCGGCCCGATCCTGATCCCGGAGATACCAGTGAACAAGGACAAGTCCCCAATCATCCTCGCCTTTTCCGGCGGCCTCGATACCTCGTTTTGCGTGCCGTGGCTCAAGGAGAATTACGGCCGCGACGTGATCACTGCCTGTATCGACACGGGTGGCATCGATGCAGCGGCCGCTGTAGCGCTGGAGGAGCGATCGAAGGCACTCGGCGCTATCGAGCATATGTTGATCGATGCCAAGCAGGAGTTCTTCGACACGGTCATCCGGCACCTGATCGCCGGCAACGTGCTGCGCGGCAATGCCTATCCGCTTTGCGTTGGCGCCGAACGTGGGCTGCAGGCGGAAAAGCTGGCACTGCTGGCGAAAGAACGCGGCGCAACCACCGTGGCTCATGGCTGCACCGCAGCCGGCAATGACCAGGTTCGTTTCGAGGTCGCGCTGCGCACCCTGAATCCCGGGCTGGAGGTACTCGCGCCGGTGCGGGACAACAGCTGGGTACGTGACGAGCAACTGGCTTACCTCGAGAAGCACAACATGCCGCTGCCCGCACAGGGCTCGGCCTACTCGATCAATCGCGGGCTCTGGGGCATCACTATCGGTGGCCAGGAAACACTGACATCCGAAGGCTCGATTCCCGAATCAGCCTGGGTGTTGTCCGCGAATGCTTTTTCGGAACCAAAGGATCCGTCCACGCACGTACTCCGCTTCAGCAAGGGTGTCCCAGCGGCGCTGGACGGTAAGGCGATGCCGCCGGTCCGGTTGATCGAAGCCCTGGAGGATCTCGCAGGTAGCTATGGCATCGGCCGAGGCATTCACCTGGGTGACACAGTCCTTGGCACCAAGGGCCGGGTCGCATTCGAAGCGCCGGCAGCCATCACACTCATCACCGCACACCGCGAACTCGAAAAACTCGTATTGAGCGCGCAACAGATGCGCATCAAAGACAGCGTTGCCGCGATCTACGGCGACCTCGTACATGAAGGCAAACAGCTCGACCTTGCCTGTGATGATGTCGAGGCGCTGCTTGCCTCCTCTCAGCGGCGCGTTAGCGGCGAGGTCAAATTCACGCTGCGGCCGGGCCAGCTGTTTATCGACGGTGTCGAGTCCGACTACTCGCTGCTCGCGGCGACGAAGGGTGTGTACGGAGAAGCGGCCGGCGAATGGACGCCGGCTGATGCGCTGGGCTATGCGCGCATTCTGTCATTGCCTGGATCATTGCAGACCCGGGCCGGCAGCAACGCGTCATGAAAAACGTCGTCGTTGACAAGATTGCATCGGTGGCACAGCACAACGAGCTTGCGTCGGAGTTGCGCCTGTCGAAAGACATTCCCTGCGAGGAGGGTGTACTGGTTGCCGCACGTGTACTGAACAACAAGTCTCGCTACAACCAGCTCGAGCTCACCTCCGGGCGTATGGCCACGGTCAACCAGGGTGACGTGATTGTCGGCGCACTCGGCCACCGCAAAGCACTGCGTGGTTATTCAGGCCACCTCCCAACATCATTAAAACCGGGCGATACCATCCAGATTTTGAACATCGGTGGCGTGCTGGGCATCTGCGACTCAGCCAACCCTGACGTCGGCCCACCGTTCGACTGCGAAGTCCTCGGCACCGTACTCAGCTTTCCTTATCTTGGTGAACGCATCGGCGTACCCGCCAGGGCCGGACTT
>Ga0316201_10004043_pt1 | contig 10982 bp, 5 predicted proteins | sample CS6wburrow_MG_FD_204516 | JGI IMG/M metagenome (GOLD analysis project Ga0316201, IMG submission 204516) | Coastal sediment microbial communities from Delaware Bay, Delaware, United States - CS-6 worm burrow | ecosystem: Environmental > Aquatic > Marine > Coastal > Sediment | place: USA: Delaware... | reverse complement strand
TCGCCCTGTATTGCCGGCACATCCAAAGGTGAAGGCATATATTCAATCACGGCGTCCAGCACCGCCTGCACGCCCTTGTTCTTGAATGCGGTGCCGCAAAAGGCAGGCACAATCTCGTTCGCCAGCGTGCGTATGCGAATACCCTGCTTGATCTCTTCTGCACCAAGATCACCCTGCTCAAGGTACTTGTCCATCAGCTCTTCGCTGGCTTCGGCAGCCGCTTCGACCATCTGCTCGCGCATCACAGTGCACTGCTCGAGCATATCCGCCGGTATATCATGCTCTTCGAAGGTCGCGCCCATGTCCTTTTCGTTCCAGTAGATCGCTTTCATACGAACCAGGTCGACGACACCTTCAAATTTCTCTTCAGCACCGATGGCCATCTGCATCGGTATCGGGTTCGAGCCAAGACGCGTTTTTATCTGCTCGACCACGCGCATAAAATCAGCACCGGCGCGATCCATCTTGTTGATGAACGCCATGCGCGGCACATGATACTTGTTGGCCTGGCGCCACACTGTTTCAGACTGCGGCTCAACACCACCGACAGCACAGAACACAGCAACAGCGCCATCGAGAACGCGCAAAGAACGCTCGACTTCGATGGTGAAATCAACGTGGCCCGGCGTATCAATAATATTGATCCGATGCTCCGGATATTGATGCTCCATGCCTTTCCAGAAACAGGTTGTCGCAGCGGACGTGATCGTGATGCCGCGCTCCTGCTCCTGCTCCATCCAGTCCATGGTAGCGGCGCCATCGTGCACTTCGCCAATTTTGTGCGAAATGCCGGTATAAAACAGCACGCGCTCGGTCGTGGTCGTTTTTCCCGCATCAATATGCGCCATGATACCGATATTGCGATAGCGCTCTATTGGAGTTTTGCGGGCCACGGCTATACTCTTCAGTACCGCTAACAACTACCAGCGGAAGTGTGCAAACGCCTTGTTGGCTTCAGCCATACGATGAGTGTCTTCACGTTTCTTCACTGCACTGCCGCGATTTTCCGATGCATCCATCAGTTCACCGGCAAGCTTCAGCTGCATCGATTTTTCACCACGCTTGCGTGCGGCATCGATAATCCAGCGCATCGCCAGTGTGACGCGGCGATCTGCGCGTACTTCAACCGGGACCTGGTAGGTAGCACCACCAACACGGCGAGATTTAACCTCGACCATCGGGCTGACGTTTTCCAGCGCATGGTCAAGCACTTCGAGTGATTCACCCTTGCCTTTCTCACTGATGGAACCGAGCGCCTTATACATGATGGCTTCTGCGGTGGACTTCTTGCCGTCCTGCATGATCATGTTGACGAACTTGGTAATCTGGGTGCTGCCAAATTTCGGATCAGGCAGGATTTCGCGCTTCGATACTTCTCTTCTTCTGGACATAGATCTACCCCTTAACCCTTAGGCCTTTTAACACCGTATTTGGAGCGACCCTGCTTACGGTTATCAACACCCTGGGTATCCAGTGAACCCCGCACAACGTGATAGCGCACACCGGGCAAGTCCTTGACACGACCACCGCGAATCAGCACAACGGAGTGTTCTTGCAGGTTGTGGCCCTCACCACCGATGTAACTACTGACCTCGAAACCGTTGGTGAGGCGCACACGGGCGACCTTACGCATTGCAGAGTTCGGTTTTTTAGGTGTAGTGGTGTACACACGTGTACAAACACCGCGTTTTTGCGGCGATGCTTCGAGTGCGGGCACATTACTTTTGGCACGTTTGCTCTTACGAGGTTTACGCACCAACTGGTTAACTGTTGTCATCTGACATTATCTCCAAACCCGTACCAGACGGGCATCAGGGAAGTTTCCCCGGGCTCAAAATAAACAGCAGGCCCAGAGGGCCTGCCAAAAGAGGCGCAATTCTATGCCCAGCCTGTAGCCCTGTCAAGCTGTGAGCAGGGCTGGGACTTCTAAAAACAAAAACCGCCCTGCGGTTTTATCGCAGGGCGGTTTATTCACAGATCAAGTGCCGAATCAGGCGTCCTGTTGTGCCTGCGACTCGGATTGCCCGGTAGATTCAGCGACAGCATCGGAATTTTCAGCTGCTTCCGCTGCCGCCGCAGCCTCTGCTGCCATCTCTTCCTCTGTATGGAAAGCTTCCTCCAGGTCCGCTGTACGGCGACGGCGACGCTCTTCGTGATAGGCAAGACCCGTTCCTGCAGGTATCAGTCGACCAACGATGACGTTTTCCTTCAATCCGCGCAGGCTGTCGCTGCTGCCACGCACGGCTGCTTCTGTCAGCACGCGGGTCGTTTCCTGGAAAGACGCTGCCGAGATAAACGACTCGGTCACCAGTGAGCCCTTGGTAATACCCAGCAGAATCTGCTCGTAGTTCGCAGGTTCCTTGCCCATGGCCTTGATTTTTTCACTATCCTCGACAACGCTTGAACGCTCAACGATTTCACCCTTGAGGTAGCTGGAATCAGCACCATCGATGATTTCCACCTTGCGAAGCATCTGGCGTATAACCACCTCGATGTGCTTGTCGTTGATCTTCACACCCTGCAAGCGATAAACATCCTGAATTTCCTTGACCAGGTACTCGGACAGGGCCTCGGTGCCCAACAGGCGCAGAATATCGTGCGGGTTCAACTCGCCGTCGGCGATCACTTCACCCTGCTCAACATGCTCACCTTCGAACACGTTGATATGACGCCATTTCGGAATCAGCGACTCAATGGTCTCGTTATCCTCACGGGTAATAATCAAACGCTGTTTACCCTTGGTTTCCTTACCGAAACTCACGGTACCTGTGGTCTCGGCCATAATGGCGGGTTCCTTAGGCTTGCGCGCTTCGAACAGGTCGGCAACACGCGGCAGACCACCGGTGATATCACGGGTTTTACTAGATTCCTGGGGAATACGCGCGACTACATCACCAATCGACACATCGCTGCCGTCCTCGATGTTAATAATCGCACCGGAAGGCAGGAAGTAGCGTGCAGGTATCTCGGTACCGGCGATACACAGATCTGCACCCGCGTCATCAACCAGGGTGATCAGTGGTCGCATATCCTTACCAGCACTCGGGCGCTGCTTTGGATCGATAACCACAACGGATGACAGCCCGGTGATTTCATCAGTTTCCTTCTGAACACTGACGCCTTCCGAGAACTCGGAGAATTTAACCTTACCCGCCACCTCGGTAATAATCGGGTGGGTATGCGGATCCCAGGTCGCAACAATCTGACCCGACTCGACCTCGCCACCTTCAGCCACTGAAATGACCGCACCATAAGGAACTTTGTAGCGTTCACGCTCGCGGTTATGCTCATCGACCACGCCCAGCTCACCCGAACGCGATACAGCAACCAGGTTGCCGTTTGCCTGCTCAACCACCTTGATGTGATGTAAACGAACAGAACCCTTGTTTTTCACCACGATATTACTGGCTGAAGCAGCACGACTTGCAGCACCACCGATGTGGAAGGTACGCATGGTCAGCTGTGTTCCCGGCTCGCCAATCGACTGCGCCGCAATAACACCAATGGCCTCACCCTTGTTTACAATGTGTCCACGCGCCAGGTCACGACCGTAGCAGTTGGCACAAATACCGTGTGTATTTTCACAGGTGATAACAGAACGAACCAGCATTTCATCAACACCGAGGCTCTCGAGCTGTTCAACCCATTGTTCATCGAGGAATGTGCCAGCAGGAATAACCACTTCATCGCTACCGGCGCGTTTGACGTCGACCGCAACCACGCGGCCAAGCACCAGCTCGTTCAGCGGCATGACAACGTCACCGCCTTCAATGATAGGTTGCATCAACAATCCGTTTTCAGTACCGCAATCAGCATTAACAACCACCAGGTCCTGTGCAACATCGACCAGTCGACGTGTCAGATAACCCGAGTTAGCCGTTTTCAACGCAGTATCGGCGAGGCCTTTTCGAGCACCGTGAGTCGAAATAAAGTACTGCAGTACGTTCAAGCCTTCACGGAAGTTGGCCGTAATCGGTGTTTCGATGATCGATCCATCAGGCTTGGCCATCAGGCCGCGCATACCGGCAAGCTGACGAATCTGCGCAGCAGAACCACGCGCACCGGAATCGGCCATGATGAAGATATTATTGAACGAGGTCTGCTTGACCGTATTGCCTTCGGCATCGACAACATCCTCGGTACCCAGCTTGTCCATCATCGCCTTGGCCACCGCGTCATTGGCGTGTGACCAGATATCCACAACCTTGTTGTAGCGTTCACCGTTGGTTACAAGTCCCGATGTGTACTGATCCTGGATTTCCTTAACTTCTGCCTCAGCCGCACTCAGAATTGCTCCTTTTTCTTCCGGAATAACCATATCGTTGATCGCAATGGATACACCGGCCTTGGTTGAGTATCGAAAACCGGTATACATCAACTGGTCGGCGAAAATTACCGTCTCTTTCAAACCAACCTGGCGATAACAGGCATTGATCAGGCTGGAAATAGCCTTCTTGTTAAGGTCACGGTTAACCAGCTCAAACGGCAGACCTGCAGGCAGGATTTCAGACAACAGCGCACGACCTACCGTTGTATCAACAATGATATAGCGCTCAACCGGATTACCGTCATCATCAAACACGACTTCTCGCACACGTGCTTTACATTTTGCCTGCAGATGTGCGGCGCCACACTCACGTGCACGATGGACCTCATCGATGTCGGCAAACATCATGCCTTCACCTGTCGCATTGACTGACTCACGTGTCATGTAATACAGGCCGAGCACGATATCCTGCGACGGTACAATAATCGGCTCACCCGATGCCGGTGAGAGGATATTGTTTGTTGACATCATCAAGGCACGCGTTTCAAGCTGCGCCTCGATTGACAGCGGTACGTGTACCGCCATCTGGTCACCGTCAAAGTCAGCATTGAATGCCGTACATACCAGGGGATGCAACTGAATCGCCTTACCTTCGATCAACACAGGTTCAAACGCCTGAATACCAAGACGGTGAAGTGTTGGCGCACGGTTGAGCATGACTGGGTGCTCACGAATAACCTGCTCGAGGATATCCCAGACTTCACTGCCTTCTTTTTCAACCAGCTTTTTTGCTGCCTTGATCGTTGTCGCCAGGCCACGACGTAATAGCTTGTTGAAGATAAACGGCTTGAACAGCTCAAGCGACATCTTCTTGGGCAAACCGCATTGATGCAGTTTCAAGGTCGGACCGACCACGATCACCGAACGACCGGAATAATCAACACGCTTACCCAGCAGGTTCTGACGGAAGCGGCCCTGCTTGCCCTTGATCATATCGGCCAGCGACTTCAACGGACGCTTGTTGGTACCGGTAATCGCACGGCCTCGACGACCATTGTCGAGCAAGGCATCGACCGATTCCTGCAGCATACGCTTCTCGTTGCGTACGATAATGTCCGGCGCATACAGCTCGAGCAGGCGGCGCAGGCGATTGTTGCGGTTGATCACACGGCGGTACAGATCATTCAGATCAGAAGTCGCAAAACGCCCCCCGTCGAGCGGTACCAGCGGGCGCAAGTCTGGCGGCAGCACTGGCAGCACGGTCATGATCATCCATTCGGGACGATTGCCCGATGACTGGAATGACTCGACCAGCTTGAGGCGTTTAGCCAGCCTTTTCAGCTTGGTTTCTGACTTGGTTGCACCCATGTCTTCGCGGATCTGGATTCTCTCCTGATCCAGGTTGATGCTGGTGAGCATTTGATAAATCGCTTCAGCACCCATGCGCGCATCAAATTCGTCACCATGCTCTTCGATGGCTTCGAGATAAGTCTCATCGGTCAGCAACTGGCCTTTTTCCAGCGTGGTCAGGCCCGGGTCGATAACGACAAATGCCTCGAAATACAGTATGCGTTCGATCTCGCGCAATGTCATATCCAGCAGCAGACCGATGCGTGATGGCAGCGATTTCAGGAACCAGATATGCGCAACCGGGCTGGCCAGGTCGATGTGACCCATACGCTCACGGCGCACCTTAGACTGTGTTACTTCAACACCGCACTTCTCACAAACAACACCACGATGCTTCAAGCGCTTGTATTTTCCGCACAGACACTCGTAGTCCTTCACCGGACCAAATATCTTGGCACAGAACAATCCGTCACGTTCCGGCTTGAAGGTGCGATAGTTAATGGTTTCAGGTTTCTTAACCTCACCAAATGACCACGAATGGATCAATTGCGGTGATGGCAGACTGATTCGAATCGAATCAAAGTCTTCTTCTGAACTCTGCTGCTTTATCAGCTTGAGTAGATCTTTCAAGGCTGTTACTCCTGATGTCTGATCTGTTTAATACGTTATACGGAAACCGGAACCAATTAGTCCTGTTCCTGCGCTAATTCAATGTTAAGACCAAGGGCACGAATTTCCTTGAGCAATACATTGAACGATTCCGGCATACCCGGCTCCATACGATGGTCACCATCGACGATGTTCTTGTACATCTTGTTACGACCCGCAACATCATCCGATTTAACGGTAAGCATTTCCTGCAGGGTGTAGGAAGCACCATAAGCCTCAAGTGCCCACACTTCCATTTCACCGAAACGCTGACCACCGAATTGTGCCTTACCACCCAATGGCTGCTGAGTCACAAGACTGTATGGACCGGTTGAGCGCGCATGCATCTTGTCATCGATAAGATGGTTAAGCTTGAGCATGTATTTGTAGCCAATCGTCACAGGGCGCTCGAATGCCTCACCGGTGCGGCCGTCATACAGCGTTGTCTGGCCCGTTATCGGCAAATTGGCCAGCTCGAGCATGCGGTGAATTTCGGATTCTTCGGCACCATCGAAAACCGGTGTTGCCATGGGCACTCCATCGCGAAGGTTGCCGGCCAGCTCTATCAACTCTTTATCATCGAAATCTTTTAGATCAACCTTCTTGTCAGCATGGTTGTAAACCTGGTCGAGGAACTTGCGAATTTCGGTAACCTTGGCCTGTTGATCCAGCATCTTGCCAATCTCATTCCCCAGACCCTTAGCAGCCCAGCCCAGATGCGTCTCAAGAATCTGGCCGACGTTCATACGTGAAGGTACCCCCAGGGGGTTGAGTACGATATCAACCGGGGTACCGTCTTCAGTATGCGGCATATCTTCGACAGGCACAATCATCGAAACTACACCCTTGTTACCGTGACGGCCGGCCATCTTGTCACCTGGCTGCATACGGCGTTTGACAGCCATATAAACCTTGACCATCTTGAGCACGCCGGGCGCAAGATCATCACCTGCAGTCAGCTTGCCTTTCTTCTCATCGAACAGCTCATCGAGGCGTTTGCGCTGTTCTTTCAACTGCTTGGCAAGCATTTCCATCTGTTCATTTGCCTGTTCGTTCTTGAGGCGAATCTCAGCCCACTTCTTGCGCTCGAGCTCTTCAAGATAAGACCTGGTGATCTTGGCGCCTGCTTTCAAAGCTTTCGGACCACCGGCAGCCAGCTTGCCAACCATCAGGTGTTCCATGCGGTCGTACAGATCTTCTTCGATGATATGCCATTGCGCATCAACATCTTTCTTCGCCTGGGCGATTTCCATTTCTTCGATTTCAAGTGCGCGTTTATCTTTTTCCACACCATCACGGGTGAATACCTGCACACCAATCACCGTACCTTCCATACCGGACGGTACACGCAATGATGTATCTTTAACATCAGATGCTTTTTCACCAAAGATGGCTCGCAGCAGCTTCTCTTCCGCTGTCAGCTGGGTTTCACCTTTAGGCGTCACCTTGCCGACAAGAATGTCATTCGGCTTAACCTCGGCACCCACATAAACCACGCCGGACTCGTCCAGCTTGGAAAGCAGGCCTTCGCTGACATTGGGAATATCTGCAGTAATTTCTTCGGAACCAAGCTTGGTGTCGCGCGCAACGCATGACATTTCTTCAATATGAATGGTGGTATAGCGATCCTCTTCAACGACACGTTCCGAAATCAGGATCGAATCCTCGAAGTTGTAACCGTTCCACGGCATGAACGCGACCAGCATGTTCTGACCCAGCGCAAGCTCGCCCATATCAGTTGACGGGCCGTCAGCAATGGCATCGCCCCTTGCCACGGCATCACCCACCGAAACCAGCGGACGCTGATTCATACAGGTGTTCTGGTTTGAACGTGTGTATTTGGTCAGACCGTAAATATCAACACCGGCGCTATCGCCCGTTGCTTCATCATCATTCACGCGGATCACGATGCGTCCCGCATCAACCGACTCAATGGTACCGCCGCGCTTGGCAATGACCGATGAACCCGAATCAAGCGCAACAGTACGCTCCATACCGGTACCCACCAGGGGCTTCTGTGCACGCAGCGTGGGTACAGCCTGACGCTGCATGTTCGAACCCATCAATGCACGGTTTGCATCGTCATGCTCGAGGAATGGAATCAGTGACGCCGCAACAGACACAATCTGTTTTGGCGATACGTCCATATACTCCACCTGGTCCGGAGAAGACAGGGTGAACTCATTGCCATGGCGGCATGAAACCAGCTCATCGACCAGCTTACCCTTGTTATCAAGCGTAGCGTTTGCCTGGGCAATGACGAAATTGCTTTCTTCAATTGCCGACAGGTATTCGATGTCCGCTGTCGCCTTGCCGTTGACAACCTTGCGATACGGCGTTTCTAGAAAACCGTATTCATTGGTACGCGCATACACGGAGAGCGAGTTGATCAAACCAATGTTGGGGCCTTCAGGTGTCTCAATAGGACAAACACGGCCATAATGGGTCGGATGAACGTCACGTACTTCGAAGCCAGCGCGCTCGCGCGTCAAGCCGCCCGGACCAAGCGCAGAAACGCGGCGTTTATGCGTTACTTCTGACAGCGGGTTATTCTGGTCCATGAACTGGGACAACTGGCTTGAACCAAAGAATTCCTTCATCGAAGCCGCAACAGGTTTTGCATTGATCAGATCCTGTGGCATCAGCTCGTCCTGTTCCGCTGTTGTCAAACGTTCTTTAACTGCACGTTCAACACGAACAAGACCGACACGGAAAGTATTTTCAGCCATCTCGCCAACACAACGGATACGGCGATTGCCAAGGTGATCAATATCATCAACCACACCCTTGCCGTTGCGTATATTTATTAATTCTTTGAGCACGGCAAGAATATCGTCCTGATTCAGGTTGCCGGCACGTTCTGCATCGTCGATACCGAGACGGCGATTGAATTTCATACGGCCGACTGCGGAAAGATCATAACGTTCCGGGGTAAAGAACAGGTTATTGAACAGGTTCTCTGCCGCATCCTTGGTTGGCGGCTCACCCGGACGCATCATGCGGTAGATTTCAATCTGCGCTTCCAGTTGTGTTGCTGTCGGATCCAGTCTCAGGGTATTGGAAATAAACGGACCGACTTCAAGGTCATTGGTATAGATGACCCTGAATGACTTGACCTTGTGCTCCTGCAAATGCACAACCAGTTCTTCGGTAAACTCGGCGTTGGCTGGCGCAATGATCTCACCGGTATCGGTATCGATAATATCGTGGGCCAGCACCTTGCCATTCAGGTAATCCATGGTCGCATTGAGCTTTTTGATCTTCTTGGCTTCAAGCTGCTTGATATGGCGCATGGTGACACGGCGCCCTGCTTCAACAATGACGTCCTTACCGGCCTTGATATCGAATGTTGTGGTTTCGCCACGCAGACGTTCTGGCACCAGGTCAAAGCTGACGCCATCTTTTGTAAAGGTAAATTCGATAGTGTCAAAGAAGATATCGAGGATCTGTTCGTTGCTGAATCCAAGCGAACGCAGCAATATTGTCGCCGGTAATTTACGACGGCGGTCAATTCGAACGAAGACACTGTCTTTCGGATCAAATTCAAAATCAAGCCAGGAACCACGATAAGGGATAACGCGTGCTGAATAGAGAATTTTGCCTGAAGAGTGTGTCTTACCCTTGTCGTGATCAAACAGCACGCCGGGTGAACGGTGCAGCTGTGACACGATGACACGCTCGGTACCATTAATGACAAAGGTGCCATTGTCAGTCATCAGCGGCATTTCACCCATGTAGACTTCCCGCTCTTTAACCGTCTTGGGTGTAGTCTTCTTCTTGGCTTCCTTGTCGTAGATCGCAAGGCGCATGGTCACACGCAATGGCGCCGCATAGGTCAATCCACGCAGCTGACACTCTTTAACATCAAATACCGGTTTACCCAGCGTGTAATTAACGTATTGCAGTTCCACATGCCCGGAATAACTGACAATCGGAAACACAGATGTGAATGCCCCTTGTAAACCCACATCAGTACGCTTCTTTTGAGGCACATCAGCCTGTAAAAAGCCCCTGAATGAATCCAGCTGCATGGAAAGCAAGTAGGGCACATCCAGTATAGGTGGACGTTTACCGAAATCCTTACGGATGCGTTTTTTCTCGGTAAATGAATATGCCATCAGTAATCCTCTATCGCGCGTGAAAATTAAAATCGGAACCCTTTCAGGTTTACCGCCACTGATGAGAAGTTATTAACAACCATCAGCAAAGTATTTGTCTCAGCGTTTATCGCTGGAAACAGGAAAAGGCCGGCAGCCCGTTTGTTTTAAAAACAATGGCTACCAGCCTGTCCTGTCGCTGAGATTCCAGCGCCAGCGTTCTGTCTATTTGAGTTCGACAGATGCGCCAGCTTCTTCAAGTTGCTTCTTGATTTCTTCAGCTTCGTCTTTGGAAGCGGCTTCCTTAATAGTTGCAGGCGCACCTTCAACAGTATCTTTAGCGTCTTTCAGACCCTGGCCTGTGATCGCACGTACTGCCTTGATAACGGCAACCTTGTTCTCACCGATACCAGCAAGAACAACATCAAACTCGTCCTTTTCTTCAGCAGCAGCGCCTGCATCAGCAGCGGCTGCAGGTGCAGCGGCAACTGCTGCAGCAGCAGATACGCCAAATTTTTCTTCCATAGCGGAAATCAGATCTACGACTTCCATTACAGACATGTTGGAAATAGTTTCCAGAATTTCGTCTTGTGAAACAGCCACGATTCTTCTCCAGATTT
>Ga0316201_10004042_pt1 | contig 10986 bp, 9 predicted proteins | sample CS6wburrow_MG_FD_204516 | JGI IMG/M metagenome (GOLD analysis project Ga0316201, IMG submission 204516) | Coastal sediment microbial communities from Delaware Bay, Delaware, United States - CS-6 worm burrow | ecosystem: Environmental > Aquatic > Marine > Coastal > Sediment | place: USA: Delaware... | reverse complement strand
GGATCATCGTCGACTGGTGGACACCTACTTCAGTAATTATCCCGGCTATTACTTTACCGGCGACGGCGCCAGCCGCGACGCGGACGGCTACTACTGGATCACCGGCCGGGTGGACGACGTCCTCAACGTATCAGGCCACCGCATGGGAACCGCCGAGGTCGAAAGTGCCCTGGTCCTGCATGAGAAGATTGCCGAGGCTGCCGTTGTAGGCTTCCCCCACGATATCAAGGGCCAGGGCATTTATGCCTACGTCACGCCGATGCAGGGCGTGGAGCCCTCGGATGCATTACGGGACGAGCTCATCCAGTTGTGCGTCAAGGAGATCGGGCCTATCGCCAAGCCCGATGTGATCCAATGGGCCCCCGGCCTTCCCAAGACCCGCTCCGGCAAGATCATGCGACGCATCCTGCGCAAGATAGCCGAGAACGAGCTGGACAGCCTGGGGGACACCAGCACGCTGGCAGATCCCTCGGTCGTGGACCATCTCGTGGAGAACCGGCCGAAGTAAGCAGCGACGTGGGGTGGCGCCGAATCAGAAACCGCCGCCGGTTCTGAAACCGCCGCCGCCACCGCCGCCACCGAACCCACCGCCAAACCCGCCCCTGCGGCGACGGATCCCGCCCCCCAGGCCTCCACCCATGCCACCGCCTCGGGGAAAGGGTGTATGCCAGGTGCCTGGCCGCGGTCGGAATCCGCCGCTGCCGAATGTGGGGTTGGACTGGATGCGCCGGTAGCGCTGGCTGTGCTCGATAGTCCGCCACAACTCACCGGCGGTCACATTGCCGCTGAGAAACTGCGCGAGCGCCATCTCCACCAGGGCCTCGTTGCGGAATTCGGAATGTGCGCTGTCAAAACGCTTCTGCTTGAAGCGTCGCCGCAACCCCTCCAACTCCTGGATACGTTCCGACTGCCTTTCCCGCATCCGCTTGCGGTCAGCGAGGGTCTCCCTGGCCATCCGCAAATGCTCCCTGGCTTCGTCTATCTCCTCGACCAGGATGTCGTCCTCCGGCGTCGCTGTGGCCCGGGCGTAGTCGTAGAGACTGACCAGTTTTTCTTTCTCAAACGCACCACTGATCGTGTTTATGGCCCGCTGGAAATCCTCATCTTCACCACTGACAAACTGGCTGCGCTGGCGCTCCAGCTCGTGCATGGCCTTCTCGGCCTCCTCGATCTCGCGGTCAATCGCATCCAGTGTCTCCTGGGCCCGGTCCAGGGCCTGCTTGAGCGCAGGCACCCCATCGGCCGCGGCCGCATCCACCTCCATCCTGGTCAGTCTGATGAACTCTTCGTCGGCCTCCTCCTGCAATCGCTTCGCGTGCGCCCCGAGACGCTCGGGAATTTGCAGCAGCATCGCATAGTCAGGACGGGCCGACGCATAGTGACAGAGTCCGGCTACCCAGTCATCGAGATAGCGGGTCACAGACCCTGCAGCATAGCCCGACGTGCCATAATTGCGCCGCCACAGATAGGCGAACAGAGGATCTTGTTCGTAGGGCTGGCCCTTCTCCCTGCGCGTCACCTCGGCCTGCCGGGTTTTTTCCAGCGCGTGCTCGGCGGTGCTTTCCACCCGCCGGGCTTGCTCCAGCTGTTCCTGATACCGCGGATCTTCCTGCAACTTTTCCTGGACCCGGGCCTCGGCCTTGTCCAGTGCCTCGGTGGCCTGTTGCAGCACCAGATTGGCCTCGGCACGCTTCTGGTCGAGCGCTTCCTGTTGCTTGAGGTTGGCCTTTATCTGCCGGTTGACCGCGCCCAGTTTCTGGCCACGTTGACGGATCAATTCGGCAGCGTGCTGGTCGGCCACTTCCAGACCCGCGGCCAGTTCGCCGCTGATCACGTGGTCCAGCCGGATCTCGGCCATCCGCTTGAAACGTCCCGATTGCGCCCGCTGCAGGTTGATCAGCGCACCACTGCTCTCCTTGACGCGCCGGTCCATCTCCTGGATATCTTCGTGTATTTTTCGCAGGCCTTCGTTGATGGCTGCGAGGGTCTGTCTGCCACTCTGCATCAGCTCTATCTCACCACCGGGTTATCGCCGCACCCGTCGTGGGCATCAGGTACTCGGGCGTCAGGTAGCCCCGCTTCTTGACCCCGAAACGGTTGTTCTGGATGATGCCGTCGTCGCGCTTGTCCGCCGCCACCTGTTCGAACAGGTCTTCATCCACCCGCAACCCCCACTTGCGGACCCGGTAGGTTTTGCCGTCTTCCTCGTTGACGACCGGTACCTCGTACAGGTTGCCGTACTGCCCGACCGCCTCGACGATAATATAGTGATTGCGGGCGTCGGAATTGGCGTCCGGTATGCGCCAGACGCCGCTCCTTTCTCCCGGGTGGGCCGAGATCCGCAGGTCGTAGGCGAGTTCGATGTCCTGCTGCAGGGTTACCATCCGCTGCAGCGTCTTTCCCACCGCCTCCTTGTCTTCCCGCTGCAGCGCCGACTGCCCCTCCGCCAGGAGGGACTGCGCGCGCTCCGTCGCCAGAGGACCGGCCGCTACCGCGGCAAGCATTTCATACTGTGCCTGGAGTTGCCCCGGAAGGGCCGCGGCCGCCCGTTCCGCCGGACCGCTGATCAGTGTCGCATAAGCCAGCCACACGACCAGGACAACGCCGGTGACCAGTGCTACCGGCTTGCCCCACCGGACCCGGCTGACGTAAAGACGGGCCAGCCAGGCCTGCAGGCCGGCGGCGGGCGGTTCGTAGACAAAGCGACCCTCCCTCAATGCGGCCACGCCCTGCTCCAGCACATCATCGGGGACTTCGATGCCCTGCGAAGCGTAGATCTCACGCAGGCGCTGCTTCATCCGCTCGTCCCTGTCATCGGCCTGCAGTTCCCGCTCCACCAGCAGTTCCTGGTGGCGCAGCGTATCCACCACATCCATGGCCAGCATGATGTCATCGAGGGGCGGTTTGCCCGCTGCAGCGTCACTCATAATCGGGTCCGCTCAAATAACTCTCAGGCAGGTGAAGACTCGGCCCCGGGGAATTCCAGGGGCAGCGCCCGGCCCTCCTCCACCAGGCGGGCCAGCCGCTGCTTGCCGTCTTCCACGGAGGCACGTATTTCCTGGGCATTCTGGGTACTCATGGTCCGCATCTCCGCGATCAGTTCCTGTGAGCGCTGCTGGTAGTGAACCACAGAATCTACCAGCTTCTGCACCGACTCTGCGCGGATCGTCGGACCGTATCCCGCCTTGATAGCCTCCTCCTGCACCTTGCCGCCGATATCCGCCAGGTCCTCCATGCTCTTGCTGATGCCATCCTTCATGGCATTGACGGTCTGGGTGCTCTCGTGAAGCCCGAACAGGCCGGTAAAGGAGGCGCTCAGAGCGGTCAGCACCGTCTCATTGGTGCCGAAAAAGCTGATCGCCTGCTGGTAAACCCGCTCCTTGGCATTGGTGGTCTGCAGCAGGCGCGCCATGATCACTTCCGAGGAGTTGTAGCCCACCGTCAGGTTGTCGGACAGGTCCTTGGCGATCTGGTAGCGCTTGTCGTGGTACTGGACCATACGCATCTGCTGGTCTCGCGCCATTTCCAGGCGGGCCCGCTCGGCCAGGTCATCACCCTGATAGTTATCCACCGTTGCCATGGCTGCCGTAAGATCCGCCTTGGCCTGTTCCAGTTGCGCCTCGGCTTTTTTGAGCACCTCGAGTGCCAGCACCTCGGACTCCTTCATTGCGGCGCGAAAATCCTGGTAGGCTTCCAGAATAATGTGCTCCCGGTTGATCTGGTCTTTGGAGTCATCGGCCACCTCGAGATACGTCTCCTTGATCTTTTCGAAGCGGTCGGGAATATCACCACGGGTGACCTTCATCCAGATGTTGCCGATGCGCTCGAAGGTATCAATCTTGCCATCCTCGACCTGCTCAACCATGCTCTTGGCATCATCCCGAATACTGTTGAAGGCATTAGTGATGTCCTCGTAGCGCTCCCCGAGTGACATGCCGCTGACCTGCTCCCGGACCACCTCGTTGAACAGCGATGCCTGGTTGAGGGTACGGGCAATCGCCAGGGTCTTGTCCTCGTCCAGGTCGGAAATCTGGTTGATCAGGTCGATTATCGGCGCCTCATCGGTTTTTTCCGGGACCAGGTTGAGGTCGCGAAGTCCGCTCATGGCCTTGTCGAGATATTTCAGTGGTAGTGCGTCAGTCATCGAGGTCTTCTCCTTGTTGCCGGTCGCCGAGGCGCTGAGTCACAGAGCCAAAAAGTATAGTTCGGTTCCACATTATTGCCATGGCTGCTTCGCCTGGCGAGCCCATTGCCCCTGGGTCGCAGAGACGGTTTATCGCCGAACGCGCCGCCAGGTGTCGGTCGGGGATGCCGCCTGTTTCAGGCCGCGGTAGGGGTGGCGTTCTAGCAGTTCCGGCACTTTGAACAGGTTGACCAGGACAGCACCCGCGACAAAGCCGCCAATGTGCGCCCAGAAAGCCGTGCCGCCGCCCTCCCGGCCCAGGGACCCGAACCCTCCCAGAATCTGTAACAGGAACCAGTAGCCGAGCATGAAAATGGCCGGCACGGCGACCACCGTGACAAAAAACCCCAGGAACACCAGCAGGTGCACATGGATCCTGGGGTAGAGCACGACGTAGGCGCCCATCACTCCCCCGATGGCACCCGAGGCGCCGACCATCGGAATGCCCGAAGCGGTATCGGCCAGGATCTGCCCGACGCCCGCCGCCAGACCGCACAGCAGGTAGAACAGGGCAAAACGGACATGTCCCATGGAGTCTTCCACGTTGTTGCCAAAAATCCACAGGAACCACATATTGCCGATGATATGCATCCAGCCCCCGTGCATGAACATGGAGGTAAACAGGGTGTACGCGTGGGTGGCGTCGCTCATGACGCAGTAGGTCTGCGGCCCCACCTGCACCTGGGTGCCTGCCGGCAGGGTATTGAGCAGCTCGCCCGGGGTCAGTCCGAGCAGGCAGATCGATCGGGAGAGTGCCGGTTCTGCCCCCAGCCCCTGGAGCACAAGCCAGGCAATGACGTTCAGCGCGATAATGCCATAGGTGACATAGGGCGTGAGGAAGTGGGGATTGTCATCGCGAATCGGGAACATGATCAGTACGCCACTCGGATCGACCGGCGCTCAGGACCCGGCGCCGACCCGCCTGTGGGGCCGGACAGACAACCCGTGCGAGTGCCCGCGTGAGCGGCCAGGCCGGGTCCGGGATCAGCGCGCCGACAGCAGGCGGGTTCGGGTCGAGGTTAGAGCGGCGGAATCCGCAGCGACTGCCCGGGATAGATCTTGTCCGGGTCGGCGAGCATGGGCTGGTTGGCCTCGAATATCACGGTGTACTTGCTCGCGTCGCCATAGTGCGCCTGCGCGATTTTTCCCAGAGTGTCGCCAGACTGCACGGTATAAAAGGTCGACGCAGGTGCGGGCTCTGCCGCCGGTGCCTGATCGGCCGGTGCCTGATCGGCCGCTGCCTCAGGCGCCTGGGCCGCCGCAGGTGCCGGTGGCGCATCGACCTCGACGCGGCAGTCCACCTGCCCGATGCCATGCTGGTTGCCCGCGCAGAGGACCATCTTCTCCATGGCTTCCTGGCTGGGCGCCGTGCCGGTCAGGGTAGCGATGTCTCCTTTCACCGTGACTGCCACCTGCTCGCCCTCGATGTCCAGTTGCGCCAGATTTCTCGTGATGTTCTCCTGGCGCAGCTCATCCATGCGCTCCTGCGAGACCTCCACACTCTTGGTGAGTTCATCTTCGCCGGCGTCACTGAAAAAATCGAACAAACCCATAATCATCTCCTTAGTCCACTGGTTGGCCGCAGCCTCGATAAACTATAGAGCAAACTTTCCGGAGGGCAAGCACTATATCCACTCGCGACAGACCCGCTCCGGTCGAAGTAGTTATGCGATCCCGGCCTGAATCGGTGTACCCTGTTGCTCTGTCTGGCAACGGGTGCTTCGCATGGGTATCTGGTCGCAGGCGAGCGCGCTCGCCGCACGCACGCCGCAGGAGAGAAACCGCTACGTGGACTTCCTGCGGGCGGCGTCCATCCTGTTTGTCATCACCGGCCACTGGCTGATTACCACAGCCTACAGCGGCAGCGGCGACTTTACCGCCGTCATGATGCTGGATGCCCGGCCCTGGACCCAGTGGCTGACCTGGGTGTTCCAGGTCATGCCCATTTTTTTTATTGTGGGTGGCTATTCCAACGCGGTCTCCCTGGAAAGCGCGCACCGGCGCAACACCTCTTATGCCACCTGGCTGGCCGGGAGATTACACCGCCTGTTGACGCCCCTGCTGTTGCTGGTGATGTTCTGGGCCGCCATTTCACTCCTGCTGAACCTGGGGGGTATGCCTGAAGAGACGGTGGCCTTCGCCTCCCGCGGCGCTCTGCTTCCGACCTGGTTTCTCGCCATCTATACCATGATCGTGCTGCTCGCACCGGTGACCTATAAAGTCTGGCGGCGCTGGGGATTTTACTCCCTGTTTGCCTACATCCTGTTGGCGGCCGCAGTGGACGCGGCTTTTTTTCTCCTCGACTGGAAGTGGCTCGGCTGGAGCAACTACTTCTGGGTCTGGCTCGCCGCCCATCACCTTGGTTTCGCCTGGCGGGACGGACGGCTGGGCAGCCCCGCGGTACTGCTGTGGGTGGCCGGGCTTTCCCTCCTGCTGCTGACGTACCTGATATTCGCAGGCCCCTATCCGATCGCCATGGCGGGCTCGCCCGGCGAGGCGATCAGCAATACCCTGCCACCGAAAATCACGCTGCTGGCACTGGGCTGCTTCCAGTTCGGGCTGTTACTGGCAATCGAGAAACCCATGCAGCGCTGGCTCGGACGTGCGGGCGTCTGGACCGGCACTGTGCTCATCAACTCCATGATCATGACCATCTACCTGTGGCACATGACGGTACTGCTGCTCGTCTTCGGCCTCTCCTATCTCGACGGTGGCCTCGGTTTCACCACCGCTCCGGGATCGGCGGAATGGTGGCTGTGGCGACCCGCCTGGCTGCTCGGACTGGGCTTGTTGCTGCTGCCGCTTGCGTTGCTGTTGTCGCCGCTTGAGCGGGTGGCACCACCCGCCAGTCGGGTCCCCTTGCCGGCCTGGCGACTGGTTTCCGGTGCCGTCTGCGCCGGTGCCGGCCTGACCCTGGCCACCCTGTTCGGATTGAACGGCGACCCGCTGTCGTGGAGTAACATCGCGTCAATCGCCCTGCTGCTCGGCGGGGCCGTCCTCTGCGGCTTGCAACTCCTGCCCCGGCGAATCCCGGCGGAGGATTGAGGAACCAAAAAAAAGGGGAAGCACCTCACGGTGCTCCCCCCGATTTCACGACCGCCAGGAAGCGGTCAGTCGGCGGCTTCCTGAACAGTGACTTCCTCTTCGGCAACCAGTTCGTCTTCCAGCAACTCCTTGATGGAGAGCTTGATGCGGCCGCGCTGGTCCACGTCCAGCACCTTCACGCGCACCTCGTCACCCTCACTCAGGTGATCGGATACATTCTCCACCCGCTCGTTGGCGATCTGTGAGATGTGTACCAGGCCATCCTTGCCAGGCAGGATGTTGACGAAGGCGCCAAAGTCGACGATGCGGGCTACCTTGCCGGTGTAGACCGCGCCCACCTCAGCTTCCGCGGTGATTTCCTCAACCATGGCCACGGCGGCATCGCGGGCCATCTGATCCTGGCCGAAGATACGCACGGTACCGTCGTCATCGATATCGACCGTGGCGCCGGACTGCTCGGTGATCGAGCGGATAGTTGCACCGCCCTTGCCGATGATGTCGCGAATCTTGTCCGAGTCGACTTTCAGCGTCACCATGCTGGGCGCGTTCTCGGAGGTCACTGTGCGGGCAGAGGGCAGCACTTCATTCATCTGGCCGAGAATGTGCAGGCGCGCGTGCTGGGCCTGCTCCAGAGCGGTCTCCATGATCTGGGCGGTGATGCCTTCGATCTTGATATCCATCTGCAGCGCGGTGACGCCCTCGGCAGTACCGGCAACCTTGAAGTCCATGTCGCCGAGATGATCCTCGTCGCCGAGAATGTCGGTCAGTACCGCAAACTGGTTGCCGTCCTTGACCAGGCCCATGGCAATACCGGCCACCGGCGCTTTGAGGGGCACACCCGCGGCCATCAGAGCCAGCGAGCCGACACAGACAGAGGCCATGGAACTGGAGCCGTTGGACTCGGTGATCTCGGAGACCACGCGCACGGTGTAGGGGAACTCCTCCTCGCCCGGCAGCACGGCAGCCAGACCGCGGCGGGCCAGACGACCGTGGCCGACTTCGCGGCGGCTGGTGAAACCGACACGCCCCGCCTCGCCCACCGAGTAAGGCGGGAAGTTATAGTGCAGCATGAAAGGGTCGCGGCGTTCGCCTTCCAGGGCATCGATGATCTGTGCGTCCCGGGTGGAGCCCAGAGTCACGGCACCGATAGCCTGGGTCTCTCCCCGGGTAAACAGGGCAGAACCATGGGCCTTGGGCAACACGTCGACCTCACAGGCGATGGGCCGAACGGTGCGGGTGTCGCGCCCGTCGATACGCGCCTCGCCGGCCAGAATGCGCTTGCGCACCAGGTTTTTTTCGACACTTTTGAAAACGTCCTTCACCTCGTCCGCTGAAGGACCTCCCTCGACAGCCAGGGCCTCCACACAGGCGCTGCGGATTTCGCTGACGCGTTGATAGCGGGCAGCCTTCTCAGTGATGCGGTAGGCTTCACCAAGCTCTGCCTTGGCTCTCTCCTCGACAGCAGACAGCAACGCTTCGTTGACGGCGGGGGCTTCCCACTCCCAGCGAGGTTTTCCGGCCTCTGCCACCAGCTCATTGATCGCCTGGATAACCGTCTGCATTTCCTGGTGGCCGTACAGCACGGCACCCAGCATCTGGTCTTCGGTCAGCTCTTTTGCTTCCGATTCCACCATCAACACGGCGTGCTCCGTACCGGCCACGACCATATCCAGCTTGCTATCTGCCAGCTGCTCGTAGGTCGGATTGAGGATGTAGCCGTGCTCTTCGTTGAAACCCACACGCGCCCCACCGATCGGCCCGTTGAAGGGGCAACCGGAAATCGCCAGCGCTGCGGAGGTGCCGATCATCGCCGGGATGTCGGGATCGATGCGCTTGTCAGAGGACATGACGGTACAGATGACCTGCACCTCATTCATGAAGCCATCGGCAAACAGCGGCCGGATGGGACGGTCGATCAGGCGGGAGGTCAGTGTCTCCTTTTCGCTGGGGCGCCCTTCACGCTTGAAGAAACCGCCAGGAATCTTGCCGACGGCATAGGTTTTCTCGATGTAGTGCACGGCCAGCGGGAAAAAGTCCCGGCCCTCACGTGCTTCTTTTTCTGCCACCACGGTACACAGGACGGAAGTGTTTTCCACGGTGACCAGAACCGAACCCGTCGCCTGTCGGGCGATCCGGCCGGTTTCCAGAGTGACCGTCTGGCCACCGTACTGGAATGTCTTAGTTACTGGATTCACGATTATTCTCCAATTCTCTATAAAATTTCCGGAGCAGCGATCACCGCGCCCCGGGTTTGATACCGCTTATCGACGCAATCCCAATCGCTTGATCAGGCCACTGTAGCGCGCAACATCCTTGCGCTTGAGATAGTCCAGCAGCTTGCGACGCTGGTTAACCATGCGGATAAGCCCGCGCCGGGAGTGATGGTCGTGCTTGTGCGACTGGAAGTGCTCCTGCAGCTGCTCGATGTTTGCCGTCAGCAATGCCACCTGTACTTCCGGGGACCCGGTGTCCCCCTCACTCGTCTGGTACTCTTTGACGATTTCAGCCTTTTTTTCAGCATTTAAAGCCATGTTCATTTTCCTCGTTTAATCTGCCCGGGGTGGCTTGCCACCCACTATTGAAAAAAGAGCCTGTCCGTGCAGATTTACAGACAGGTTCGCGTCACCTACCGGTGACTATCAGTCGACGCGGCGCCACGCGCCCATCGTCCAATATCTCTCCCACCCCGAGAAACTCGCCGTTCTCCAGGGCGACGCGCACCATACCATCACAGGGTGCATTTGGCACCAGTACCGGCTGACCCTGTCGCAGGTAAAAACCGCCGGATTCACTGAGACGCACGAGCGGCAGGCAGCCCAGGGCCGTATCCGCGGGCATCAACAGGGCGTCCATTTCCGCGAGCTTCTGGTTGTTCTTGAGCGCTTCGAGTGTTTCCAGGGAAACGCTGTCCTCGAGTCCGAAAGGACCCGCCTGAGTCCGACGCAGTGCACTGACGTGCGCCCCGCACCCCAGCGCCCGGCCGAGATCCTCCGCCAGTGAGCGGACGTAGGTGCCCTTGCTGCACTCCAGGTAGAGATCCACCTCCGGCGCCTCCCCGCCGCGAAAACCTCGCAGCTCAAGGCACTTGATCAGCACCTTGCGGGCCTTCCGCTCCACCTCCTGTCCCTGACGAGCCAGCTTGTACAGGGGTTGACCACCGTGTTTGATCGCCGAGTACATCGAGGGGACCTGTTCGATCTCCCCGCGGAACGCCTGCAGCGCGCCTGCCACATCGGCCTCGCTGACGTGTGTGGCGTCCAGCCTCTGCAATTCTGCACCTTCCGCATCGCCCGTAGCAGTCGCCGTACCCAGCACCAGGGTGCTTTCGTAGGCCTTGTCGGCATCCAGCAGAAACTGGGAAAACTTGGTGGCCTCGCCGAAACAGAGGGGCAGCACTCCCGTCGCCAGTGGATCAAGACTTCCGGTATGGCCAGCCTTGGCCGCAGCATACAGGCGCTTGGCGGTCTGCAGGGCCTGGTTGGAACTCATCCCGGCAGGCTTGTCCAGCACCAGGATACCGTCCAGCGCCCTTCCGCGGCGACGCCTAGCCATCTTCAGACTCATCCTCGCGCAGACCGAGCTCACGGTCGGCGTCAGCAGCCCTGCGGATCAGGTCTTCCAACTCACGGCCGCGGCCCACGCTGGTATCGAAATAAAAACGCAGCTGGGGCACGCTGCGCATGCTGCTGTCGCGCGACAGCTGGCTGCGCAGGAAACCCGCCGCCTTATTCAGTACCTCGGTGGATTCACAGGCATCT
>Ga0316201_10004041_pt1 | contig 10987 bp, 10 predicted proteins | sample CS6wburrow_MG_FD_204516 | JGI IMG/M metagenome (GOLD analysis project Ga0316201, IMG submission 204516) | Coastal sediment microbial communities from Delaware Bay, Delaware, United States - CS-6 worm burrow | ecosystem: Environmental > Aquatic > Marine > Coastal > Sediment | place: USA... | reverse complement strand
ACCGGAAGACAAGTCCGTATCAGGGTGGAGGGGGAAAGGCTTGCTAACTGGCGGGTAGGCGTTAATAGGCTCGATATCATCCCGGGCGGGCGGCGGTGAGTGAATACATACCTCAACCGCAGGGCTATGCATGGCAGACATGGGCTAGACGGCTAGTCCAGTATCTAGGCCGAATACGGTCTATTCTGGAGCATAAGGGCACCGGGGAGTCTGCAACGGAAGACGGGATTTTGATGTGGGATACGCAGAACCAGTACCCCGTAGTATCGAGGAATGGCGTATTTAAGCAGATCATTTTGGAAGATGGTCACGCCACTCTGATTAGGACTACAGACGTCACCGCTGCGGCAGTCAATACGGCTTATGCCATCCAATATGATTCCCCTACTGGAAATGTGGGTATTACATTAGATGGCACAGACCCTACGAAGATTGTCTTTGAAGAGGCCGGTGAGTATCTGCTGATGTTTTCTGCCCAGATAACGTCAAGCTCATCAAGTACGGTGAACTTTTACTTCTGGCCCCGGGTCAATGGCACTGATCTGGGTGGCTCAACCATGAAGAACGCGCTGCATCAAAACAGCGCGACATTGGTTGTGTCTCGATCGGCCAAGATAGATTTTAGTGCAGGCGATTACCTTCAGGTTATGTGGGCGGTAGATAGTACAAGTGGGACGTTAGACGCATCAGCTGCGACTGCATTTGCCCCTTCAGCACCATCGACAACGCTAAATATCACCCGGATGCATGGATGAATGAGATAGAGCGATGCAAGCCGTGGATTGAGGCTGCGCTTAGGTTCTCGGGCGGTACGCATGAGTATGACGACGTCGCCTATGCTATACTTCAAGGTCAAATGCAGCTATGGCCTGCGGATGATGGCTGTCTCGTTACTGAGATGCTTTTGTATCCAAAAAAGAAGGTGCTGCACATCTTTTTAGCTGGGGGAAAGCTAGAAACACTGACTGATATGCATGAGAGCGTTATCTGGTGGGCCAAGGCACAAGGATGCTCCGCATTAACGCTATCTGGAAGGAAGGGCTGGGTCAAGGCGCTAGAGCCTTTTGATTGGAAGCCCACAATGGTTTGTTTAACTAAAGAGATTTAACTATGTCAGGCGGGAAAGGCGGTAGCCAAACTACTAAGGTCGAGATCCCGAAGTGGATGGAAGACGAGGCAAGGCTAAACCTAAAAGAAGGTAGAGCGGTTTCAAAGATCGGATACGTTCCGAAATACGGCCCTGACGTTGCAGCATTTAACGCGGCCGACCGGGCTGCTCGGTCTAACGTCAATGCTATGGCGGAAGCATTCGGAATGGCCGGTGCTGGCGAATTCTCTATGCCAGAAACGGTGGATTTTGGCGGCGTTAGCGGCTACTCCTCTGCGCCCTTGTTTGAGCAAGCGGTAGAGGAGTTGAAAACACGAAGACCCGGCCAGTACGAGGCCATTATGGGCAGATTTATTGACCCGATGGGGTCTGGGGATATCGGCACTGGCAACTTTGCTGATATGACACCAGAGCAACGTGCCGAATATATCCGCCGTATGTACAGCGGCGGTCGATTCCCGGTTTAGGAGATAAATATGGCTGGCGGTGGAGCTACAACACCAGCGGGTGGAACTAAAGGCGGTGCTCAGGTAGCAAGGCCAAACGAAAGAACGCTAACCAACCCGCAAACCGGGCAAACCATGCAAGTGGTGGCGAATGACCCGCGATTGGCAGGGCTTTCAGATGCTGAAGCGGCGAATGTGGCTTTCGGTTTAAATGGAGCTCAAGCAGCGCCAGTGCCTCAAGCACCAGTTCCTGGATCGGCAGGGCCCGCTATCCCTTTTGCTGGCCCATTGCCCAGTGGTACTGACTTTATGACGGGCGGTCAGGTCGGGACTGGCGGCGGCTCTACTGGTGTTTTGCCCGGTGAGTTTGACTATATGTCGGGCGGTCAGGCTGGGCCTGGTCGTGCGGCGGCAGGAGCAGGCGGGCCAACAGATCTATTCAACCGCCAACTAGGCTCGGCTCAGGGCTCAACGGGCACCGGGGTTGTGACCGGCTCTTCTGCTCCACCTGCGGGCGGGCCAACAGATTTATTCAATCAGCAATTAGGCTCTGTTCAGAAATCAACTGGCACTGGGGTTGTTACTGGCTCTTCAGCACCAGCACCTGGAGGCAAAGGTGGCGCACAGACAGCCGTAGATGCCATGCAATCCGCAGGAAGCCTGCCAGAAGCTGTAGCCGCTGGATTTAGACAGGCAGGAATTGGAACCGCTCAGGCGATGCAATACCAGCCCATGAACATCCAATCACAGCAGATCAGTGCTCAGGGCTATACGCCAACAGGCGCGGCGGCACAGTCAGCTGGAGCCCAAGGCTATCAAGCAACGCGAACTGGTTCTCGGGGCTATGCCGCAGAGCGAGCAGGGTCAACTGGTTTTGAGGCCGCATTAGGCGGTGCTCAGGGCTATGATGCTGCATTAGCTGATGCTCGGGGGTATGAAGCTGAGAGAGCGGCCGCAGAGCGAGCGAGGGCTGAGAGGGCGGCAGCGCAGGGATATGGCGCAGAAAGGATTGCGGGCGCTGGCCCTGTCCGAGAAGAGCGTGTAGCGGCTGGTCAGCTTGCAGGAACGAGCCTAGACCCATACTTCAACCCTTACGAGTCTCAAGTAGTACAGCAGTCTCTCTCTGATATTGAGAGGGCGCGTCAGATGCAGCAGAACGTGCAGGGAGCTCAGGCTCAGGCTGCGGGCGCATTTGGCGGTTCACGCGAGGCTATCGCTCAGGCAGAGACTAATAGAGCCTTTGCAGAGCAGGCTGCTAGGACGGCTTCAGGTTTGCGTCAGGCAGGCTTTACGCAAGCCCAGCAGGCTGCACAGCAGGACATCACCGCAAGGATGCAGGCCAACCTTGCCAACCAGCAAGCGGCTCTACAGGCGGGAACTACAACCGCTCAATTGGGTCAGCAGGCGCAGCTTGCTAATCAGGCGGCACAAAACCAAGCCGCTCAGTTTGGAGCCCAAGCGGGTAATGTTGCTGCATTGCAGAATGCTCAACTCGGCACTCAAGCAGCCCTACAGAACGCCCAGCTTGGTACTCAAGCAAACCTTGCAAATCAGGCGGCGGCGAATCAGGCGGCTCAATTCGGAGCTCAGGCAGCGAATGTTGCTGCACTCCAGAATGCGGCCGCACAGAATCAGGCAGCGCAGTTCTCAGCTGCCGCACAAAACCAGCAGGCAATGGCGAATCAGGCCGCACTCAATCAAGCGGCTCAGTTCGGCGCACAGGCTCAGAACGTGGCTGGACTACAAAACGCTCAGCTGGGGAGCCAGGCGGCACAGTTTGGTGCTCAGGCCGCAAACGTGGCGGCACTGCAAAATGCGGCGGCTCAGAACGCAGCTGCACAGTTTGGGGCGCAGGCAGGAAACGTGGCCGCGCTAACGAACGCTCAACTGGGCACACAAGCTAGCTTGCAGAATGCCGCAGCAGCGAATGCGGCAGCGCAGTTTGGGGCTCAGGCTGGCAACACGGCCGCGATCCAGAATCAGCAGGCGGCATTGCAGGCGGCACTTGCTAACCAAGGCGCAGGATTACAGGCTACCGGGCAGCAGCTTGCAGCGGCAGGCCAGTTAGGCAGCCTCGCCAATCTTGGGTTTGGCGCATTCGGCACAATGAATCAGGCAATAGCTCAGCAGGGCGCGCTTGAGCGGGCGGCTCAGCAGGCAATCATTGACGCGGCTAACCAGCAGTACGCTGGATTTACCGGATCACCCCAGCAGGCTCTACAAACTGCCCTCGGGGCGTTTGCAGGATCCCAGACGGGCCAGCAGACACAGACAACAAGCCGTCAGCCCGGGCTATTTGATTACCTTACGCTTGCGGCATCGTCGTCTGATATTAGGCTCAAGGAAAACATCCAGCCTATCGGTAAGTCAGACAATGGCATCAACCTCTACACCTGGGATTGGAATGAGGAAGGCAAGCGCATTGCAGGCAATCAGCCGACGATTGGTGTGCTGGCTCAAGAGTTGCGTGAAGTCATGCCAGAGGCCGTTACAGAAGGCCCTGATGGCTATCTGAGAGTGAACTACCTGAAGGTATTGTAATGAACGGACAGATGACCCCAATGCAAATGATCGTGGCCGCTCAACAGAGTGGCGGTATGCCAATGCAGCGGCCGCAGGGGTTAATGCAGCTACCAGCCCCTCAGATGCAGGCAGGTGCCGGTATTGGCGGGGCAGGCATGGCGATCGACCGGGATGAAATGATTCGGGACTACATGAGAACGCAGGGCATGGATCCTGATGACCCAAAAAACGCAACAGAACTCGCTAAGCTAAAAAAAGAATTTGGTTTTATGGATGCAATCAAATCTGCCCCAGCGCGAGGAATGCAAAAGATTGAAGATGCCGGGCAAAGCATTCAGGGCATTTTCGACATGATGAAAAATCTAGGTAGCTAAGATGAACGGTTTATTCGGTCAGATGGGCCCCGTTGGCATGGATCCAATGTTTGGAGGGCCTCAGCCTCCAGCAACAGCACCCGCACCAGCAGCGCAGCCACAGGGCTTTCGCGACAGGATGATGGGCATCTTTGGCGAAATAGGTAGCGGAATCCAGAACTTCCTCGATGACGATGAGAAGCGGGCAAGGCTCGCTATTGCGCTGAACTCTATGCGCCTCAACCCAGATCCAAATCTGGCGAGGGCAATGCAGAGTCAAATAGAAAGATCACAAGAGCTCCGCGCTGCGGCTCAGTCAGCTAATCGCACAGCGCAATTTTTAAGGGATCAAGGCCGGAATGATTTGGCGGATGCGGTGTTAGCTAATCCAGATTCATGGAAGAGCGCGCTTACAGAATTTTATTCATCTACAAGCCAGGAAAAGTTTGAGGATTTGACGCCTGACGAAATAGCAGCGATGGGGCTGCCCGCCGGAACTTTTGCCCAAAAGAGCACGCTTACTGGTCAAGTGAAAATCCCAGACAATCAAACGGGATTGCAAGGCACGACCAAGCAAAGAGAGTATGAGTTTGCAAAAGCGGAAGGATTTACTGGGACGTTTACAGATTTCTTGAGAGCGGGATCAGATACGAAAACAACCGACCAAAGAAACTACGAGTTTGCTCAGTCAGAAGCCGGAGGGAATTACACTGGATCCTTCCAAGACTTTATCTCATTACAAAATGAGGCAAAGCCATTAACTGACAGTCAGGCTCAATCCACAACCTATTACGGTAGAACCCTTATGGCTCACAGGGAGCTGTTAAGGCCAATGCCAGATGGTCGCACTTTAGACTTTATGGGGACAGAGTATGACCAAGTTATGCTGGATGAGATTGGTGGCCGCTTAGCCAACCCAGTGTTAGACCCAATGTATAGGCTGTACGCAAACAACAAGAGAACATTCATCAACTCTACGCTTCGCCGCGAATCAGGGGCGGCTATCTCAGAGAGTGAATTTGTTAGTGCGAATTTGCAGTATTTTCCACAGCCCGGCGACTCGCCTGCTGAGGTTGAGCAGAAACGAAAAAACAGAGAAGAAACAATCAAAGGATTTAGAATTGGAGCAGGCAGGGGTGCAGATGAGTTAAAAATTCAGCCGCAATTATTAGGCACGATGATTTCGTTACCAAACGGCAGAACGCTAATCTTCCCGAATGCAGACTTGGCGCAACAAGCGTATGACGAAATGATAGCCGAGGCCAAACAATGACATATGAAGAAATAGCGGCGAAATATGGGGCCACGGAAGTAAGGCCACCTGATGATCTTGGGCCGACTAATGAGCAAAGCGCAAAAGCCTACATAGGCGAAACGATTTCAAACATTCCTAGCTCTGCATATCGCATGGGGGAGGGAATTGTAACTGCACTAGTTAATCCTATAGATACAGCCTCAACTGTAATTGACCTTGGCGCAGGTGTACTGCAAAACATACTGCCGGAGTCGGTAGTGCAATTCATTGGCGAAGATAAGCGCAGCAGGGAATTAGCAAATAAAGTTGGTCAGATGCTTGTGGATAGATACGGCAGCATTGATGACGCGAAAAAAACTATAAAAACCGACCCGGTTGGCGTAATGGGCGACATTGCTACTGTTTTAGGCTTAGGTGCCGTGACTGCGCCAGCAAGGCTAGCCGGGCCGCTACGCAAGGCCACCGAAATCGTTGATCCTGTCAGTCTTGCCGCCAAAACAACGGGCGGCGCTATTAAGGGGGCGAAAGAAGGAATCAAAGCGTATTCTGGCGTAACTACTGGCGTAGGGCGCAGGCCGCTAGAGGAAGCGTTTGCCGCTGGCGCAGAAGGCGGGTCTAGGCAGCAAACATTCAGAGAAAATATATCCGGCGTAGCGAATCAGACAGCCGTATTAGATATGGCAAAAAACGCATTAGGGAATTTGCGCGACCAGAGATCTAGGGATTATTTATCGGGCATGGACGAGGTAGGCAAGGATATTGAGGCTATCAATATGCAGCCTATCTTGGAAGTCGTGAAAGAGGCGCAAAAGCGAGGCCGGTTTGGGGAGCAGGTAATTGACGCCAATGCGGAAGCAGCCGTCAGGGCGGCGAGCAGCAAAATCCGGCAATGGGTAGAGTTAGATCCGGCTCAATACCATACGGCGTTAGGCGTGGATGCGCTTAAACGTAGTATTGGTGCCCAGCTAGACGGACTGAAAAACCAGCCAAACGCTTACGGGGCAGTAAAAGAAATTTACGATTCCATTGGCAGTGAGATTAGGAGACAGGCTCCGCAATACGATTCTGTAATGAAAGAATACAGTGAGATGACAAATCTCATTCAAGAAATGGAGCGCACACTATCTCTCAACCCGCAGGCAAGCATTGATACCTCTATGCGAAAACTGCAATCGCTGATGCGAGATAACGTGCAAACCAATTATGGGCAGCGAGTTAAGTTAGGCGAGCAATTAGCTGATGCCGGAGCGCAAGATATGATGGCAGGGCTTGCTGGGCAGACATTAAGCGAGATGGCACCTAGAGGCATTGCGCGAGCGCCAGCCGGGGGCGTGCCTGCTGCGTTCTTGTATAGCGGGAACATTCCTGCGGCTGCGGCATCCGCTGTAGCTGCTAGCCCTCGCGTAGCGGGTGAAATATCAAACATAGCGGGCCAATTATCCGGTGGCGCTCGAAGAGCAACTCAATCAGCGTTTGATGCTGTTCCCACTACGATACCTGAGACGCGTTATACCCCGTCTGTAGGGATAGGGCGGGATGCTGAATTGAGCTTATTAAACGCGATTACTGACCCCGTATTCCGAAACATAATTCTCAACCAAATGGGTAGAGCCCAGGGGCTGTAAATGGAACTGAAGCCGCTCACACAAGATGAAATCGAAAGCATCGCCGCGACTGCGATTGAGGATGCTGTAGATTTTATTGAGTCAGAGATCAGCCCGGAGCGCGTAAAGGCTCAGGAATACTTTGATGGCAAGACTGACCTCGGTTATGAAGAAGGCCGATCAAAGGTCGTTGCGACCAAGGTGAGAGACAATATCAGGGCGATTAAGCCGTCCCTGATGCGGGTATTCATGTCTACCGATAAGCCGGTGGAATTCATCCCTACCGGGCCAGAAGACATAGGTTTGGCTGAGCAGGCCACCCAATATATGCACTGGAAGTTCAACGAATCAAACGGGTTTAAGATCCTGTCTGACGTCTTCCAAGATGCTCTGGTTAAGAAGACCGGCATAGTCAAGGTGTATTGGGAAGACTATGAGGACACCAAGATCTTCACTTATAGCGATCTGAGCGATGACGAGTTCGCCATGATCGCTCAAGAGGAAGACCTCCAGGTTCTGGAGCACTCCGAAGAGATGGTGATCACGATGGATGAAATGGGGATGGAAATGCAGTCCCTGATTCACTCTATCAAGGTTGCAAAGATCAGCAGGAAGGGCAAGCTCTGCGTTGAGTCTGTGCCCCCAGAGGAGTTCTTTGTAGACCGAAACGCCCGGGCGATTGATGACGCCTACTGCGTTGCACATCGAAGAGAGATGAGAGTTAAAGACCTCATGGCTATGGGGTATGACTTTGATGAGGTAATTGATTACGCGGGCGTAGATGAGCAGGACACCCTTGTAGAAGAGGAAGAGTTTGCTCGCCGTGGATATTACAACGACTACACTGACGACAATGTAAATGACCCCTCTATGCGGCCGATCCTGGTGACTGAGTGCTATATGCACATGGACACCTACGGGAACGGTTACCCGCTGCTTCATAGGGTTATTTGCATTGGCGGCAACTACAAGATGCTGGACTTCATGCCATGCGATGAGGTGCCGTTTGCTGTATTTGAGGTAGACCCAGAGCCTCACGCATTCTTTGGTAGATCTCAGGCTGACTTGATCATGAACGATCAGGACGTCTGCACAAGCATGCTCCGGGGAATCCTTGATAATGTGGCCTTAACCAACAACCCACGCCAGCAGATCATTGAAGATCTGGTGAATATGGATGACGTCCTAAACAACGAGATTGGGGCGATTGTCAGGGTCAAGCAGGCAGGCTCAATACAAGACCTCTCAGTGCCGTTTATAGCGGGAACAACGCTCCCGGCACTCCAGTACCTAGATGAGCAGGTAGATGCCAAGACAGGCGTTTCTAGGGCCTCTATGGGCCTTAACCCTGACGCCCTACAGAACACTACCGCAACGGCTGTTGCTGCGACCATGCAGGCAGCGGCCGGTCAAGTTGAGGTAATCGCTAGAAACCTAGCCGAAGGCGGTCTCAAGCGTATGTATATGCTCATGCTGCGGGAGGTAATTAAGAACTCCCCAGACCATGAAATGATGCGCCTCTCAGGCCAGTTCGTGCCAGTTGACCCACGGGTATGGAATACGGACATGGATTTGTCTGTGAATGTGGGCCTCGGCACAGGGAAAGAAGACCAAAAGATGGCGCTTCTGGGTCAGGCGCTGCAGATTCAGATGCAGATCATGCAGGGATATGGGCCGCAGAACGGTTTGGTTACTCTCACGCAGATCCGCAACACTCTCGCAGATATGCTCGCATTGGCTGGTATACGCAACGCAGACCGGCACTTTATGCCTATGGATCCTCAGACAGAGGCGCTGCTTCTACAGCAGGCACAACAAGCGCAGCAGGCTCAGGCAGGCCAGCAAGGCGACCCGGCAGCGTCTCAGGCGCAGGCATTGGTTACAGCTGAGCAGATTAGGGCTCAGGCTAAGATGCAGGCCGATATGGCTAAGCTACAACAGCAGGGCCAGCTGGACATAGCGAAACTGCAGCTAGAGCAGCAGAAGCTGGCGATGGAAGATGATTTGCAGAGAGACCAGATGGATCAAGACCTTCTGGTGGATGCGGCTAAGGTATTGGGGCAATACGGCACTCAGGTGGATGTCGCCCAAATCAAGGCCAACCAAAACGCACCTAGATAGAACGAAATGATATAATGGATATCGTAGTTCGATCGAATCGAGCTAAGGCTCTACTCAATGATCCCACCTACCTGGAACTAGTAGAGGAATTGAGAAAAGAGCAGATAAGCGTCTTTCTGAACTCAGGGTCTAGCCCGGAGGGAAGGGAAGAGGCGCACAACATCTGTTGTGCATTAGCAAAGATTGAGGCCCGACTCCAATCCTATGTAACGGACGAGAAGCTCCTCAATAAGACAAAAGGACAGCACCGTGGAAACGACTGAACTGAATGGCGGCGATCTTGATGCCGTAACCGCTTCACTAATTATTGAAGCACCCGAGCAGCCAGAAGATGATCGGGAAGAAACTCAGGAAGAATTACAGCTTTCTGATGAAGATGAGGAAACCTCAGAAGCAGAAGACCCAGAAGACGATGAGGAACTGGAAGCTGCGGATGAGTCAGAAGAGGATGAAGCAGAAGAAGCTGAAGATGCCGGTCGTGAGGAGCTTTTCACCGTCAAGGTTGACGGACAAGAAGTAAAAGTACCCCTTGAAGACCTCAAGCGAAGCTACAGCGGTCAGGCTTATATCCAGAAGGGAATGCAAGAAGCTGCATCGGCTAAAAAAGAGGCCGAGGGAGTTTACCTTGCATTGCTTGAAGAGAGGCAAAAAACCTCCGAGCTATTAACGCAGTTGCAGTCTGGTCAGTTAATTGCTGCGCCAACACCTCCGAATCGGGAACTCTTTGATAAAGATCCGATAGGCTACATGGAGGCCAAGGTTCAGTATGACGAAGATGTGCAGGCGTGGAGCAACCAGCAGTATGCAATTCAGCAGGCCACTCAGGCCCAAGAGGCGCAGATGCAGGCGGCTTTACAAGTGCATCTCCGAGATCAGATGAAGGAGCTAGCAGACGCTGTCCCTGATTTTGCTGACGCCGAAAAGGCAAGCAAGCTCAGAGACCAGTTGATGTCTTATGGTGCCAAAGAAGGCTACACGGCCGAGGAACTGGGTCAGGTGGTAGATCACCGGGCTATTAAGGTTCTGAGAAAGGCGATGCTTTACGATCAGATCGTGGCAAAGCGCGGTGAAGCTGACAAGAAGGTGGAAGGGGCCAAGCCCTTTGTGAAGCCTGGAACCAAAAGACCCGCTAGAACCGGCAAGGCTAAAGCCCGGCAGACAGCCGCCTCTCGGATGAAAAAGTCAGGCAGCGTAGATGACGTTGCTAAGTATTTACTTTCGTAAGAGGAATTTATCATGGCCGTTTCAGCCAACACTAACGAGACCTATGACGTCTCAACGATCCGCGAAGATCTCCAAGATGCGCTGATCTCTATCTCGCCCACCGAAACTCCGGTGATGTCTGCTATTGGTCGCAAGAACGTAAACAACACCTACTTTGAGTGGGGTGTTGTAGATCTTGCTGCCGCTTCTGGCTCCAACCGCGTAATTGAGGGCGAAGCTGCTCCCGGCAACGATGCCCCCACCAACGCTGTTCGTCAGTCTAACTACACTCAGATTTCTGACAAGGTAGTTGAAGTCTCTGATACTGCTAACAGTGTCAAAGGCGCAGGCGATGCTCAGACTACTGCCAAGCA
>Ga0316201_10004040_pt1 | contig 10989 bp, 9 predicted proteins | sample CS6wburrow_MG_FD_204516 | JGI IMG/M metagenome (GOLD analysis project Ga0316201, IMG submission 204516) | Coastal sediment microbial communities from Delaware Bay, Delaware, United States - CS-6 worm burrow | ecosystem: Environmental > Aquatic > Marine > Coastal > Sediment | place: USA: Delaware... | reverse complement strand
ATACTGTTTGGGAAAATCCAAACTGACCAGGATCACCTCAACATTTTCATTATTATACTTTTCAGTGAGTGCTTCAAAATATGGCAATTCCTTTATACAAGGAGCACACCATGTTGCCCAAAAATTAATGACATAGGTCTTACCATCCTTTTTCGAAAGAAACCCTTCAAAACCATCATAATCATAAATATCCAACTTATAAACCACTTCCTTAGGAGATCTGTCTCCACATGACATCATGAAAACTAGGAATGTAAGCAGGCCAATTGTTCTTTTCATGTCCTAAAAATAAGAAATAGTAGGCTGAATCACATCTATTTAACAGATTTTTAGATAAAAGACATCTTTAGTAATAAATCTTGCGAAATACATGATTAATTAACATAAATAGTTACATTTGCATATACAACTGTTGTATTTACAAATGAAATTAGAAAAACTAATCAAGGTTAATCAACCCTTAAAGCTTTCTAAGAGAACAGTTGTAAACATCATTCTTGCTGGTAACCACGTGGCTTTGCGACTAAATAATGCTCTTAAACCATATGGGATTACATTGCAACAGTTCAATGTCCTGAGGATACTAAGAGGTCAGCATGGAAATCCGTTGAATCTCTATGAAATTCAGGAAAGAATGATCAACAAGAACAGTAATTCGACTAGACTTATAGACAAACTTGTCAATAAAAAATATGTCAAAAGAACTACCGATGAAGAAAATAGAAGAAAGATCAAGGTTTCAATCACTAAAGAAGGACTTGGTTTATTGTCGACATTAGACCCTGTTATAGATGTACAAGAAGAGAAACGAATAGTAGGAAATCTGAACGAAAAAGAATTAAAACGACTAAATATATTACTGGAAAAGATATGTGATTAATAGCAATTCCCTTTAATTTTCCCCTAATTACTTATCTATTCGATTAGATAATCCCAGTAATTAACTGAACTTCCGCCAAAAGGCGGAAGTTTTATTTTACACCATAATGGTCATCAATTTTTTAAGGCAAAATGCCCAAAAATATTATCCCCATTAGTGGTTACGGCTTTGTACCAATAATCAGATGTATATAATCTTTTGTCGTTCAATCTCCCATTCCAACCAATGGAAAGTGGGCTCAACGTCTTAAGCAATTTGCCATATCTGTCAAAAATGTAGATGACCTCTAGTTGGAAATTGTCATCGCTACTTGGTTTGTATTGCCAATAATCATTAAAACCATCGTCGTTAGGTGTGAAGTATTTAGGGAATCCTTCGGGTTGAATGTAAATCTCAATATTCAATTGTGCAATTCCGCAACCATTCTTATCTCGTACATACCCTATCGAGGTGTCTTCCGAGGCGTTTGAAAAATAATTACTGTCTTGATACGGTCCATTGATGTCATCTAAAGCATATTCATAATCACCACTGCCTTCAACAAATATCTCAATCGTCAAACCGAACGAATTATCTGTGACATTTGCCCCTAGGATATTGCCGATCTCAGAGGTGACAACGGTGAACTCTGATGACGATGCACATTCAATGGAAAACTCTGGATCACTAGTGTTATTATAGGCTTCATATCGGTACAATCCTTCTTCAGAAAGTTGAACATCGGCCGTATCGGAGATCAGGACAAAATCACCATTGGCATCCTGCTTATACCAACGATAGCCATCGGCTACATCTGGCGCATTTAGGTTTGCTGGTGCATTATTCACACAAAGTCCAACCTCATTGGGCAATGTTAATATTGGATTTAAGCTAGTTAACTCTCCCGTATTTACATCGAAAAAGGGGCCACAACCCAACACCGTGGAAAAAGACGTTTGACCACATCCTATGGCATCTCCTGCATCATTAAACGGAATGATCCTAATAAAGTAAATGCTATTGGGTTCGCCATCAGTGACAAGTGTCGAATTGGTGGTAAACACATCTCCATTGAGTACATCATTATCAAATGGAGAGTTCCCGATATAAACCTTATAGCCCGTCGCACCGGCGACTGCCTCCCATTCAATCAATGGTGATAGTCCCACATTAGTTTCACCATCTGTTGGTGATATGATCGAAGTACAGGAAGGCAGTATAGCCAAGGGTCCTGTAGTGAAACTTTCTTCAGTGCAACTTCCAGCCATACCATTTTCGTTATAAGGAATGATCTCCACGAATATTTGGGTATCAAAGGGTAGATCCAATATTGGATTATAAGTCAATGAATTCCCTACATCCAGACTATTTACAATGTCTCCCAAACCTGGTGAGGATCCAATGGAAATGCTGTAACCTGTTGCTCCCGTAACATAATTCCATGCAATGTTGGTTGCTACATTAATATCAATGTCGCCATTTAAAGGTCCATTAAGCATTGTGCAATTAGGTGCTATCGTTATATCCTCAGTGGTAAAAGACTGACTAGTGCAGACTATATCTGGTTGGTCAAAAAAGAAAAGTGTAATCGTTACGTAAATGATCGTATTATCCGGCATGCCAACTGGTGGTGTAAAACTAGTTGCCGTTCCCACCGTTTGTTCATTTATAATCTCAACGCCTCCTGACGTAGTGCCTAATGAGATAATATATCCTGTGACACCAGTTACGGGTTCCCAAGAAATTGGAGCATCGACAGCCACATTCGTTGCGCCATCCAGTGGCACCAACAAATCTGGACATTGCTGACTGAAGGTCAACGTATTAAATACCACAAGAACAATTATGAGGGTCCAAGATTTCACCGAAAGCCAATTTTTAGGTCAAGATAGTATAAAAAGCAATCATGTTCAATTTTTAACGTTTAAGCGAAGTTTTCTAGGTTAAAGATTTTTATAGGAAAAAATTTGCTCAATACTCATCTATTCCTATCTTTGAAAAAGAAATGAAAACACAATTAATCAATACATGGTGGTGGTGCTCCCGAAACAGAATTTTCGTGAACTAACCCTATAGTATATTTATACATAATATTTAGGCTTGTCATTCACGACAAGCCTTTTTTTTATATCATTTATGATGACATTCAATTTACACACCTACTACAAGAGAATATTGGCCGATACGATTACTCCAGTAAGTGTTTATTTAAAGATCAGGGATAAATATCCTAATAGTATTTTATTGGAAAGTAGCGACTATCATGCGAACGATAACAGCTTCTCCTATATCTGCTGCAACCCAATTGCCTCGATCAAACTTGAGAATGAGATGGTAAATCAAGTATTCCCTGATGGAAGTCAAGAAAACCTCAAAATAGATGAAGACACCAATGTTCCTGAAATTTTAAACGATTTCACGAAGTGCTTTAAAGTATCATCCTCCGAAAAATTCAAATTTATAAATAATGGTATATTCGGTTACATGGCCTATGATGCGGTTCGCTATTTCGAAGATGTTGAGATTTCAAGAAAAGATGATTCCGTTCGAATCCCAGACATTTATTATGCGGTTTATCAAAATATCATTGCCATCAATCATTTTAAGAATGAGGCTTACATTTTCGCACATTGTTACGACGACAGCAAAAATAATATCGAAGATATCCTACAACTCATCAATATCAAGAATTTTGCAGCTTACAGCTTCGAAAGGAGTGGCAAAACGTCGTCCAATCTTTCAGACAATGAGTATAAGGAACAGGTCAACATCGCCAAAAAACATTGTGGGCGTGGAGATGTATTTCAGTTAGTGCTCTCTAAACGGTTTTCACAGGAATTCAAGGGAGACGAATTCAATGTTTATAGAGCCTTGCGAAGCGTGAATCCTTCGCCATACTTATTTTACTTTGATTATGGGAACTTCAAGATATTTGGAAGTTCTCCAGAAGCGCATTTAGTGGTAAAGAACCATAAAACCGAGATTCACCCAATAGCAGGCACTTTCAAGCGTACCGGAAATGATGAAAAAGATGCTGAACTTGCTAAACTATTGGCCGTGGATGACAAGGAAAATAGCGAACATGTCATGTTAGTAGACCTTGCCAGAAATGATTTGAGCCGACATGGCAGCAATGTGACTGTCGAAACCTACAGAGAGGTACAATTCTTCTCTCATGTCATTCATTTGGTCAGTAAGGTGACTGGGAAAAAACATGAACACACCTCAACCATGCAAGTCGTGGCAGATACCTTTCCTGCCGGAACACTAAGTGGTGCGCCAAAACATAAAGCAATGCAACTCATTGAACAATACGAGAAAACCAATAGAGGCTATTATGGAGGGGCTATTGGATTCATGGATTTTGAGGGAAATTTCAATCACGCCATCATGATTCGGACATTCCTAAGTAAAGATCATGCTTTGCATTGGCAAGCAGGTGCTGGATTGGTCTCGAAATCTGTCCCGGAAAACGAATTACAAGAGGTATACAACAAATTAGGAGCTTTGAACAAGGCCATAGAATTGGCTGAAAATATTTAATTATGAAAAAAGTACTGGTCATCGACAATTACGACAGCTTTACTTACAATCTAGTCCACTATCTGGAGGACCTCGATTGCGATGTCACCGTAAAAAGAAATGACAAACTCACTTTGGATGACGTACAACCATTCGAGAAGATCGTCTTGTCACCAGGTCCTGGCATTCCAGATGAAGCTGGTCTGTTGAAAGACATTATAACAGCATACGCTTCTTCAAAGAGCATTTTAGGCGTTTGTCTCGGACAGCAGGCCATTGGTGAGGTATTTGGAGGGTCGCTAATTAATCTGGATGAGGTCTTTCATGGCGTTGCAACCCAAGTGACAACTTGTGTCAGTGACGAATCTCTATTTAACGGATTGGGAGCATCCTTCCTTGTTGGTCGTTATCATTCATGGGTTGTTGATGCTGATCTTCCAGATTCATTGGAAGCGACTTCTTTCGATACTAACGGACAAGTCATGTCCTTAAGACATAAAGAATACGATGTCAGAGCGGTACAATTTCATCCGGAATCGGTATTGACCCCAAATGGGAAGCAAATCTTGAAGAATTGGCTTCTAAGTTAGATGTGAGACATGGGATGTAAGACAAAAATTTAAGATTTAAGATTTAAGATTTAAGACAAATATGAAATTACTGCTTAATAGACTCATAAACCACGAGGTCATTTCCAAGGAAGAGGCGAAACAGGTTTTGGTAAATATTTCTGAAGGGCAATATAACCAAAGTCAAATAGCATCTTTTCTCACGGTTTATATGATGCGGAGTATCACCTTGGAAGAACTTGAAGGGTTTCGTGATGCCTTACTCGAACTTTGCATTGCGGTAGAATTATCGGCTTACGACCCTATTGACCTCTGTGGTACCGGAGGTGACGGCAAGGATACATTTAATATATCGACGCTTTCCTCTTTCGTAACTGCTGGAGCAGGTGTCAATGTTTCCAAACATGGGAATTATGGCGTATCATCATCCTGTGGGTCGAGCAATGTCATGGAATTTTTAGGTATAAAATTCACTAATGACCGTGAATTCTTGGAAAGATCCATAGATAAGGCTGGTATATGCGTATTACATGCTCCGCTCTTCCATCCTGCTATGAAAAACGTAGCCCCTATAAGAAGAGAACTAGGTGTCAAGACCTTTTTCAACATGCTTGGCCCGATGGTAAACCCGGCATTTCCTAAGAACCAATTGGTTGGTGTATTTAATCTGGAATTGCAACGATTGTATGGCTATCTATATCAAAAGACCGATAAGAATTATACCATTCTTCATGCGCTTGATGGCTATGATGAAATATCACTTACGGGTGATACAAAAGCGATTAGAAACGCATCGGAAAGTATTCTGTCACCAAGCGATTTTGGCGTTGGGGCTTTGTCACAACAAGATATTCATGGCGGCAATTCAGTAGAAGACGCTGCAAGGATCTTTGTTGATGTGATCAGTGGAAAAGGAACCGAGGCACAAAACAATGTGGTTTGTGCCAATGCCGGCATGGCTATAGCAACAGCAAAAAATTTGGAAGCAATACAAGGGTTCGAAATAGCCAAGGAATCATTGCTTTCAGGCAAAGGTCTTAAAGCATTACAAACATTACAAGAATTGAGTAAATGACCATTTTAGATAAAATAGTTAGGGACAAACGTGTAGAAGTCGATCTTCGAAAACAACTCATTGCGATATCGCAATTGGAGCGATCTGTTTTGTTTGACCGAGATACGATTTCCCTAACCAATGAATTGCGACATAGTTCTTCTGGAATAATTGCGGAACATAAGCGACGCTCACCTTCAAAATCAGTGATCAACAATACCCTTAACGTGTTTGATGTCGCTAAAGGTTATGAGGATGCTGGGGTAAGTGGCATGTCGATTTTAACCGATGGAAAATATTTTGGTGGCTCGCTTGACGATCTATTGACTGCCAGAGCCAGTTGCCAATTACCATTACTTCGCAAGGAGTTCATTCTTGATGAATATCAAATACTGGAAGCAAAGGCTCATGGTGCCGATGTGATATTATTGATCGCGGCGATATTGACACAAGAAGACATAAAATCATTCTCCGAATTAGCCAAATCCATAAATTTGGATGTCTTGTTGGAAATCCATAATGAAAAAGAATTACATAGATCCATAATGCCAAGCTTGGATATGCTAGGCGTCAATAACCGGAACTTAAAGACATTTGAGGTTAGCTTGGAAACGAGTAAAACGTTAAGCGGTCTCATACCCGATGATTTCGTGAAAGTATCGGAAAGTGGTATCAGCTCTGTTGAAGCCATTAAGGAATTACAAACCTTCGGTTACAAGGGTTTTCTTATTGGAGAGAATTTCATGAAAACGGATAATCCAGGAGAAAGTGCGAACGTATTTATTGATAAATTAAGAATATGAATTTTTAATTCCGTCCCGAGTATTAGGGAATACGGAATGCGATATAAACTGAACTAATAATCAAAAAGAATCCTGCCTTCGTAGGAATGACAGAAATTATGAAACTGAAAGTCTGCGGCATGAAATATCAAGATAACATCATAGATGTTGCAGCATTGCAACCAGATTATCTTGGGTTCATATACTATGACAAATCAAAGCGTTTTTTTAAAGGCGAGATTCCTGAATTACCCGGTCATATAAAGAAAGTAGGTGTATTTGTTGATGCTTCGATTGAATTCATAATGGACAAAATAGAAAAGGATGCTCTTGAAGTCATTCAATTACATGGGAATGAAACTCCTGGATTCTGTAAGAAATTAAAAGACAGTTATCATTCAGCCGCAATTGCATTCGGGAATGCGGAATCTATGTCATCCACTAACAAGATGCTGAATCAAGTTCAGCATGACACAAATATTGAAATCATCAAGGTGTTTTCAATCAAAGACAGTTTCAATTTTTCAGTTCTCGAAGACTACCAAGAGGTTTGTGATTACTATCTTTTCGATACAAAAGGTAAATTACCCGGAGGCAACGGGTTTACTTTCGATTGGAATCTATTGAACGAATATCCATCCAACAAACCCTTCTTTTTAAGTGGCGGTATCGGAATGGAAGAAATTGAAAACCTAAAGGAGTTCTTAAAAAGTAAGGCTTCTAAGTATTGCCATGCTATTGATGTGAATAGTAAATTTGAAATTGAACCTGGATTGAAGAAGGTAGGATTATTAGAAGAATTTAAAAAATATATCACTTCGAGTGGTTTTTGAAGTATGGAAAAAATGTATCAAGCAAAATATAGGTCTCGATACAAAATTCTTGAAAAAGAATTACACTCGACCTGACGACAATAAATTAATCATGAGCTATAACATAAACGACAAAGGCTATTACGGCGAATTTGGAGGTGCTTACATCCCCGAAATGCTCTATCCCAATGTGGAGGAACTAAGACAGAACTATTTGAAAGTCATGGCAGAACCTGACTTCAAAAAAGAATTCGACCAACTACTAAAAGATTATGTTGGCAGGCCATCACCGCTCTATTTCGCGAAACGATTGTCTGAAAAATATAACACTAAGGTATACCTAAAGCGAGAAGACCTCAATCATACTGGGGCTCATAAAGTAAATAATACCATTGGGCAAATACTCATGGCTCAACGCTTGGGTAAAACAAGGATCATTGCCGAAACTGGAGCAGGCCAGCATGGTGTGGCTACGGCAACCGTTTGTGCCCTTATGGGCATGGAATGTATCGTGTATATGGGAGAAATTGATATCGCGAGACAAGCACCAAATGTAGCACGAATGAAAATGTTAGGGGCCAAAGTGGTTCCAGCATTATCAGGCAGTCGCACGCTAAAAGACGCTACGAATGAAGCCATACGTGATTGGATCAATAATCCTGTAAATACGCATTATATCATAGGCTCGGCCATTGGACCACATCCATATCCGGATATGGTAACCAAGTTCCAATCAATTATATCAGAAGAAATAAAATGGCAATTGAAGGAAAAAGAAGGTCGCGAAAATCCAGATTATGTCGTTGCTTGTATTGGTGGAGGCAGCAATGCCGCTGGCACGTATTACCATTTCCTGGAAAATGAAGACGTTGGCATTATCGCTGTAGAAGCAGCAGGAAAAGGAATTCACTCTGGAGAAAGTGCTGCCACATCGGTACTTGGAAAGGAAGGCATCATTCATGGATGTAAAACACTTTTGATGCAAACCAAAGATGGACAAATAACTGAACCTTACTCCATTTCTGCAGGATTGGATTATCCAGGAGTTGGCCCTTTACACTCCCATTTGTATACGACTGGACGTGGTGAATTTTATTCGGCAACAGATGATGAAGCCATGACGGCAGGTCTCGAATTGGCCCAACTAGAAGGCATTATTCCAGCTATTGAAACCAGTCATGCCTTGGCTATTTTTGAGCATAAGACATTCGGCCCAAACGATATTGTCGTCATAAGCTTATCTGGTCGCGGTGATAAGGACCTAGACACCTATATCAATCATTTTAAGTTGTAAATGAAATATTCAGTACTCATAATATTAGTATTGATTTGTTATTCCTGTAAACAGGAAAAGGCTGAACGTGCTCCTATAGCTGTTGATGTAACGAATGACATTGTCTTGCCTAAACACTATATCGTTCCTAAAACAGATGAGGTCATAATAATTGACGGACATGCCAATGAAACGGCCTGGAAGAATGCCACGTATAGCGATAAATTCATCGATATAGAAGGTGTGAAACAGCCGCAATTTGACACCCAGATCAAGATGTTATGGGATGACACGCACCTTTATGTCTTTGCCGAAATGGAAGAACCTCATATCTGGGGCTATCTGAAACAACGAGACACTATCATTTTTTATAATAACGATTTTGAAGTGTTCATTGACCCTTTTGATTCTGGAATCAGTTACGGAGAAATCGAGATCAATGCCTTGAATACTGTCTGGGACCTTTTCCTGGACAAACCGTATCGGGTAGGTGGAAATGCCGATTTTAATTGGAATCTCGATGATATGAAAACTGCAGTTACTATTAACGGAACGCTCAATGAGCCTTCTGATATTGATTCACTATGGACGGTTGAAATGGCTATCCCATTACAACCGTTTGTCTCAATGAAACACAATGCAGAAAACTACCCCAAAGACGGAGAGCAATGGCGTATTAATTTCTCAAGGGTAGAATGGGATCATGATCTTGTGAATGGAAAATACTATCGAAAAAAAGTAGATGGAAACTATTTAAAGGAACACAATTGGGTTTGGAGCAATCAGAAAGTCATTAATATGCACGAACCTGAAAAATGGGGTTTCCTCCAATTTAACGATAGTAATTCGAACGATGGTATAGAGTACATTGAAGATGCTGACCTTACGATCAAACAGACTGCCTTCGCACTCTTCAGGAAAACGAGATATGGGGATTTAAAATATTTACCAGAAAACGAGACTGGATTCAATCAACCTTTGGAAGTAAAGTATTCAAAAAATCAAACTGTGATGGTTGAATTCTCTAAAACCAATATTGGTTTTGAATACAAGCTTGAAAGCCCGTTAACGAAAATAACCTACATTATCAACCAAGAAGGAATATTGAAAACACTATGAAAAAAATACTCACTATTTTCATCGCAATCATCCTGTTTTCTTGCAATGAGGTCAAGAAAGAATCCCTAGAAACCCAAACTGAGACAAAGAAGTCCTTCACTTTTGCGACTTGGACCAATCAAGATGGTGATTTTGATAAGGCGAAATGGGAAACCAAGCTTGCTGCTTATGATTCCTTGGGAATTTCTGAAGTGCTCGTTGGTGGGACTCCAGATTTCCTGACACAATTGATTCCATTAGCTAACCAAAAAAACATCAAGATCCATGCGTGGATGTGGACCCTGAATCGTCCTGGAGACAGCATTGCAAACCAACATCCCGATTGGTATGCCGTAAATCGTGCTGGCAAGAATTCTCTTGAATATAGAGCCTATGTTGATTATTACCAGTGGTTGAGCCCATTTCATCCAGAAGCACGTGAACATATAAAGAATAATGTGAGAAAGCTCACCAAAGTCAAAGGATTGGCCTCTATACATTTGGATTATGTAAGGTATGTCGATGTTATTCTTGGAGCGGACCTGCAACCCAAATACGGATTGGTCCAGGATCATGAAATGCCGGAATACGATTATGGATATCATCCAATGGCACGCGAAGGTTTCAAAAAGATCTTTGGCAAAGACCCGCAAGATTTCGAACATCCAGAATTAAGCACAGAATGGCGACAATATAGGCTGAATGCCGTGACGACCCTAGTAAATGAGTTGGTAGACATTGCCCACGACAATAACCATGAAATGACAGCCGCTGTTTTTCCATTTCCCGAAATGTCGCGTCAAATGGTGCGCCAAGCATGGAACGATTGGAACCTTGATGGCGCCTACCCTATGCTATACCAAAACTTCTATAGAGAGAACATAAATTGGATAGGTTTTGCAACCGAGCAAGGTGTGAAAGATGTGGATTTTCCAATATATTCAGGTTTGTACAGCCCTGCTTTAAAAGACCCCAAAGACCTTGAAAAAGCCATTCGACTGGCAAAAGAGAAAGGCGCTA
>Ga0316201_10004039_pt1 | contig 10990 bp, 8 predicted proteins | sample CS6wburrow_MG_FD_204516 | JGI IMG/M metagenome (GOLD analysis project Ga0316201, IMG submission 204516) | Coastal sediment microbial communities from Delaware Bay, Delaware, United States - CS-6 worm burrow | ecosystem: Environmental > Aquatic > Marine > Coastal > Sediment | place: USA: Delaware... | reverse complement strand
GGCGTTGCAGGAAACGAAGGCCGTCCCGGAGCACCTCACTTGCATTTTGGTAACGACCGGATTGGACGAGCTTTTCGACCAATTCCGCTTGCTGGTCGGTGAGCACCACATTGCGTGTCGGCATGGCGAGGTACCTGATCGGTTGAAGTAAACATAGAGTAGCCCAATTGGCATATTATGCCAATGCTCGCCGGGGGGTTGCCAGGCTTTCGCCATGCTTGGGCGCTGGATCCTTTACAAACGATCATCCTTCAATGGCGCAACGATTATGCTGAACGGTGGCCAGAAGCCATAGGCCCTCGGCGTAACACGTTGCGTCGCCGACGGCACAGCGGATGGATTGCGTGACTTTTGCGTGACCCAGTCCTGCATTGTTGTGCATTGTCCTGCTCGCGTGACAACGGACGTCCCGGCAAGTAGTTGATTCAAGCTCGGTTTTGGGCGCATTTGTGAACTCATAACCCGAAGGTCGTAGGTTCAAATCCTGCCCCCGCTACCAAATTTAAGCATTAAGATCAACGGCTTGAAGAGTATTCTTCAGGCCGTTGTTCTTTTCAGCACAGTCAGTGCGTGACTTTCGCGTGGCCGCACCGCACAAACGCGAATTACGGTTTCCAACGGGTCCTCGATCTCGGGTTCCGAGCAGTGCGACGTGAGTTCGCCGTTACGGTGCCCGAGCAAGACCTTATCTGGTCTCCAGCGGTATGCCGACCGCACGCAACCACCTACCAATTCAACGACAATCGGATTCCGAATCCGAGGGCTTTGCATTCTGTGACGAGGATCTGTCGCGGGTCACCACAGGGACATCACGAATCGGCAGGCGCCGTTTGTCCACATCGGCTGAGGAGCATCCAGCACAAGAGAAAATCTGCATTTCCGAATGCAGATTGACCTTCGCTCGGAACCGCCATCTCGCAAAATCGCGTCAATTCATCTGACCGTGTAAAGATTCCAGCGCTTTCAAGCGCGATCGTTTGCGGACGGGCGAAAAATATTGCGAGCCGGCATGCTGGCCGGAGCAGGCAGCTGTCACCCGCATGATCTGCGTTCCGAGGTGGCAAATACCATCCAGATCGAACAGACTCGCGGAAGGGATACGACACGGAACAGGGCCGAATGCAATCCGAAGGTCCGCATGACATTCCTGTCAGGCTGGCCATGGGGGCTGTGGCTGCCAATCCGCTGCGAGGAGACGAGGATGAACTGGAAGACTGCGCACCGCTCGTTTTACTACCAGGGAGCACCTGAGCCGGACGACCTCCACCTGCCGCTGGGTGAAACGGCCCTGCTATGTATTGACGTCCAGAAATATGGATTCGCCCCAAAGGCTGACCCCAGCGAGCAGGCTCGTTGGGAGCCGTTTTTCACGCGCATGCGGGACACGGTCATCCCTCGGCTGCGCAATCTGCAGGACAGCTTTCGCCGCGCCGGTCTCGATGTCATTCATGCGCGAATCGCCTGTCTTCTTGAAGACGGCCGCGACCGCTCTCTGAGCCAGAAAATGCCTGGCTGGAACAACCTGCTGATGCCCAAGGGCAGCGAAGAGTCGCAGATACTGGACGAGGTCGCACCATTGCCCGGCGAGATAGTCGTTACCAAGACTACCGACAGCGCCCTGACCGGCACTAATCTGCGCCTTGTACTGAGCAATATGGGAATACGCCACGTCGTGGTCACAGGTATCTATACTGACCAGTGCGTGTCATCGACCGTGCGGAGTCTTGCCGACGAAAGCTTTGACGTTGTCCTCGTTGAGGATTGTTGTGCCGCCGGCACCGACGAGTTGCACCAACGTGAATTGGAGATCATCAACATGATCTACTGCCACGTAGTCAGCAGCAGTGAACTCAGAACCATCATGGGGCTCGACTGAGTTCACCGGGAAGGCCCTCAACGCCGACCGATGCGAATTTTTTCCTACTCCAACGGTGCGGACTTCCACAATCATGCCGTTACAGAAAACCATGAGGTAAATGCACAACACCTGCGCCAGGCCCGCAATGATCGCCTGCCGGCGATGCCGATCGAGCGCATTCGGAAAAGGGGCCAACTTGATCCGTTCCATCAAACGCTACTGCCGACAGGATCGCGCCGCCTGTATTGCACATGGGAAACCCAAGCCGGGCAAAAATGCCTTCACTTTTTAGATATTTACGCTTGCCGAGTGTCCGTAACCGCATTCTCATTTTTGCGGCATTGGTCACCCTCTTGCCGTCGATCGGGCTCGGCTGGACCTATTTCAACCAGACCAGACAGGCCTTGCTGGAGAGTTCCCAGCGCGAACTGCTTGGCAGGGTCGACCAGGTGCGACGTGAGTTCGATTTGTGGTTCAAGGAGCGTTACTACGATATCCGGGTTTTCTCAAATTCCTATCTACTTTCAGAGGGTCTGCAAAACTATCTGACAATGCGCAGCGAAGGCTCAGGGAAAGAATTCTCTGACGACGGCGCACGGCTCGCAAAAGTGGAAGGCTATCTCTCGCTTGTTCTTCCCCAGTTGAATAATTATTCACGCCTCCTGGTATTTGACCGGGACGCCAGGTTGATCACGCAGAATCCGCAGTCCGCCGCTTCGGTCGAATTGGCGGACGACTGGCGGGCCCAGTTGGACGCGAAGAAAGTCATTACGCAAGTGGTATACGACCCTCAGCGGGAGACGCCTTCAATCTTGGCTGCGGTTCCCGTTTTGTCTGGCAACGGCTCCATTCTGGGATTGCTGGGCGCGGAGATAAAGCTTGATGCCCTGTCAATCATCATGACGTCGTTCCTTGCGAGCAGGGATCTGCAAACGGGATCCGCTGAGTTGCTGCTGCTCGGGCCGGGCGGACACGTTCTGCTATCCACGGCGAATCAGCAGGCCGCGAACGGTCGCGACGCAAGCTACGAAGGAGGGTTGCCACCACGTCAGCTCGCGGAGTACGTGAATTCTCAGGGCGTACAGGTAGTCGGCATCCGTACGACGATACCGGAGTTCGGTTGGAATCTCGTGATCGAGAAGCGGCGGGACCAGGTTCTCTTGGAAGTGATCAAACTGCGTAACAGAACGCTGCTCGGCGTCGGCGCGCTTGTCTCACTGATAGGTTTTCTCGCCTATCTCCTGTCGCGTGGAATCATTGCGCCCGTCAAAAGGCTCACCGAGGCGGCGGGCAAGGTCGCCAATGGCAACCTCGAGGTGAATATTCCGGTGATGCGCGATGACGAATTGGGTAAGGCGACACAGGTATTCAATGACATGGTCAATCAGCTCAGGCAGAGCAGGGAGCGCCTCGAGCAGCTGTCGATCATGGATTCGTTGACACAGCTGGCCAACCGCAGACATATCCAGGAGAAGCTGACGAGCCACCTTGAGCGTTTCCGTCGCAACGGAACCCCGTTTTCGGTGCTCTTGGTCGATGCCGATCACTTCAAACGCATCAACGACAGCGCCGGTCACGCCGTGGGAGACAAAGTCCTCTTCGAATTGGGCTCGATCTTCAAGCGCCTGCTCAGAACCGTCGATGCTGCAGGCCGCTACGGCGGTGAGGAATTCTTGATCATTCTCGATGAGACCCGGGGCGCAGAGGCTCTGCAGACGGCTGAACGAATCCGCCTGGTCGTTGGGTCCACCGGAGTCAGCGCTGGCGAAACCACCGTCAGGTTCACGGTTAGCATAGGTGTGGCGGAGATCAGCGCCGGCGAAGATGAAGACCAATTGATCGTGCGTGCGGATAACGCCTTGTATCAGGCCAAACGCGAAGGGCGCAGCCGATCCGTTCTGGCTCCATTACCGAAAGCCAAAATCGCATATCACCCGGCGACTCGAAAGTCCGATCCGATGTAAATGTGCGTCACAGGCCTGCGTTGAGCAGGCTGTAGTGAATCCAGCCGATGGTACTGTCCGGCCTCTGTATCCGCACCCACAGATCCCGATACCCCGTAGCCAGCACCGATGCCCCAGAATGCAACTGCGTCAGAATCTTTTGATCAGTACCAGGACCTGCGCGGACATTGCATCGCTGTGTGACCGTCATTCGGATGGGTGGCGAAAAGATGTGCGCTTTGCTGTCGCTTTCCGAGCTTTTACCTGGCACGTTCATGGAGGTGCGCAAGTAGGCTTGAGCTTGACCTATCAGATACGACGCACCATCGTAATTCTCTTCGTCCAGCGCAGCTTCGCTCATCGCAATATACTGCTGTGCGCGTTTCAAGCCTTCGACCTGGTAATCCGCACGGTCGTTCAACTCAATGCTTTGCAGTCGGAGTTTCACCTCTGCCAGGCTGGCGACTGTCTCTGCCTTGCTGGAGCGGCTGCGAAGCTTTGCCTTGACCCTCACGATCTCCTGAATGGCCTGTTCCCGCGCTGAGGACAGTCGCTGTATCTCCAATTGTTTCGACAGTAGCTGGAGTTCCAGCTGCATGATGCGATTTTTCTGTCGACGAATGGTTGCGTCCCGTTGGACGGCATCGGCTGACGTTCGCACCGCGGGTTCCCCTGCGTCGTTGACGTCCCGCAGGGCGCAAGCTGAGAAGCCGGCAACCAGCAGATACAGGAAGATCAATTTTGGAAGGCGAAGTGGCCAGTGCGACGATTGCATGTGGTCTACCTTAATACAGGTTTGTTGGGACATCAGTGTCTTGAGTCCCCCCAGTGGCACGCTGACCCCAACTCGCGGTGCCAACCGTAGGGGAAGGTCAGCTGCGGTCGCCTGCAATGCCCTCCAAGCCCGAAGGTGCCTCGAACAGTGCCGATGATTTGCCAAGGTCCTCCTGCACCTTTCTGCGCAATTCATCCGACGCCGTTTTTGAATTTACAAAAACGATGTCAAAGATTCCGGTCGATTCCTCCCGGATAACGGTTGCGCCGATGCCTCTACGGCTCACGTTCGTATCATTGTCCACCATCCGGATATTCGGAATCCAGTCGCCAAACTCATAATCTGCCTGCCTGCCAGAACGCTGTGGTTTATGCCCGTGTACAACAATACGGATCCCCAAACGTTCAAGAATGTTCCCAATGAGCTGCCCGTTCTTCCTGTAGTAGTCGCTTGCGTTTGTGATGTCGTACAACAGATGTTTTCTGTTTCGACTATCTCGGACGTAGGAGTACTGTCTCATGGCACGCACTGATATGAACGCCTTCTTGTAGTGATCATCATTGAAGCTATTCAGGTCCTTTCCAGTTACCTCTCTGAAGTGCGCCAATGCCTGCAAGAATTCGAGAGTTGGGTAGCCATGTAGAAAAAGAACCGGACCAGCGACGTAAAATAAATCCATACTTTCGACGAATTTTTTCAGTTTTCGCGCCTGATCATCATCCATTCCGTAGCTTTTTCCTGCGTGTATTCTTTGCCAGATCGCTTGCTCGTGATTGCCTGCTACAAGCCTGACACGGCATCCTTTTCTCAGAGCCTCCTGCTGGATCAGTTGCCAGAATTCCACAACCGCAAGATCCGGCTCCTTCTTGTCTATAAGGTCGCCCGTGTGGATTATTGTTAACCCCTCGATGCTCTGATCAATCTCACTTTTGTGCCCAAGGATTCCGGCGAAACGCAAGGTCGCGTTGACTGAGTCCAGGTCGTTGTCGGTATCGGAAAAAACAATGAATCGCGAAAGTGACGCCTGGCGCTTTGTACTGCTTTCTCGCGAGTGGGTCGATAGCGCGGGGGTGATCTTGTCGTCAAAGATCCGAAAAAATCCGGCCAAACGGTCTCGTATGCCGTCAGGCCAGGACGCGGACACCGCTGCTGCATGTATCGATGCAAGAAACTGCCTGATCGCAGCAACCTTTCTTTCTAGACGTAACATTTCATGTTTGGTGCGTTGGTACTCGACCTTTCCGTTGCGTAGGGTAGCCAATTTGATCGAGAGATTCCCCCGGAATTGCCGGTCCCCATTTCTCCTCGAGGGAACCGAGATGAATCGATCCAAAAACGCTTGAAACAATCGACTGAGTAATGACCGCTTTGTGTGTGATTCCGGCCGTCCCCACCGATCCCGGTGTGACGCGTTCTCAAACCAATCCGGGTCGCTTCGGGGATGACGGTTGTGTGTCGTCTCCGGCCGTCCACCTCGATCCTGCTGAAACGCGGTTTCCAGCCTCGGTGACCGAACCGAGGAATGTCGGAGTGTGTTGTCTCCAGACGAAAGCTAGAAGCGAACGAAGGGCTGCTATCGGGTGGCGTTCACGGACTTGATAGGACCCTCGGTCTGGTAAGCGGATAGTCTGACCGGATACAGCAAGCTGTATCGGGCTACGTATCACAGATACACCACATCGCCGCTTTTATGGATAGCCGAAACCCGACGTTCTTCGGCACCTGCCCGGACCTCGCCGACAAGCTGGTGTCACCCATGAACTGCCCTTCACGGTCACAAAACGACCGGCAGCAACAAGCGCATCGGCCTACACGTTGACGCAGGCCTGTAGGCGGCTGCGTCCTTCTGGCGTGCGAAAAATCCCGGGATCGACACGCTGCAATCGCGATGACCAAGGACGGGCGATGGCCCAGGAACGAGGTCTCTCGAGATCCGCCGTTTGCAAAGATCCCCGCCCGGCTGGCGCAGGCCTTTCTGTGGGAATGTGTAAGATGGCTTGTATCATCGTCGCCGAATCCGCATGAAAGACGCAGCGGAATCATGCGATGTTCCGCCGTCACTCACGGCGAATTCATAAAATGCTTGATAGCGATTCCCGCTAATGCATTGGTTCACAAGGGGAATGTGATGACTGGCGCGAGCAGACAGGAGACGGGCAAGAATATCGTGGTGTTTTCCGATGGGACGGGACAGGAGGGCGGCGCCGGCAGCAACTCGAACGTCTACAAGCTGTTCACGATGGTCGAGGACCGAACCAGCAAGCAGGTGGCCTTTTACGACGCAGGGCTCGGTACGAACTGGCAGAAGTGGACAGGGAGCATCTCTGGCGCAGGCATCACAAAGAACATCCTCGAGTGCTATCAGTTCATCTCCGATCAGTATCAATGGGGCGATCGAATATTCCTTTTTGGCTTCAGTCGGGGTGCGGCCACCGTGAGGAGTCTGTCGGGTTTCATCTCCAGGTTCGGAATCCTGCCACATTCGCGCCCCGACCTTGTGAAGCAGGCGTGGGCGATCTACAAGCAATCCGACCAGGCCAATCGGGAAAAAGACGCGACTGCCTTTCTGCAGCGCAACACGACGACGTGGTGCAACATCGACTTTGTGGGTGTGTGGGATACCGTCGCGGCTCTCGGGCTACCGAACAAGGGGCTGAGTGCGGTGCTTAACAAGATCCCCGGCCTGGCGCACAGATTCCATGACCTGAAGCTCAGCAAGTGTGTGCAGCATGCCTATCACGCGATCTCGATAGATGAAGATCGACGGGATTTCCGACCGACGCCGTTTCAGACAGAAGAGAACGGCGTGTCTACGCTCGGAGAGGTTTTCGTTGATCCGCGAGACGGAGACGGGAGCGAACAGGCCGGCAAGCAGCGGCAGCAAACTGCGAGGCAGGTCTGGTTCGCCGGCGTCCATACAGACGTGGGAGGAGGATATCCGGAGAAAGGTCTGTCCGACATATCACTGACCTGGATGATCGACCGGGCGATGGACGAGAAAGTCCTCGAACATCCCTTGCGGCTGTTTCCATACAGCAACGTCGAGATCGTGCAGGATATTGAGGGCGTCATCCACAGCGAACGAGCCACGTGGGATGAGAAGCTTATGTTTGCTGAAGGGCGGCGATCCTGGGACGCCGACATAGGCGGGAATCTCGTCGTTCACCAGAGCGTGCTGCAGCGAAAAAAAGGAGTGCACGGACACGAGAGCACGCCTTACACGCCCTGGATTCTCAAGGGGCTCAGCGAGGATCAGTACGAGGTGGAGCCCTGGGATAACCAAGACAGGATGTACAGCATACCCGTTGAGCTCGGGTACCGCCGCGACCCCGTCCCCTGACAAGGGACTCGCCCAGATGCAGGATCGGGGCAGGGCAGGTGTTGATCACAATTCCATCACACAGGCGTGCACCAACAGGCGCACGTCTTTGCGAGCCCACTCAGGCAACTTACTGTTTTGTCAGCGCTTGCTTGTGAGAGCTTGCGTGTATACGTGTCCAAGAGCGGCTCATAACCCGAAGGTCGTAGGTTCAAATCCTGCCCCCGCTACCAAATTTAAGTAATAAGATTAACGGCTTGAAGAGTATTCTTCAGGCCGTTTTTCTTGTGCAAAGTCATTGCGTGACTTTTGCGCGGCCGCACCGCACAAACGCGATTTGATGTGGACACATTCGACCGGAGATCTGGATCGGCTGTGCATCGGATCCAGCCATTCCCGACCGTGCTATTGGGATGCCTCGCCCATAAGCACTTTTATCGGCGGCGTTGGCGGCTAAGTTGATGAAAGTCTGACAGATGTTGCACCCATTTGCTGACGCACGCCGAGCCAATCCTCGGCCGGGTCGTCATTGCAGGGAGGTAGAAGATTCAGCGTGGCTGGGGTGACCCTGCGCAGGGCGCGCCGGCAGGCACGCAACACGACGGCACCCGCTCACCAAGCGTTCACTCGCAATCGATTGTCGACCTTTGGCCTCCGTTCCACCTCCTTGTGGAAAAGAACCGTGGCGGCCCTGCGTGACGGCGTCGCAAGGTCCGGTTCTGGCGGGCTGCTGCAGCGCAGGCAGTGGCAGCCAGTGGTCTCTCAAAGGGCTCAATGTGAGCAAAATAGTGGATTCACATGACCTCCGGCACCGAACATTGAAAGCGATTCGCGATGCAAGATTCTTGCGAATAATTCTGGTTGATGGGGTTTCCGTGCGTAATGGCGGCCGTCGTGATTGCGGCACTGTATTTCGCAGCAAAGCTCTTGTCCTGACAGCATGCGGCCGGCGACTGCAATTGGCCGCGCCCGGCCTGATGCTTTGCATGACACACGAAGCCGCCCCATCGAAGGGCATTGACCCGAGTTTCGTGGGACAGCAGTGAAACGGACCCCTTTGATACACTTCTCGATATGACGTGCGCTTGCGAAGGCGGCCCTCGAGGCTGCCCGCTGCTTCACGATCCGATAACAAACCACCGGTCGCATATCGATGCCAGATTCCCTCTCAGTCTCCCGCGCCGCCCGCCTCGCCAATGTATCGAGAGGCGACCTGCAGGCACGTCTCAAAGATCTCGACCTTGAGATGTTCGAAGGCAAAATCGCGCTCGCAGACCTTCTCAAGGCTTACCCCGACATCGACATCGAAACCGATCCAATTCTCGAGCGGCTTGCCACCATCCGCCAAGAGGCGTTTTCCAACCGCGGACGAAAAGACTCCAAGCTGCCGGATGCCGAGGTGCTGATGGCGCGCCTGCATGACTTCCAGGCAACCCTGACTCGTACCAAGGCCGAACTGAACAACGCCCAGCTACTGATGCACGAGCTCAGTGGCGAATTGGGCGCTGCACTGGAAGCTGATGACCAGACGCTGCGTAACCTGATAGGCGACCTGCAGCGCCGCCTGCAGCGAGCCGCACAGGAAAGCTCGCCTGCCAACGACCGTGAGGCGGCGTTGTTTGCCAAAGATGCGCTGCTCAGCCTGATAAATGCCAGCGTAAAGTTACAACCTAGCGGCCACGAGTTTTTCGTTGCCGGTCAGGATTCGGTACTCGAAGGTGCACTGAAAGCAGGGTTACACCTCGATTACGGCTGCGCTAGCGGTAATTGCGGGCAATGCAAGGTGCGCGTGCTTTCGGGACGGGTTAAGCAGGTGCGGGATTATGACTATGTGCTCACCCCCCGCGAACAGGATACCGGCTACGTATTGGCCTGCTCCCACACGCCAATGACCGACCTGCTGATCGAGGCACACGAAGCCGACAAGCCGGGAGACTTGCCACACCAGGAAATCCGTGTGCGTGTGCGCAGCCAGATACCGCTCGGCGACGATGCGCTGCTGCTCCAGGTCCAGACACCGCGCAGCAACACGTTGCGCTTCATGGCAGGGCAATACGTGAGAATGACGAGCGACAGCGGCACATCGAGAGAACTGGCTGTGGCGAGCTGTCCCTGCGATGCACGCAACCTGCAGTTCCTGTTGCGCCGTGACAGGTGTGCAGCGCTGATCGAAGAGAGCCAAACCGACGCGGTACTGACGATCGAAGGACCATACGGCGATTTCCTGCTGCATGAGGAGTCGATCTCTCCAGCAGTATTTCTCTCGGTCGGCGACGGGATCGCGCCTATCAAGAGCGTGGTCGAACATGCCATTGCGATCGATAACGCGGAGATGACGCATTTGTTCCGAATTGACGACATTCCGGTCGGCAGTCACCTCGGCAATCTATGCCGGGCGTGGAATGATGCGCTGGACAACTTCACCTACACACGCCTGCCTGAAGCAGCGACACCCGAACAGGCACTGGATGCGATCGAAGAACGCGTTGTCGATATCCATGCCTGCGAGTATTACCTTGCCGGTCCCGAAGAATGGATCGGCCGCATGCGTTCAGCGCTGCGCGCGCGCGGTCTGGATCAAGACAAGTGGCAGATGGCCGCAATCATCCACAACCCTTGACCATTTCGGTTCAGCGAAAGACGCAACGGCCGGTGCAGTTCGAGTTGACCGAGCCGACCAGGTCTGCCGTCGCCGCGCAAATCGAAATGGTGAACTGGAAGGCGGAGCGCTATCTGTTCCCCAGTCGCCTGGCCAGATCTCCGCAACTTTCCACGCAGCCCACTAGTGCGGGCTTTGAAGATCGTTATCTGGTTATCCTGCTGCGTCGCCGATTGTAGCGAATGCTGGCAAAGCCAATTCCACACGATGGCAGGCTGGGTAGCTCTGGGCTTCCCGGGTCAATCCAACCTGCTCCTGCCTCTCCCTTTTCAATGGCTATGTCACCGTTAGGTGTTGGTAGCCGAGCGCCTCAAATAGAAAATCCTGTGGGGTAAGCGACGATCGGTAGCGATTTTAAGTTGGAGTCTTCACCTTCAACGTTAGACCTGCCAACACGCTTGTACTTCTCCGGATCGGATAGCAGGCCCGTAGGGCA
>Ga0316201_10004038_pt1 | contig 10990 bp, 8 predicted proteins | sample CS6wburrow_MG_FD_204516 | JGI IMG/M metagenome (GOLD analysis project Ga0316201, IMG submission 204516) | Coastal sediment microbial communities from Delaware Bay, Delaware, United States - CS-6 worm burrow | ecosystem: Environmental > Aquatic > Marine > Coastal > Sediment | place: USA: Delaware... | reverse complement strand
CCATATCATAGCCTTTATTGATCATATCAAGCAGGCCCCGGATATCCGATGTGAGATGTTGACCATCAGCATCCATGAATACCAGGATGTTGCCATCCGCATTGCGTGCGCCCGTCTTGATCGCGGCACCATTACCCATCGAATAAGCATGATTGATTACCGTAACACCATGTTTCTGGCAAACTGCGACAGTGTTATCGGTTGATCCGTCGTTGACTACGATAATTTCATCATTCGGATAGGCCCCCCGCAGATCGGGCAGTAACTTCTCCAGGCTTTCCGCCTCGTTTTTCGCAGGCAAAATAATACTGATTTCATGACTCATGATTAACCGTTTCCTTCGTGCGCGCTATTAGCTGCAGAGTAATGCTTTCGTCCGGTCTCGATTTCTTCCTGGAGGATTCTGAAGGTGGATTCGTTGCTGCCTAAAGGTTTCAGGGTCCTGAATTGGTCAAGTCGCTGTCCAGCGTCGTCGAATCTGGCCATGACAATAAGCAAATTGATGAGGTTTTTCCAGTGCTGTGGTTCATTCGGTGCCTGTTCGACAACTTGCTCGAATATTTCCAGCCCCTTATGAAAATCCCCGCGTTTGTTTATTGTGTAGAAAGCATAAACCGTCAAAAGCCGTGCATTTTTATCTTTCAGTGCGGCGGAAAATATTTTTTCAAAGACTTCCTGCGGGACCTTGCACGGATTATCCATGCAATCCGCCAGGTCCTGCAGGCTGGTAATGTCAGAAGGCGTCAGGGGATAGTTCGCCAGGCGGTAAGTGATTTCCTCGAACAGCTGCGGATCCACTGCCCTGTCCAGCAGGTAGCCAAGCTTGACCAGTGTAACGGCCGGCATTATGCCTGTGCTGTCCAGCTGGTTGGCGTGTTGCAGGTACCGGTAGGCTTCCTCGATGCTTCCCTCGACCCCCTGCATCGCCAGTCGCCCGTGGATACGTCCCGCGGCAAATACTGCTCTTGTTGAATTCGGGTGATGTTTGGCTTCGTAGATGGCGTGGTTGATGTTATCTGACCATTGCATGCTTCGTACCCACGTGGTGGAGGCGTACACAAGCAGCAGAAGAATTGGTGCAGCAACCTGGATAACAGGTGTCAGTCGTTGCAGACGAGTGTTCGCCAGGACCGCAGCAACGGCAAGTATAATGCCGAAATCAGGGAGATAGTTCCGGTGTTCGTGCACAAGTTCAAGCGGGATGATGGTTGATTCAAGCGTGTGTCCGGCGAAAAACCAGAGAATACCGAGGCTGACCAGTGGTTGCCGACGGATTAGCCACAGGCCGGTAGCCAACAGGCCAGCCAGGAATACAAATGAATACAGCGTGGTCGCCGGATTCAACAGTCCAGTCGAGAGCCTGAAGTCATCATGATACAGGCCGAGTTCCCGGGTTGTTGGTACCAGGATCATTTTCAGGTAAAACACCAGTACGCGTGCTTCTGTAAGCAGACGCTCTGGCAGGGTGAAATCGCGACTGGTGTAATTTATATACTTATCAAAGTGTGTCGCCAGGTACAGTGTTCCAGCAGCCAGTGGTAACAGGACAATTAGCCCGAACAGGATTGCAATCGACCTGTCTGTTTGTCCATGCTGATTTTTGAATCGAAACAGGGTTAGCTCCAGCACCAGCATGTATAGCGGTAGCAGGATGCCGGTTTCCTTGCTAAAAATGGCGAGTCCGCCAAAGACAATAAAACCTGTGAGTATGTAGGTTAGCCCGTGCCGCCCGGCCAGTGTGTTGCGGCGCCCGATCATATACAGGCAAAGTGCGCAGACCATAAACAAGCTGGACAGGCTGGTCATGCGCTGCACAATATAAAGAACCGATGTGAGATTGAGTGGGTGTGCCAGCCACAGGCCGCACACCACAACCGGTAACCAGCGGGCAATGCGTGGCGAGAATGCGGTGTTGTGAACATGCCGGTAACTGTCCACGATCAGCCGCGTGAGCAGGAACAATGCCAGCCCGGTGAGCAGATGAATTACCAGGTTGATTAATTTATATGAGTAAGGATTGACGCCGAAGAAATAATGGTTCAGTGCAAAACTGCCCATGCTGACGGGGCGCCTGAGATTTCCGGATCGGGATGAAAGGGCCGCTTTGCTGAGTTCATGCAGATCGAGGGACTTGATTGCCAGCGCCGAATTTGACAACAGGTTGCTGTTGTCATCGAACATGTAGTCGCCGGATAAGCCCGGCTGGTAGATAACCACTGTCAGCACGCAACAAATAAGCAGCGCCCAGTAAGCAGAAAAATTCTTATTGTCTGACTGATTCATTGCAGGCATCCAGGCAAGATCTTTAAAGCGGTTACTCCGGTTGGCTGGTCGGTAAATTTAACATAGCCCAACTGGCATACAGTGTTTATTTACCGCAGAAAAGAAAACGCCCCGATAAACGGGGCGTTCCTTTTAACTAGCTGACAACCTTAACGGCAGTTAGCAGGGCGGTATTTAGCTGGAATAGTTCCGCCTGCAGTAGCAATTGAGCAATCCCACACCAGGGAGCCGGCATTGGCTGTGTTAGGTGCGATGATGATCGTTTGACCGGCTGTTGGCGGGTTACCACCAGTCCGGGCGTTATAGGTAATGGTGATTTGACCTGAGCCGTTAACACCGACAGCAGACACATAGGTGCCCTTGATGCTGGCAGGCTGGGATGGCAAGCCATAGCTGGACATCGTCGAACCGAATGCGCCCGTTGCATCAAATGTCTCGGACACGGCCAGCTTGGCAGCGCCTGCCAGGTTCAGACCTTCAGAGACCTTGGAACGAACGGTGTAGTCCTGATAAGCCGGGATCGCGATGGCGGCCAGGATGCCGATAATGGCGATCACGATCATCAGTTCGATCAGTGTAAAACCTTTTTGCTGTTTCATGATTTATCCTCATTGTTACAAACGGTGGTGATTTGTGTGGTCGCCCGACACCGGGTTACCTGACAGCCTTGGTATCGGACAACTGCCCGGAATCTTTGGCTGTTTAATTACATTCACTTTGCGTGCCAACTTTTTGTCGCTTGATGTGCGTGCCGGCCGGTCTTGTCGAGTGTTTGGTATAACCTACTAATATACAACAGAAAAATTTGATTGATTGTGTGTGAACAGTCCCATGGCCGGTAAGATTTCGCCGATCTGTTTGGATTAAGCCGCCCGAATTATGAGAACTGGCGCACATTCAAGGTCACAATGTGACGTGGTACGTCACATTCAATCGTGACATACCCCGCAACGACAGACCGATTCAATCCAGGCCCAGTTTTTTCAGCCGGTAACGCAGGGCGCGGAAGGTGATGCCGAGCTGTCTGGCGGCCGCGGTTTTATTATAGCGCGTCTGCTCCAGCGCCTTGATCAGGACATCTTTCTCGATGTTATCCATATATGTGTCCAGCGGGACCTCGCCAGGCGTTAGCGTCAGCGCCGAATCGGGCGCCCTGCCGGCTGCCGGCAGGTGCAGGTCTGTATCGTTAACTGTCTGGCCTTCGCTCAGGGTGGTGGCGCGCTCGAGGATGTTTTCCAGTTCGCGCACGTTGCCGGGAAAATCATACGCCCTGAGCGCCTGAACGGCATCGGCGGTCAGGGTGAGTGCCTCGCCCTTGTTGTTCGCCGTGAGTTTCTGCAGACAGTGCTCGGCAAGCAGGGGAATATCCTCGCGGCGTTCACGCAGCGGCGGCACACGCAGCTGGATAACGTTGAGCCGGTAATACAGATCCTGGCGAAACTCGCCGGCCTCGACCAGGTCTCCCAGGTCCTGGTGCGTGGCGGACAGAATGCGCACATCAGTGGCCGTTTCCTGCTGCCCACCAACCGGGCGGACCGCTTTTTCCTGGATGGCGCGCAACAGCTTGACCTGCATGTGCAGGGGCAGTTCGGCCACCTCGTCAAGGAACAGGGTGCCACCTGCCGCGACCTGGAACAGGCCGTCCTTGTTCTCCACGGCACCGGTAAAACTGCCTTTCGTGTGCCCGAAAAATTCACTTTCCATCAATTCGGCCGGGATGGCGCCGCAGTTGACCGGTATAAACGGCTGGTCAGCCCGCGGGCCTTTCGAATGAATCAGGCGTGCGACCAGTTCCTTGCCGGTACCGGATTCACCCCATATATAGATTGGTGCCTGGCTGCGTGAGAGTTTCTCGATAGTCGAGCGAATATCGCGCATGGCCTCAGACTCACCGAGTAGCGTGTCGCGGCTGCGGCGGTCGCGCGTGGGTAATGCATCGGTAAGTTTCAGGACGCTGTTTACCAGGTTACGTAAAACCTGCAGGTTGACCGGTTTCGAAACAAAATCGAACGCGCCGGCCTTGAGTGCCTCGACCGCTGAATCCATGCTGCCATACGCCGTTATGACAGCAACCGGCAGGCCTGGAATATACTGTTGAATATGACGGACGAGGTCGAGCCCGCTGCCGTCTGGCAGGCGCATATCCGTCAGGCAAATGTCAAACGTGTCTTCTTCCAGCAAGCGATAGGCTTCACTCAGATCGGCGGCACTGCAAGTGTCGATGTCCATACGTCCCAGCGTCAGTTCCAGCAGCTCGCGAATATCGGGTTCGTCGTCGATTATGAGTGCGCGGTGCGTTGCCATGCGAGTATCAGGCCAGTGCCGTTACAGGTAAATGTCGCGCGGACGGAAAAGTAATGCGGAAACAGCTGCCCTGGCCGGGCTTATGAATATACTCGAGACGCATGTTATTGCTTTCGCAAATGTCTCGGGCGATATACAGACCCAGGCCAGTGCCACTGGTGCGCGTTGTGAAAAAGGGTTCAAAGATCTTGTCTGCCATATCTGCCGGTATGCCGGGGCCGTTGTCAATAATATCAAGTGTTGGCGCATCAATGTGCGTCGACAGGCCCGTTACCAGTGTGAGTCTAACATCTTCATCCGGCTTGCCATGCTGGACAGCGTTTTGGCAGAGATTCCATACAACCTGGTGCAGCAGGCCCGGGTCTATCCGGATTTCGGCGTCGGTATCCGTCATTGAGCAGGTAATCTCATCCCGGCTGCAGGTGCCACTCTGTACGAATTCATCGACGAATTTGTCCAGCCAGTCGGCCAGGCGGATGGTTTGCGGAATCGAGCGCTCCGGGCGTGACAGCTGCAGGATATTCTCGACAATCGCATTCACGCGCATCGTATTGTCGTGGATGATGGTCATCAGGCGCTGATCTGCGCCCGCCATTGTGTTTTCCTCGTTTAGCAATTGGGCCGCGTGACTGATGGCGCCCAGCGGGTTCCTGATTTCATGGGCGATGCTCGCGGTCAGTCTGCCCAGTGAGGCCAGCTTGATCTGCTGGGTCTGGCGAATGATCGTCGCCGTGTCCTCGAGGAAGATGAGTGCGCCAGACGCGTCTGCCGAGCCCAGTCGGGTAAAGTGTGGCAGCACGCTGTCCGGGTCGCTGCCCTGGTACAGCAGGGATGGCTCGTTATCCGGCGCATCCTTCCAGTCAAGCAGCTGGCGATACAGTGGTTCGGACAGTGCAGCCAGCGACTGCCCGTCATGCGTATCCGTTACATGCAGCAATTTGCGTGCTGTGTCGTTAATCAGGCGGATGTTGTCTTCGTGGTCAGTGACGATAATGCCGGCCTGCAGGCGCTGCACAATATGGGCATTTAACTTGGCAAGATTGGCAACGTCGATACCGCGGCTGTATGCAAGTGCCTCGCTTTCGCGGATGCGCTGTACCAGCAGCGCCGTGACGGCAGCAGTGACGAAGAATGTCAGGCCGAGCAGGCCGGCCTGGGTAAAGTCGCCACCACCGGGGCTCAGTGTCAGCCAGTTGCTGTAAAAGTGTTCACCGATAACAGCAAGGGTGGCGCAGGCGGCGAGTGCAAATGCTATGCGGCTACTCAGCAAGATGCTGCCGGTTGCAACCGCGATTATCAGCAGGATGCCGAGACCACTGGTTGGTCCGCCGCTGGCAAACATGAGTAAAGTGATGGCACCGATATCGACCAGCAACTGAGTGATTGCCTGGAATTCATAACCGGGTACACGCAGCCGTGTGCTGAAGCCAGCCAGGATACTGAATGCCAGGTAGGCAAGTACTGAGTAGCCATACACCACCGGGTAGGAAAGTCCCAGGGAGGTTTCGTCGCGCAGGCCGAAAAACAGTATTGCCAGCAGGCTGGCGAGAATCACCCGGTAAAAGGTCAGCAGGCGCAGCGGATTCCAGGTCCGTGCATCCTGTGATGCCTGAGTGGTGATGCTGCCTTCGTTGTGTGACTGCATGCGGTTAACCGTTCAGTTTTTCGCGCGATCGGCATCGAGATGTTGTTTTGAGCAATAGCATCGCTCGCCATCGCGAATTGCTTCCGGTTCCGGCAGGTAAACGCCGCAGTGTTCACACTGGACCATCTCGCCCGGCAGGTGTTTGTTACGCGGCCCGCCTGTCCGTGGTGTTAACCACATCCGCTTGACCAGCATAACGATGATCGCCAGGGCAATGATGATAAGCAGTATGCGCATGGGTTGACTCCCGGTACTCGGCAAAGCCGATCATACGTATATTAGTGTCGGCAGGAAATGTGTTGAATGAATAGCTTGATTAAGGATGCTGTTATTTGACACACTCAGCCCATGCATTTGCACGAATACCAGTCCAAGCAGTTGTTCTCTGAATACGGCATAGCGGTGCCGGCCGGGCGCCTGGTTGAAACGGCCGCGGCAGTGAATGATGCGGCGGATGCGATCGGCGGTGAGGCCTGGGTGGTGAAAGCGCAGGTCCATGCCGGTGGTCGTGGCAAGGGCGGTGGTGTGAAGGTGGTGCAGGGCAGGGCGGCATTGTCTGCGGCCGTGGAAGGCATGCTTGGAATGCGCCTGGTGACGAAGCAGACCGATGCCGAGGGACTGCCGGTCAACAGCGTGCTGGTCGAGCAGACTATGGATATCGAACGCGAACTTTACCTGGGCATGCTGGTCGACCGAACCAGCGAGCGCGTCACGCTCATGGTTTCAAAGGCCGGCGGCATGAATATCGAAGAGGTTGCCGCCAGCGATCCGGATGCCATCATCATCGAGCACGTCAACCCGGCCGTAGGGCTGCAGGCATACCAGTGTCGCAACCTTGCGTTTGCGCTGGAGCTTGCGGGTGGCCAGGTCGGTGCGCTGGCAAAGCTGCTGGCGGGCGTCTACCGCCTGTTACAGGAAAGTGATGCCAGTCAGGTCGAGATCAACCCGCTGGTCGTGACATCGGGCGGTGAACTGGTGGCGCTCGATGCCAAGGTAGACCTGGATGACAACGCGCTGTTCCGGCACGAGGAGCTGGCGCAGCTGCGCGATGCCTCGCAGGAAGATGCGCGTGAGCATATCGCCCAGCAACACGGACTGAACTACATTCGCCTGCACGGCAACATTGCCTGCATGGTGAACGGCGCCGGGCTGGCGATGGCCACCATGGACCTGATCCAGTTGCATGGCGGCACCCCGGCCAATTTCCTCGATGTTGGCGGCGGCGCCACCGCTGACCGTGTCGCCGAAGCGTTCAAGATCATTCTCTCTGATCCGCAGGTGGAGGCTATTCTCGTAAATATTTTCGGCGGTATCGTGCGCTGCGACCTGATTGCACAGGGCATCCTGCAGGCAATCGAAGAGGTATCGATCGAGGTGCCGGTGGTTGTGCGGCTGGAAGGCACCAATGCCGCTGCCGGTCTTGAACTGATCGCGCAATCCGGCCTGTCGGTCGAAACGGCGAGTGACCTGACGGAGGCGGCTGAAAAAGTCGTCGCTGTTGCCGGTGTGGCATGAGCGTCCTCGTCGACCACGACACCCGTGTCATTTGCCAGGGCTTTACCGGCTCGCAGGGTACCTTTCACTCGCAACAGGCGCTGGATTACGGCACGCAGCTGGTCGGCGGGGTAACACCCGGCAAGGGTGGCCAGGCCCATCTCGGTTTACCGGTATTCAACACTGTCGGTGAAGCGGTGGTCGCGACAGGTGCGAACGCGACCATGATTTACGTACCGCCGCCATTCGCCGCCGATGCCATCCTCGAAGCCGCGGCGGCCGGTATTGGGCTGATCGTCTGTATTACCGAGGGTATTCCGGTGCTCGATATGTTGCGCGTTAAAGCAGTTCTGCGCGACACGGATGCGGTGCTGGTCGGGCCAAACTGCCCGGGTATCATCACGCCCGGCGCCTGCAAGATCGGCATTATGCCCGGTCCCATGCATACACCCGGCAGTATCGGCATCGTCTCGCGCTCCGGCACATTGACGTACGAGGCAGTATTCCAGACCAGTCGACAGGGGTTTGGACAAAGCACTTGTATCGGTATCGGCGGCGACCCGATCCGTGGCATGGGTTTCATCGATTGCCTGAAACTGTTCCAGGCAGATGAGGGGACCGAGGGTATTGTCATGATCGGCGAGATTGGCGGCAGCGATGAGGAGCAGGCGGCGGACTATATCCGCCAGCATGTTACCAAACCGGTGGTGTCTTATATTGCCGGTGTCACGGCACCGCCCGGCAAACGCATGGGACATGCCGGCGCCATCATTAGCGGCAGCCAGGGTACGGCCGCGGCAAAGATATCCGCACTGGAAGCGGCCGGCGTCACGGTGGTGCGTTCACCGGCGGATATAGGTGTCGGTATGAAAGCGGCGATGTCCGATCGCTAACTTCTCGCGCAGTGCCGTGAAGTCAAAGAGAAAATTCGTAACAGGGCGCGTGGCGGGAAAATAGCTGTATACATAGCTGTTTTCCCGAGTAGGCGAGGATGCGGCTATGGTCAAGTTTGTCTTCGTATGAATGGCCCGCGATTCATCAGATTCCAGATCAATTGCCTGGCCTGCACAAGAAACCGGATTGTCGACATTTCAGTTGTTGATGACGGACTGGATTACCGCCAGCGCGAGATTGATGTATTACTGATTACAGCAGCGCCAGGCTGTTGCTGAAGGATTTGTGGTCGGCCAGTTATTCTGTATGGTCCGGTTCAGCCGTTTCCATGCGCCTGCACGGCTTTGTACAGGATTGAAGTATTAATGTTGGTCTAATCGCGGCATTATTCAGGCATGAAAGACAAAACCAACAGTAGCGACCTGCGTATTGTCATGGCACAGCTGGATTTCCTGGTCGGTGCCGTTGACGCGAATGCCGGGAAAATTCTCGATGCCTGTGCCCGGGCGCGTGACGAACTGGCTGCAGACGTCATCGTATTTCCGGAGCTGGCCCTGACCGGGTATCCGCCGGAAGACCTGTTGTTACGACCACATTTTATCGAGCAGGTCGAGGCGGCGGTTGCGTATCTCGCCGCCGAAATTTCCGGGGTGGCTGCCGTGGTCGGTTATCCGTTGCGCGAGGATGGCGAGCTGTTCAATGTAGCCGCTGTCTTGCAGGACGGGGCTGTTGCGGCTGTCTATCGTAAACAGCATCTGCCCAATTACGGTGTGTTTGATGAAAAGCGTTATTTCTCGGCGGGCCTTACACCCTGCGTGGTGCGTGTGCGTGATGTGCCGCTGGGACTGACTATCTGTGAAGATATCTGGGTTGACGGGCCGGCGTGCCAGGCGGCGGAGGCCGGCGCCGCCATCCTGATTAACATCAATGCCTCACCGTTTCATGCCGGCAAGCGCGACGACCGCGAGCAGATGCTCGGGCTGCGTGCCCGGAACAGCGGCTTACCCGTTGTTTACATCAACCTGGTAGGTGGGCAGGACGAACTGGTGTTCGATGGCGGTTCTTTCGTCGTCGACCGCACCGGTGCGGTCACGCAGCACGCGCCGGCCTGCGTGGCGGGTTTATTCCCGGTCGATTTTAATGTTGATGAGCATTCCGTACCCGTGGCTGGAGACTGTGCGCCGGCGCAGCCGGAAGCGGCGGCTGTTTATGCAGCACTGGTGCTGGGAGTGCGTGACTATATCAACAAGAACGGCTTTAGCGGCGCAGTGCTCGGTTTGTCCGGCGGTATCGACTCTGCGCTGACGCTGGCCATTGCCGTTGATGCAATCGGTGCGGATCGACTATCGGTTGTGAGTATGCCGTCGCGCTACACGGCGGACATGAGCATCGAGGATGCGCGCCTTGAAGCGGAGCTGCTGGGTGTTGAATACCATGAGATTTCCATCGAGGCGCCGTTCGGCAGCTTTCTCGATGTGTTGTCTGACACTTTTCAGGGTACACAGGCCGATACGACAGAGGAGAATATCCAGGCGCGCTGCCGCGGCATTATCCTGATGGCCCTGTCGAACAAGCAGGGCCGTATTTTGCTGACGACCGGTAACAAGAGCGAGATGTCGGTCGGTTATGCCACGCTTTACGGTGACATGGCCGGTGGTTACGCGCCAATCAAGGATGTGCCCAAATTACTGGTTTACCGTCTGGCCAATTACCGCAACAGCCTGGGCCGGGTTATACCGCAACGTGTTATCGACCGCCCGCCGTCTGCGGAACTGGCGCCGGACCAGGTCGATGCCGACAGCCTGCCACCCTACGAAATACTGGACCCGATTCTCGAGCGCTATATTGAGCAGGACCAGGCGGTCGACGAGATAATTGCGGCCGGATTCGATGCCGCGACGGTGAAACGGATTGCCGACCTGGTTGACCGGAATGAATACAAGCGCCGCCAGGCGCCGCCGGGTGTGCGCATCACGCGGCGCGCGTTCGGTCGTGACCGGCGTTACCCGATTACCAGCGGTTACCAGAACTTCCAGAAAGACGGCACCTGACGCGTACCCGTGTAAGCGGGATCACCGGCCAGGCGGACGGTCTCGGGAAGATCAGGATAATTCAGTTGCAGCACGCGCAGGGCGTCCGCTGCCAGGTCTTCCGCACCCAGCTTGCGATAGGCGCGCACCATGATGGCCAGTGCGCCGGGAACGGCTGGTGTTCTCTGGAAATTCTCGATGACGTACTTGCCACGGTTGGCGGCGGCGACATAGGCCTGCCTGCGCATGTAGTAGTTGGCAACATGCAGTTCGGATTCGGCCATATTGTTGCGCAGGTAAATCATTCGCTGCGCCGAGTCCTGTGCATAAATGCTGTCAG
>Ga0316201_10004036_pt1 | contig 10991 bp, 12 predicted proteins | sample CS6wburrow_MG_FD_204516 | JGI IMG/M metagenome (GOLD analysis project Ga0316201, IMG submission 204516) | Coastal sediment microbial communities from Delaware Bay, Delaware, United States - CS-6 worm burrow | ecosystem: Environmental > Aquatic > Marine > Coastal > Sediment | place: USA... | reverse complement strand
ACTTCTGTTCCAGGGGCAATTAACGCGCAAGATGTCCCGGCGGCGCTTGGAAATCTTAAAATGGCGCTGGAGAAAATACCGCAGCAGGCCGATCCTGCGGGCGATACCGATGACGAGCAACCCGCGATCGGTTTGCATACCCGCGCGGTTCCGCTGGTCGAATTGTTGCAGGCCGCGATCGAAGATGAAACCTACGTACGCTGGGAATGAGGATTTCCGCGGCGAAGCGTTAACCGGCCGGTTTTACCATCGAGGCAACAACCGCGGTCCAGCCCTGGGCAATATTGTCGTGGTTATATCCCCCTCCGCCCATTGCCAGCATGCGCCCCTCGCAGTATTCATCGGCAATCTGGCGTAAACTCGCCGCCGCGTGGGCGTGCGCTGCCGGGCTGAATTCCATGTTCGTGATCGGGTCACCCTTGATGCTATCGGCGCCGCATTGCAGCAGGACGAATTCCGGTTCGTGTTTCCGCAGGTAATTTTCGACGCTCGGCCAGACTTCCTCGAATACCGCATCGTTGGAAAACGGCGGTACCGGTATGTTTAGTTTGGTGCCCTCGGCGGCACCGGTTCCGGTCTCGTTGACGAAGCCGGTGCCGGGGTAAAGAGTGCGCCCATCCTGGTGGATGTCGGCGAAAATCAGGTCGGGATCGTCTTCGAAGCTGTAAAACACGCCATCGCCGTGATGCGCGTCTATGTCGATATAGGCGACGCGCCTGATGCCGTACCGTGCACGCAGGTACTCGATCGCGATACCGCAATCGTTGAACACGCAAAAGCCGGCGGCAACGTGGCGGCGCGCGTGGTGCAGGCCGGCAATCGGCGAAAACGCCCGCTTGAACTCGCCATTCATGATGCGGTCGACAGCATCGGTTACCGAACCCGCGACATGGCTGGCGGCTTCGAACATGCCGACAAACGAGGGTGTGTCGCCACAGTCCAGGTAACCCTGCCCACTCACCGAGTAGTCACGCACTTTTTCGATGTAGTCACCGGTGTGGAACAGCTCGATCCGATCGCTGCTGGCCGCTACCGGCATCTGGATAACCAGCTGCTGGTCCAGTCCCTGGCGAATCAGCTCGGCCTCGAAGGCGTCATGGCGCTGTGGCCCGAACGGATGCCCGTCCTTGAAACCATAGTCGGCCAGGGCCTTTCCGAGATAGATACAGGTGTCTTTGGATGACATGCAAGGTTTCCGCCTGGATAAACGATTCCATTAAAGACCATTTCCGGAAGGCGGGTCAAATGCAGGAGAATCGATCGACGGAATAAATCGTGTAATCCCGCCATTAAGCAGGGTTGCCCTGGTCGTCGTCCTGTCCGATTACCCACTGGTGGTCGCAGTTCTGGCAGCGCGCGTATATTGGCCAGGTCTCGCTGCGAACCTCGAACTGGCCATACTTGCCGCAGTGACTGCAGGTGGCGGCGCTGGCACATTGTTGCGCAAAGGAAAACTGCATCCAGAAACGGCGAAACAACTCGATTGCGGCAAGGCCGATACCGTATAAAACCACCAGCGAGATAATGGTAAAGATGCCCGACAGGTTCTTGCCGACGAACTCGACGATGGCGGCAAACAGGAACCCGCACATCAGGCAGCTCAGCAGCCAGGCAAAGCTCAAATAGAGCTGTTTTTCATGCCAGCGACTGAACTTCTGGTGTTGCATGAGGCGGTTATGCATGCCTGATTTCCGGGTGGTCGATTATATTCCAGTTGTCGGCGATTTTCCGAAAACATTTAAAAATCCAGGTTTGACCATATCACCCCTGTGACCCGCGATATCCTGAGGACTATCGGCGGCCAGGCGGGCCGCAAGGTACTCGACCTGGTTGAAAAACGAGCCGAAATCGTCGCCGAACTGGAGCGATCGATCGTACCGGAAGGTCAGGGAGTAGGGGCTAGTCGTTATCCGCCAGTTTCTGTTCCAGCAGTTTGCAGGCGTCGTGCCAGGGCTCGAAAGCATTTCGGTTCTTCAGCAGGTCGAGTCCCAGTTTCGAAAAGGTTCCCTCGGTCGCGATAGACTCGGCAATTTCGCCCGGGGTCATGTCTTCCCTTGCCAGCGCCAGTTGCGCCGCGCCCGCGGCCATGCCCATTACCAGTTCTCGACTCAATTGCCGTGGCAGCTCCGGGCCCTCGGTCGCCTGGACCAGGGTTTCGTATAAGGCAAAAAACCAGCTGTAAACGCAGGCGAGGATAGTGCCCTGGGTAAACACGGCCTCGTCGTCGACCGCTATCGCGTTACCGCAATGATTAAACAATTTGCGCACGAACTCGTGATCGGGATAAATTAGCGTCGGGCTGGCGCTGGCCTCCGCGCTGCTGACCGGCATCGCGCGCACGATGTTTAGCTCATCCGGAACAACCGTTCGTAACTGCTCGATTTCGATTCCCGCTACCACGCTGACCAATACCTGGCTCGTGTCGAACCGAAGTGCGGCCAGCGTGTCCAGGCAATCTACGGGGCGCGTGGCAATCACGATAAAATCGCTGTTATCAACCACGGCCTGGTTGTCGGGTTGTATCCTGCAGTCAAAATCGCGCTGTAACTGGTATGCCTTGTCACGGTTACGCGGAGATAACAGGATGCGGCCGTTATAAGCGCCGGCGCGCAGGCCCCTGATGGTGTATAGCGCGAGTTCCCCGACGCCGATGAAGCCGATAGTGTTCAACTGTGTCCCCGGGTGAAATCGTTACGACCCGAGCGGTCCTCGCCGCGCAACAGGAAAAGCGCCCGGTTCGAATAGCCATGAGGCGACCCTGCATCCTCCTTGATTTTGCCGCTGTCGTGGTTGTAAAAACTGGTCGCCGGCATAATGCGCAGTACCAGCCCCATGCGGCGCCGGTCGGACAGGTTGGCACCGGAGCCGTGTACCAGGTAAACGTCGTGCAACGAGACTTGCCCCGGTTCGAGCACGATATCGCGCGCCTGGCCCAGGTCGACCTGGTCGTCGTCGATTACCTGGGCCAGGGTGTAGTCGTCGCGATGTTCGAAATGGTGCGAATAAATCCGGTGATCGCGATGCGAACCGGGGATAAATTTCATGCATCCCTGTTCCGGGGTGGAGCCGTCGAGAGATATCCAGACCGTCAGCGTTTCCAGCGGCTCGATCGGGTAGTAGTCCCCGTCCTGGTGCCAGGGCGTGGCCTTGCCGATGCGCGCGGGTTTGCCAAAAATGGTCATGCCCCAGAGAATGAAATCAGGGCCGATCAGTTGCTCGACCATATCGAGGATTTCAGGAATTCGCGCGAACTCGAGCCACTCGGGATCTCCTTTTACGCCGTAGGCGCCGCTGGCGTCGAGATGCGGTCCGAGAATGAAGTCGGGTGAAAAATCGGAACTGTCCCGATTATCGTCGAGCAATTTCCGGTAGAGCGCATCGATTCGCGCCAGCAACGATTCCGGGACCCGGTATTCCGACGGGATTACCAGCCCGTCGCGGCGATAGGTTTCGATTTCGTGGTCTGTCAAAGGCATCGCCAGAGCATATTACAAAGCCCTAAACGGGTACAGCGGGCCGGTGCAAATCGTGATATCTTTTTGGCGTCATAAATCACGATGTCATCAGACAGGATCAGTGAATGAGTAAAACCGGCGACGAACTCGACAGTTTTCTGCGAGCCCATCCCGATACCTCGCATCTGGATGTGCTGCTTATTGACCTCTGCGGTAACGCCATTGGCAAGCGCCTGCCGGCGAGCGCGATGGAGTCGGTATTCAAACAGGGTACCCCGGTTTGTGGAGCCATGCAGCTGGTCGACGTCATGGGTAATACCGACGACCCGATGGGTTACGGCTTCTCCGATGGTGATCCCGATGCCTTCGCGATCCCGGTTGCCAATACCCTGAGACCGGTGCCGTGGTTGCCGGGTAACAAGGCCCAGGTTCTATGCGAATTCGCCGGTTCCGACGACGGCAAGCCTCTTTGGTACGAGCCGAGGCAGGTGCTGAATAAGGTCGTGCAGAAATTTTCGGAACTCGGCTTGAGCCCGAGGCTCGCGGTCGAACTCGAGTTTTACCTGCTCGATCCGGTGCGCGGCGACGATGCTGCCCCGCTCGCGGCCGCATCACCGAGAACCGGTAAGAACGAAGTAAGTGGCAAGGTATTGTCGCTGGATAAGCTCGACGAGTTTGACGAGGTGCTTGGCGCGATCGAGAGCGCCTGTAAGCAGCAGAATATTCCGACCACGTCGATGATTAGTGAATACGGCGCGGGCCAGTTCGAGATCAACCTGCAGCACCAGGACGATCCGGTACTGGCGGCGGATCACGCCGCACTGTTGCGCCGCGCAATCCAGGGTGTCAGCCGCGCACGTGGATTCGATGCCAGTTTCATGTCCAAGCCGTTCGCCGATCAGTCCGGCAGCGGCATGCATGTGCACCTTAGCCTGGTCGACGGCGATGGTAACAACGTATTCGATCCGGGGCTTCGAGACGGCGACCGTAACCTGGCGCATGCGGTGGCCGGGCTGCAGGCTACGATGGCCGAGGCGATGGCGATATTTGCGCCCAATCTGAACGTTTACCGCCGTTTTAAACCCGACGAATTCGTTCCGGTAACAACCGACTGGGGTGACAATAACCGTTCGGTCGCGTTTCGTATTCCACCAAGCGATGCGGCCAACAGGCGCATCGAGCACCGCGTGTCGGGTGCCGATGCCAATCCTTACCTGGTGATCGCCGCGGTGCTGGCGGGTGTGCATCATGGTCTCTCGAATGAACTGGATCCGGGTAAAAAACACGGTGGTAACGCCGGCGCCGAGGTTGACGGGGAACTGCCGTTGAGCATCTGGCAAGCCCTGGCGAGAATTCGACAGGCCGAGGTTTTACCAGACTACCTGGGCCAGGATTACCTGCAGATATACGCCGATGTCAAACAGGCCGAGTTTGACGCCTTCATGGCGGCGATCCATGCGCGCGAATACGAGTGGTACCTCTAGCCGGTTTCGCTGGCGGACTGGCAATCGAGGCACAGGCTGGTAAAAGGTTGCGCCTCTAACCTGGCGAACCCGATGGGTTCGGCGCATTGCAGGCAAAGGCCGTACTCACCGCTTTCGATTCGCTGCAGGCTGAGCTCGATACGCCGCAATACTCGGGTTGCCTGTTGCTGGCTGGCAATTGCCATTTGTTGTTGCTGGATGGCGTCGATACGCGAAACACGACCGACCGATTGCTGGTCGAGGGTCACCGGCCTGGTGGCCTCGTCGCCGCTAGCCAGTTGAGATTCGAGCTCGTTGCGCCTGGCCTCGAGCAGTTCGCGCAATGCGCCTAGTTGTTGCGAATTGAGTTCGGCTGCAGGCAAGGATCAGGATTCCCCGGAAATTGGCCGCACGGACGAATCGATGCCGTAATCGGTGCGCGTGATTCGCTGCTCGTGGGTACGTTGGCGGATACTCCGGTTCTTTGCGATCGATCCCGGGCGGGCGCAGCCGCGTCCGTGGTCGAGATGTACGCCGCTGCAACGGTAACGAAACTGCCGGGCCCGGTGGCCCATGTTCACCAGGCGCTCACCGAATTCGCGGTCCTGGCCTTCATACTGCATTCGTTCGTCGAAGTCATTGGCATCGATGACGTGTTTTTTCAGCCATTTCACATGGTTACAGATGGTGAAACTTACCAATGCAAACATCAGCGACACTCTGCGTAGATTGATTCAAGTTTGGCACATTGCGCGCGCAGGTCGAAATATTGCTCGACCCGTTTGCGTCCCGCCATCCCCATATTGTGGCGCAGGGTGGAATTTTCCAGCAAGTCCGCAATATTACGCGCAAGTCCCGGCACATCCTTCTCGTCACTCAACAGGGCCGTCACGTCCTCCTCGACCGCTTCGACCAGGCCGCCACTGCGAAAGCTGACCACCGGCGTACTTAACGCCTGGGCTTCGAGGAAAACCATACCCAGGCCCTCCGCATCGCCACTTTTGGCGGTAATGCTGGGTGCCACGAACAACCAGCAACGCGCCAGCTGCGCGCGAATTTCCGCGGCGCTCGCGGTGCCGGCAAAGTCGACGTTCAACCGGCGTGACCTGGCTTCCTGCTGCAGCGAGGGTCCCAGACCGCCGTCACCGATAATCGTCAGGCGCAGTTCGGGAAACCTGGGTTGCAACTTTTCCATCGCCTGAAGCAGGTAGGTGCAGCCTTTTTTTTCCACCAGGCGACCGACGAAAAGCAGGGAAGGTTCGCTGGATTCGGCTTTGGACTGGGCGAATTTTTCCAGGTCGATACCAATATAATGCTGCACCAGTTTGTGTTCGGGGCAACCCCTCGCGAGCGCCTGTTCGGCGATAAAATTCGATACCGCGATAACCTTGTCAACCCGTTCGAAAAAGCTTCGATTGGTCTCGTTTTGGGCATTGGCAGTTTCATGCTTGGTAATATCATGGCCATGAACCGTGGTTATCACAGGTAGCTTAAGACGCTTCCCAAGCTTGATCGCATCCAGACCGTCGTTGAAAAAATGCGCGTGAAGCAAAGCCGGGGATAGCGCGGCGATGGCCTGGCACCAGCCCCCGGCGCCGCCCAGGCCCTGGCGGAACAGGAATTTCGACAGCGACGCGACTCGGCTGTAGTCGTCCAGCAACACCGTGGTCGATGACTCGAGCAGGTGCAATCCTGAAAGGTCTTTCTGGTAGCCGCAGAAGACAGGCCGGTAATTGGGCAGGAACTGACCCTGCTCGGCGATAAATGTCTCCGAGTAGGAAAGCAGGCGTTTGCGAAAAATGGCGACGGTCGAGTTCAAGGTTACAGGCTCACATGCATTGCGGGCAGCGCGCCAGTTCGGCACGCGTGACTCTCTCAGATTCCCAATAATGTAAAACGTTCAGGCAATGTGTATCTCGCTATCGCGAGTGCTCCAAGGCACTTCTGGCCTCCCACAGGCCAGGCGCGTTTTGGTATATCGACCCAGTGAGGTATGGCCAGTTTCCTCAGCATGATTCAGTAATATATCAAAGGTATAAGCCATGATGGTAAATTTTGCCGTCAAGAGTCCGGTGCATTATACAGCACAGTGTAGCGCCTGTTACATGTCAGCCAGAACCGAATGCGATTGCCTGTGAGCTTTACGCTCAGTTGGCGAATGGATCCTCCGGGCAGATGCCGGGGCTAAACGCGGTGCGTCTCGGGGGAGCGTGGGTTTAGACGATCATGTGGGGGAAGCTGATCCAGTCGCCGTTACAGATCGACGGAACCCAGGAGCTTGGCGCCCACGACAGCGTTCCCGAACCCGGTTGCGAAATCCGAATCATTTTTCTCTGGCATTTCCGTGACAGCACTGCGCCGACCCTGACCCCGAATTACCCGCCGTTTTCGGCCGGTCACAAGCGGGCGACAGATTCTTCGGTGAAACTTGATCCAGGTCAATTAGCCGGTCTTGAAAAGAAAACTGCATAACGCCATTTATAGGCGGGTTAAAAGCCGTTCCCTGTGAACGCAATTTATTTAATTCAACCGGAGATAGTTATGAACCTGGAAAAACTGAAACCCTGGAACTGGTTTAAACACGAAGAAGGCGCTAACGGCGGACGCCAGGTGCCGGTTAGTCGCCAACAGGCAGGGGGTATGCCGCTGGATCGAGGCGGTTCGCTGTTGAGCCTGCATCGCGACATGGATCGCTGGTTTGAAGATGCGTTCAGATCCTTCGGTATGCCTGACATGCCGGCCAGCAAGATTGCAGATACCGGTATGTCCGGATTCTTTCGTCCGCGTATCGATGTTTCGGGTGACGATAACTGTTACGAAATCAATCTCGATGTGCCCGGGCTGAACGAGTCCGACCTGACCCTGGAGGTCAAGGATGACGTGTTGACGATCAAGGGGCAGAAAGAGGAGCGCAGCGAGAACAAGGACAAGCATTATTATCGCGTAGAACGCAGTTTCGGTTCGTTCCAGCGTACCCTGGCGCTGCCCGATGATGCCAATGCCGACGAAATCAAGGCAAACCTCGACAAGGGTGTTCTGAAACTCGAAATTCCCCGCCGTGCCGCCGTCAAGGAGGACGTCAAGCGTATTTCGATTTCGTCCTGAATGCCCCGGAAGCGACCGGCTGCACTGGCAGCCGGTCTTGTTTACTGTGAAGCAATAGGAGTTTTCTGACATGAAAATAAACGTCGCGAATGGAGCCTTTTTGTTGCTGCTTGCGTTGTTCGTTGGATCTGGCCAGGCGGCTTTACCCAATACTGTTGAAGACGGCAAAGCCTTCCCGACGCTGGCGCCTATGCTGAAGCGAGTGAATCCGGCGGTGGTTAATATATCGACTTACTCAAAGCGCGAAACGCAGTATAACCCGCTGCTGAACGATCCGTTCTTCAGGCGTTTCTTCGATCTTCCCGACCAGCCTGACCCCGGGCGCCAGCAGCCTGAAAAGCGTCAGCAGAGCGCCGGCTCGGGGGTTATCGTTGATGCCGGCGACGGGATCGTGATGACTAACTATCACGTGATCCGTAATGCCGACGAAGTGCAGGTGTCGCTGGTCGATGGTCGCAGTCTCGAAGCCAGGGTGGTGGGTACCGATCCCCAGCTCGATGTAGCCATCCTGAAAATCGAGGCAGACGACTTAACCGAAGTGAAGCTTGCCGATTCAAGCCTGCTCGAGGTCGGTGATTTTGTTGTCGCCATCGGTAATCCCTTCGGGCTCGGGCAAACGGTAACTACCGGTATTGTCAGCGCGCTGGGTCGCAGCGGTCTCGGTATCGAGGGTTACGAAAACTTCATCCAGACCGACGCTTCGATCAACCCGGGCAATTCCGGCGGCGCGTTGGTTAACCTGGCCGGAGAACTGGTCGGCATCAATACCGCAATCATATCGCCAGCGGGTGGCAATGTCGGTATCGGGTTTGCGATCCCGGTGAACATGGCGAAGGCCAGTATGGCGCAAATCATCGAGTACGGGGAGGTCCGGCGTGGTCAGATCGGCGTCGGTATCCAGGATATTACGCCGGATCTGCGTGACGCCTTCAACCTGGAAAAGGGGGAGTTCGGAGTGCTCGTGACCAACGTGTTCGAAGACACGCCTGCCGAGTCCGCCGGGCTCGAGACGGGAGATATCATTCTCGAGATCGATGGGTTGGAAACGCGGTCGACGGCGCAGTTGCGCAGCCAAATCGGCGTCAAGCAGGTCGGTGACGAAGTTCGCCTGAAGATCCTGCGCGACGGTAAAACGATCGAGCGAACGGTGGAAATCGGTGCGGCAACCTCTCGCGTGGCGCAGGCCGGCGATCTGCCGGAATTACTGGCAGGGTTGCAGGTGGATAACAATCCCGATGGAAACGGCGTGCTGGTCGTCGGTCTGGCGCCAAATTCACCCGCTGCCTACAGCGGCTTGCGGCCGGGCGACGTGATTGTCGGTGCCAACAGGCGCAGGGTACAGGATATCGAATCCTTCAGGGAAGCGCTGGCGCTGGACAAATCGGCGGTTCTGCTACGGGTTGAACGCAACGGCGGATCGCTGTTTATCGTTATTCGTTAGTAAGGCCAGGCCGGGGCGCCATGCTGGTTTCAGCGAGTAACGCCGGAAAAACCGAACCGCGAACCGCGGGAGCAAAGGGGCGTTGCGCAAGAATCTCCGGGTTTCAAGCCTGAGCTAGCATGGCGCCTTCGGTGAAGGTCGGGTGCCTGAATGCCCAGTCCGGTAGGGCTCGAGCCAGTCTAACGATGCCGAAGTAGCGACGGTCGGAAAGTACTCGGCGCCGACGTACCCCGCGTAACCGAGCGCATCGATCAGGTCGAAGCAGGCCTTGAAATCGATGCTGCCGCGGCCCGGTTCAGTTCTGCCGGGCAGGTCGGAAAACTGGATATGACCGACCCGGTCAATGACGGCGGGTAACTGCGTTAGCAGCTCCGCACCCATCATCCGCATGTGATACAGATCGTACTGCATCGAAAGCTCGATCCCGGGCAGGGCTTCGATCAGCGCGAGGGCCTGCGGCGCATCTTGCAGAAAAAAACCGGGCAGGTCGACGGTATTTACGGGTTCGGTTAGCAGCCGAATGCCGAGCTGACTGGTCAGCGCATAGGCCTTGGCGAGATTCTTTTTGAATACCGCGTCGCACAGCGCCGGGTCGTGCTCCGGGCCGGGCCGGCCAGCAAGCAGGTTCATCCCGCGTGGCCGTAAAATTTCAGCGAATTCGCGGGCCTCGACCAGGGCTGCCTCGAACTCCGCTTCGCGGCCCGGTACCGCAGCCAGCCCCTCGCCACCCTGCATCAGGTCGCCGGCCGGAAAATTCATCAACGCCAGCGGCAATCGATGCGAGTCGAGCGCCGCGCGCAGCGCTCCGGGCTGCTCGGCGTAGGGAAACTGTATCTCGATGGCGTCGAAACCCGCACTGGCGGCCTCAGCGATACGTTCGATCATCAGATACTCGCGAAACAGCGTGGAAATGTTTGCGGAAAACCTGGGCATGAGTCAGATGCGTTTGAGCAGGCGGCGAAACGTTCCAGTCATCGTCCTTCCCTTTCCCTTTCGCCGGTTTCCTGGTTCGGGACTTTTAGTGCGGCGACGAGCAGGGCCAACCAGCCGAGGATAAAGGCGAGGCCGCCGATTGGTGTAATGGCGCCGAGCCACCTGATGCCGCTGAGCGCAAGCAGGTAAAGGGAGCCGCTAAACAGGCCAATGCCCAGGATAAATGCGACGGCGGCAAGCCTCAGCCAGCGCGCTGAAAATTTTGAAACGATTGCGAGTACACCGACGAACAGCAGCGCGCTAGCGTGGTACATCTGGTAGCGGACCGCGGTTTCGAAGGTACCCAGGTAATAACTGTCCAGCACCTGCTTCAACCCGTGCGCGGCGAAAGCGCCCAGGGTAACCGCGAGCCCAGCCAGTAGCGCGCCGGCTACTATTATCCTTCGACCAAATGTCGAATCAGGCATTTCCGTTTTCACCAGCGCAGGCAATGTAACAGTATCAGGCAGGGGCGGAGGATGGCTCTGGAAAACCAGCGATAAATTCGTTCGATGCAAACCACCAGCTTGTAAACCGATTCTGAAATCAGCATGG
>Ga0316201_10004035_pt1 | contig 10994 bp, 7 predicted proteins | sample CS6wburrow_MG_FD_204516 | JGI IMG/M metagenome (GOLD analysis project Ga0316201, IMG submission 204516) | Coastal sediment microbial communities from Delaware Bay, Delaware, United States - CS-6 worm burrow | ecosystem: Environmental > Aquatic > Marine > Coastal > Sediment | place: USA: Delaware... | reverse complement strand
ATGCACGGTATCGGTGGGCGTACCGTCCACAAAATAAACATTCTCTTCAAGCTGACAGGCGCGCAGACCACGCTCAAGAGTCAGCGAGTTACTCGCGCCACTGCAATTACGCTCCGGCGCGACGATGGACACCTCATAGTCGACCGTCAACGCCTCAACCAGCACGGAAATGCCCGGCGCCCGGTAACCATCATCATTAGAAACTAAAATATGCACAAGCGATACAACAAAGAAAAATCACGATACAATTAATTGGAGCCCTAACTATACATTATCAGGAGGCCAGTGATGAGTGATGATTCAATAAAAAGTGACGATGAATCATTATTTCTGGCAGAAATGGGGGATGTCACCCCGTTAAAACCCGATAATAAAATTAAGGCTGAAAAAAAACTCAAAAAATCGCTGCAACAGGCCCGTCATGAAATCCACAATGATACCGTTGACGATGTCTTTTCTGATGCTGAAATTATCGATGACTGTCCGGATATTCTCAGTTTCTCTCGCAGCGGTTTGCAACACAGTGTGCTGAAGAAGCTGCGCCAGGGCAAACACCCGATTGAGCATGCGCTGGATTTGCATGGTTTGACCATTGCGCAGGCAAGAGTTGAGCTTTTGTCTTTTCTCGACGAATGCGAAGCTGCCGGCGTGCGTCATGCCATCATTATCCATGGCAAAGGTTTTCGCTCCAAAGACAAACCAGTAATCAAACCCATGGTTAATCGCTGGTTAAGAGCCGTTGATAAGGTGCTGGCTTTTCATTCAGCCCAGCCTAAAGACGGTGGCAACGGTGCAGTTTATGTTTTATTTAAAAAACAATAAATAACCAGCACAAACTATTTTTCCCGGCTTTGTTTGTCCGACATCATTGCCAGCAAGTTTTCTGCCAGCGCTTGGTAAATTGGTTTTTTACAGATCAGTTTTGAGGTGCCGGATGCAATCAGCGCGGTGGCCATCATTGCCAGAACCAGCTCCTGGTTATCGGTCATTTCCATGACGATCACAAAAGCCGTTATCGGTGTTTGTACCACCCCGGTGAAATAACCAATCATGCCTAAAATAACGATGGTCGACGCCATTTCCACCGGGAACAATAAAGCCAGATCCGCACCTAAACCGGCACCACTGGCCAGCGACGGCGCAAACAGACCACCGGGAATAGTGGTTAAGTAAGTCGCAGCGGTTGCCAGTATTTTATAAAGGGGGTACATGAGTCCGAAATCCGCAGTACAAGTGTCCACTCCTGCACAACTAACAATCTGTTTCGCTTCAAAGTAACCCGTACCATGTGCAGCACCTTCACTTAATATGCCTAATACAGCAACACTTAAACCCGACACTAAAGCAATCAATATCCAGTGTGTTTGCATATAAGGTCGTAATTTTTTTGAACCTATAATCAGTGACTGGCTAAACAAGCCCCCAGCCAGGCCACCAACGAGACCGCAGACAACCACGCCCAACCAGACCCAGCTAAAGTCCAGTGTCACTGGTGCGGTTCCGTAATAGTTATAGTTATTCTGATGAACAACGATAGCCGTCATGCCTGCCAGCACCACGCCGATGAGCATCATGCCACTGTTGCGACGATCAAAAGAACGCGCCATTTCTTCAATCGCAAACACGATACCGGCAAGGGGGGTATTAAACGCTGCAGCAATGCCAGCACCACCGCCGGTCAAGATCAATCCACGTTCAACATAGCGTGACGGCAGATGCGCGTATTTCCCAAGCGAATGCATAATCGCCGCACCCAAATGCACCGTCGGGCCTTCTCTGCCAAGTGAGGCGCCACTGCATAAAGCCAGTACCGCCATGGTGACCTTGCCCACCACCATACGCATTGATAACAGACGATTACTTAAACTGCTACCAGGATCAGCCAGTGCAATGAGCGTTTGCGGAATACCACTGCCCTCGGCACCACTGAATATTTTCCGGGTTAAAAAAACCGTGAGTACAAAACCGGCGGGGGTAATCAATAACGGTAAATATTCGTTGTATTTGATAAGTCGTCGAAAAACATGGTCGGCCTGATCCGCCATTAACGCAAACACCGCGGCAACCAGACCGACAAGCACAGCACCACCCCAGAAAACAAAACGCGTGCGCCAACCCTGTGGTTTAAAAAAACGAAACTTTAATCGGCGAACATGACGGCGCATAATTATTGAATCTTCCTATGAAACAACACGCTTAATACATCACTTCAATCTGATCACCACCAAACACTTTATCCAGTCGTGTTAATAATTCATCCGAAGGCACCACGTTCCATTCCTCACCCAGCACAAACTGCGAAATATCCGAACCATTGTTATATTCGATATTGACTGGACAATGACCTTCTCGATAAGTATATAAAACCTCGGTCAGTTGTTTTACCGTCGCCGAATCTGACCAGCTGCCATTCGCCTTACTTCTATCCAGTTTGATTTGTAAGCCACGGGCGAATTTTTCTCTGGCCTGCGCCATGTCATAAATCGCGCTCGCCGTTATTCGATAAGAGGCATTGAAATCATCATAACTTACCGTACCTTCTACCACGCATAATTTATCTTTAACCAGCAGGTGAGCATATTGTGCATGCACTTCTTCATATAAAACCACTTCGATACGCGCGGTTCGATCATCCAGCACACCGGTAACGATTTTGCTGCCACGATTGGTTTTGCGAACACGCAATCCCATTAACAGTCCCGCCAGGCAATACTGTTTTTTATTCTTTTTACCATAACCGCCATAACCACCGCCCTGACCACCACGCTCACTTTCGGGAACCAGCTCAGGCACTTTGGAAAAACGGCATTCGGTAAATCGCCTTAACTCTTTTTCGTAACGTGTAATCGGGTGACCGGTTAAATACAAACCCAGGGTTTCTTTTTCGTTCGCCAGCCGAGTTTCATCATCCCAGTCATCGACTTCGACAATATGCACATTGGCGTGCGCGTCTGGTTCTTCAGAGGAACCAAACATATCATGCTGACCGATGCTGGCGTTTTTCTGATTTTGTTCCGCCAGTTGCACGGCGTTGCTCAGGCTGGCAATTAAACTGGCACGGTTCGGCCCCAGTGAATCCATGGCGCCGGCCTTAATCAGGGCTTCCATAACACGACGATTCACTTTACGCATATCGCAGCGCCGACAGAAATCGTATAAATCAACAAACAGACCGTTGCTTTCGCGCTCGGCAATAATGCCCTCGAGCGCCGCCTCGCCCACCCCTTTTAAGGCACCAAGACCATAAAGCACGGATTGTTCATCCGGTACACTAAATTGATAAATCGACTGATTGATATCGGGTGGCAAGACTTTTACGCTCTGCTCATGACAGTCCTCAATTAAGCCCACCACCTTATCGGTGTTATCCATATCAGCCGACAAGACGGCGGCCATAAATTCAGCAGGATAATGCGTTTTTAACCACGCGGTTTGATAGGACAACAAAGCATAAGCAGCGGAGTGCGATTTGTTAAAACCATAACCGGCAAATTTTTCCATCAAATCGAAAATGTGGGTTGCCAGCTCCGCATCCACATCTCGCGCCACCGCACCCTGCATGAACAGCTCACGTTGCTCGGCCATGACCTCGGCTTTTTTCTTACCCATGGCGCGGCGCAGCATATCGGCGCCACCCAGCGTGTAATTCGCCAGCACCTGCGCGATCTGCATTACCTGTTCCTGGTACAGGATGACGCCGTAGGTGGGTTTAAGTACCTGTTCTAAATCAGGATGAAAATAGTCCACTTCCGCGCGGCCATGTTTACGATTAATGAAATCATCAACCATGCCTGACTGCAATGGACCGGGACGAAACAGCGCCACCAGCGCAACAATGTCTTCAAAACTGTCTGGCTTCAGGCGGGTAATGAGGTCCTTCATACCACGCGATTCAAGCTGGAACACGGCGGTGGTATTAGCCGCCTGCAGCAGATCAAAAGTGGCCTGATCGTCTAGCGGCAGGTGTTCGATTTCGACGATCGGCTTGCCTTCGATAGTCATGCGACGATTGACGTGTTTTACCGCCCAGTCGATGATGGTCAGGGTGCGCAACCCGAGGAAGTCGAATTTCACCAGGCCGACCGCTTCGACATCATCCTTATCGAACTGCGTCACCACACCGGCGCCACCTTCTTCACAATAAAGCGGGCTAAAGTCAGTTAATACGGTGGGCGAAATGACCACACCACCGGCATGTTTACCGGCATTCCTGGCCAGCCCTTCCAGTGTCAGCGCCATATCCAGAATCGCTGTCACCTCTTCTTCGTTTTCATACGCTGTTTTCAGGTCTTCCGATTCTTCCAGCGCTTTGCTCAGTGTCATGCCAATTTCAAACGGAATCGACTTGGCGATACGGTCGACGAAACCGTACGGCTGTCCCATGACACGACCAACATCACGCACCACCGCTTTCGCTGCCATGGTGCCATAAGTAATAATCTGCGAGACACTGTCGCGGCCATATTTCTGCGCCACGTAATCAATCACCCGGTCACGGCCTTCCATGCAAAAGTCGACGTCAAAGTCGGGCAGTGAAACACGCTCGGGATTTAAAAACCGTTCAAACAGTAAATCAAATTCCAGCGGATCCAGATCCGTGATTTTTAACGCATAGGCAACCAGTGAACCGGCACCCGAACCACGACCTGGTCCCACCGGAATGCCATTGTTTTTTGACCACTGGATGAAATCGGCAACAATTAAAAAATAACCGGGAAAACCCATATTGTTGATAACATCAAGCTCGATCTGCAGGCGATCATCATATTCCTTACGTCTGGCAGCATAATCGTCAGCGTTTTCATCCAGTAAAACCTTTAAGCGATCTTCCAGACCTTCACGCGAGACACGGCAAAAATAGCTGTCTTCAGTTTCACCCTCAGGTATTGGAAACTGCGGCAGAAAGCTTTTACCTAACTGAACGGCAAAACTGCAACGTTTTGCAATTTCTACCGTATTAACCAGCGCTTCAGGAATATCGGCAAATAACGCCTGCATTTCTTCACTGCTACGCAGATATTGTTGCTCACTGTAAATTTTTGAACGACGCGGATCATCCAGAGTTCGACCATCATGAATACAGACACGCGCTTCATGGGCCTCAAATTCATCGGTCTTTAGAAAACGCACATCATTCGTTGCCACCACTGGCACATCGAATTCAATGGCAAGATCAACAGCCTCGGCAATATAGGCCTCTTCATTTTCACGACCGGTGCGTTGCAGTTCGATGTAAAAACGATCTTTAAAACAGGCCATCCAGTTCTGCAGCCGCTGTTTTGCTAAATCCGACTGTCCAGCAAGTAAAGCACGGCCAATGTCACCCTGACGACCTCCGGATAAAGCGATAATACCTTCTGCATTCTGCTCAATCCATTCAGCCTGCATGATAGGCACGCCACGATGCTGGCCTTCGAGATAACTTCTGGAAATAAGTTCGGAAAGGTTGAGATAACCTTTTTTATTTTGCGCCAGTAACACCATGTGGAATGGCGCTTCCTGATCGTCACCGTAGCGCACCAGTGCATCTACGCCAATCACCGGTTTGATGCCGGAAGCAAGCGCCGCTCGAGTGAATTTGACCATGGCAAATAAATTGCTCTGGTCAGTCAACGCCACGGCCGGTATATTGTCTGCTGCCAGCGCCTGCATCAGCGGTTTAACGCGAACTAAACCATCAACCAATGAGTATTCTGTGTGCACTCTCAGGTGGATAAAACTAGGTTGTGCTGTCACGTCGGGTGTCACTAATAAATCTCTTCTTGGGGGATGCTTTAGTCTACCAAATCAACCCGGGGTAAACAGCAAATTAGTAGATTCAAGGGAAAATATTTTGTTTGAAAATGATATTACGGCAGAGACGCAGAGGCGCGGAGAAAAACAATATTTTTATGTAATGCTGACGACTCGTCACTGGACTGCATTAAACAAGCATATATTACAGAATTATGAATTTTAGATTATAAACAACGTTTAATAGCTATTCTCCGCGCCTCTGCGCTTCCGCGGTAAAAAATAATTTAAAAGACGTTAAGTGGCTAAAGCCTCCCGAACTGGCGCATAACTGCGGCGGTGCTCTGGACAGGGTCCAATGGCTTTTAATATTTCACGGTGCGCCCTGGTTGGATACCCTTTGTGTTTATCAAAACCGTACTCAGGATATTGCTTATGTAATTCCAGCATCTGCGCATCGCGCTCGACTTTTGCCAGAATCGAGGCAGCGCTAATCTCTGCAACGCGAGAATCCCCTTTAATAATTGCGGTTGAATCACAAAAACAATCAAGCAGCGTTTTATTGCCGTCAACAAATATATGACTGGGACGCACGTCGAGTTTTTCTGCAGCCATTTTCATGGCAAACAGTGAGGCCTGAAGAATATTCATTTCATCAATTTGTCGTGGAGAAATGCTAATCACTGACCACGCTAAGGCTTTTTGTTTTATCTCAAGCGCCAGCGACTGTCGTTTTTTTTCAGACAATTTTTTTGAATCGTCCAGACCGATAATAATGGCATCTGGATTCAATATAACGGCTGCTGCAACCACATTTCCCGCAAGTGGGCCACGTCCCGCTTCATCCGTGCCTGCCAGTAAACCATTGATAACGGGTAATTCTTCCTGCAATGTTATTTTCATTATTGTATTATTCTTTTTAATTAAAAGGCATCGCCCACAAACAAATAATAAAAAACAAATTCCACAAAAGCAAAGTGCCCACTCAAGCTAAAAAAGAAAACACCAGTCAAACGGTTAAAAATATCGTCATCGTCGCTGGCGAAGCGTCTGGTGACGCCCATGCCGCTCGCCTGGTAAGCGAACTTAAAAAACTGGATAACGCCATTTCTGTTCGTGGCATGGGTGGTGACAATCTACGCAAAGCCGGTGTCGACGTGTTTATCGATATGGCTGACCTTGCCGTTGTTGGCCTTGTTGAAGTACTGCTGAAATATAAGCAGATAAAAGCAGAACTCAACAAGTTAAAACAGAATATTAGCGAACAACCGACCGACCTTTTAATTCTGGTGGATTATCAGGAGTTCAATCAGCGTCTGGCAGCATACGCCAAAAGCATCGGCATTAAAGTTTTGTTTTATATTGGACCGCAGGTATGGGCATGGCGACCGAAACGTGTCTACAAGATGGGGAAAATTGTCGATCACATGGCAGTTATTTTACCTTTTGAAAAAGAACTCTACGAAAACGCCCATGTTCCTGTCACCTTTACCGGGCATCCACTTACCGATGAAGTCGTCATTGACAAGTCAAAATCGGATGCACGCCGACAATTACAAATAGACGATAAAACCACCGTTGGCCTGTTTCCCGGTAGTCGAAGCGGAGAAATCAAACGTGTTCTTCCAATTTTACTGGAAAGCGCAAAATTAATTAAAAAAGACCTTGCTAGACATAACAAACCTGAAATTCAGCTCGTGCTACCGGTCGCCTCAACCATTAACAAAGATGAGCTTGCTGCTTATAGTACGGCAATAGATGAATTATCCATCATTACCATAGAAGATCAGTTTTATGATGTTATCCAGTCTTGCGATGTTATTCTTACCGCCTCTGGAACTGCAACACTAGAAATCGGTTTACTGGAAGTACCCATGGTCATCGTTTACAAGGTTGCTGCATTCAGTTATTTCGTTTTAAGCAAGCTGGTCAGCATTAAACATCTCGGCCTGGTTAACATAATACCCGGCAAAGAAGTTGTGAAAGAATTTGTCCAGCAAGAAGCAAAACCTGTAAATATAGCCACAGAAGCATTACACCTGCTTAACGACGAAAAATACTATGAAACCATGCGTCATGAACTATCATTAATACGCCAGCAATTGGGCGACGGCAATGGCTCTAAAAATGTTGCTGAACTTGCCTATAAGATGCTAACTGAATAAATAACACTTTGTGCAATAAACTAGCGCTCGCCCTATCCTGTGAATAATAAAAATAATTTTTTACATTACTGTCTACTTATCATTAGCATTGTACTCAGTAGTGGTTGCGCTACGATTGAAGGGCCGCCCAATCCGGACGACCCGTTAGAGCGTTACAATCGTGCCATGTATGAATTTAATGACACTGTTGATAAATACGCCATTAAACCGGCCGCGCAGGGTTACAACTTTATAATGCCGAATTTCGCCAGCAAAGGCGTTAGTAATTTTTTCAATAACATTGATGATATTGTTGTTTTCTTTAATCAGTTGCTTCAATTTAAATTTAGCGAAGCCACTGCCACCTCTGCACGTTTTGTTTTTAACACGACCTTCGGCTTATTAGGTTTAATCGATTTTGCATCCGATATGGATTTACCGAAACAGAATGAAGATTTCGGGCAAACACTGGCTGTCTGGGGCTTTGATAGAGGACCCTACATAGTACTGCCTTTTATTGGCCCAAGCACGATACGTGATACTGCAGGATTGGCCGTTGACTGGACTTATTTTGACCCTATCTTTAAGCGCCAGACCCTGGAACAAAGCCTGGTGACATTAACCATTAAATATATTGATATTCGAGCAGGGCTGTTAAAAGCCAGTAACATACTGGAAGATACCGTACCTGACCGATATGCTTTTGTGCGTGACGCATGGCTGCAACGCCGCGAATATTTAATTTATGACGGCAATCCGCCGCAAGAATTTAACGAAGATGATCTTTTTGAAGACGAAAATTTATTTAAAGATGATGAACTGTTAAAAGATGACCTGCTTCATGAAAGCACCATGGAAAGTAATATGGAGATAACAGTAGAAAAAGGAACGTCAACAGCAACGCCGAGCGATTCAGTCATCGAGACTGAAACTGGTACAACTGAAAAAGTTAATTTCGAGGCTGCAGAATAATCACTGTACTGCTTAATTGTATAAGTTTAGATATGATCTGACAGATCACAAATTGAGTTTATACTTGAACTGACACATTTAAGGCTAATTCACCACAGAGGCACGGAGGTCACAGAGAAAATCTTTGATTATTAACAACGCCGCAGGCGCAGTTAATTGAATAAAACTCCGTGCTCTCTGTGCCTCTGTGGTGAGGTACTTTTTAGTTTTTTACGTTAGGCTATATAGAAACTAATATTCAAAACTGTTAGATAAGATTTGAGCTGATACAGCTTAATACATATACACAGTTCATTAGTGAGAAAATATAACCTGTGCAGGTTGATTTAACCGGGTTAACCATAAGTATTTTCATAAAACTGCTTCTGGATTTGCACAATTTTATCAATATTTTTAATCAATGCATTCACACAGTCCTGATCCAGTTTTTCCCCAGCCAGTTTTTTAAGGGTTTGAATGGCTTGATCATTATTCCATGCTTTTTTATAGGGCCGCTGACTGGTTAACGCATCAAACACGTCAGCAACGGCAACAATACGTGCTTCAAGGGGAATGTCCTGGCCTTTGATACCCGATGGGTAACCCGCTCCATTGACCGATTCGTGATGGAATTCCGCTATATTGCGTAACACACCTATATATTCAATATTATCAAGACCAAAGTTTTTAAGAAGCTCATCGATCATCTCACGCCCCTTGCGGGCATGTGTTTCCATAACGATTTTTTCGTCTTTATCCAGCTTGTCAGGTTTGAGAAGAATATTATCAGGGATGCCGATTTTCCCGATATCATGCAATGGCGAGAACATGAATATATGTTCAATATACGTATCATTTAAATTGTATTCATCTGCCAATTCAGTCGCAATTAGACGGCTGTAACGTGACATACGATCAAGGTGACTGCCTGTTTCAGGATCACGAACGTGAGTAATGCTTCCAGTCGTTTTAATGGCGGCGGTTAAAGTACGAATTGAAGTTAACTCATCAATCACCATTAAAGAAATCAGATGGCCATATATATCTATCTGGCGTAAAGCCATTTCAGTAAAGACGTCTTTTTCATTCGCGTTAAAAAAGATAAAACCAAAAAAGTCGCCGTTGTTAAACATCGGTAAGGTATAACTGGCAGCATACCCCTGGCGACCAATCCTTTTCGTGTGCTCCTGCTGTCCCTCTTCAAAGGTGAGCATATTATTAACCACGCGCGGCAAGCCTTCTTTAAGAATGGCTTTCAGGGAAGGCGCATCATCGAGCAATGCCTGATAATGATCCAGAGGATTATCCTCTCCGCTACTGTGCACATAGGTTTTAAGTATTTTCGTTTCAGGGTCATATATGGCAACAGCAATACGAACGATGAAGGGGAAAATCTCATTCACCGCCTGGTGAGCCGAGATTAGTTTGTCACGTAACGGGGTATGCTTATTAAGTTCTTCGAGTACATCGTGGTGCTCGGTCATGTTTCACCTAAACAAATGCCATAGTCTCTAGAGTATAGCGGCATTTTATAGAACTCCAAGCATGCGTTAGCGATGTCATGTACTTATTTGAATAATTTCATGCTTCGATCCATCACTGAAGGTCAGTTCACCGAGGTAGCTCATATATCATCAACAATGGTGAATTTCGATATTGTGTAGTCACTACATTTCCTGTAACACTTTTCTATATAACGCTGCATCAGCGGCGCCATGACAGGCGGCAATAATTTTGCTGAATTGCGGGTTATATTCCTGCATTACTTTTAATGCTATTGCTGCGGCCTGCTGTTTTGGGTAACCATAAACACCGGTGCTGATTGCAGGAAAAGCGATAGTGCTAATGCTGTTTTCAATAGCGACTTCAAAAGACCGCCGATAAGCACTCTCTAGCAAGGCCGGCTCACCCTGTTCGCCACCATGCCAGACTGGACCAACGGTGTGGATGACATAACGCGCCGGTAAATTAAAACCGGGTGTAATTTTCGCATCGCCAGTTTTGCAACCAGCCAGAGGACGGCAGGCTTCCAGCAAATCAGGACCGGCAGCACGGTGAATGGCACCATCGACACCGCCACCACCGAGTAGAGCATTGTTCGCTGCGTTGACGATGGCATCGACCTTAAGGGTAGTAATATCTGCCTGAAGAATTTCGATCATGTAT
>Ga0316201_10004034_pt1 | contig 10994 bp, 4 predicted proteins | sample CS6wburrow_MG_FD_204516 | JGI IMG/M metagenome (GOLD analysis project Ga0316201, IMG submission 204516) | Coastal sediment microbial communities from Delaware Bay, Delaware, United States - CS-6 worm burrow | ecosystem: Environmental > Aquatic > Marine > Coastal > Sediment | place: USA: Delaware... | reverse complement strand
TCCTATCGTCGGTTGCTGGAATTTTTCTTTCAGATTCATGATCCGAGCACACTGAATCGGCAGGGCAACGACCGCGGTATGTCCTATCGCTCGGCGATCTACTATGCCGACGACGCGCAAAAGCAAACCGCTTTGCAGACCATTGCGCAGGTAAACGCCAGTGGTTTGTGGCCGGGACCGGTGGTTACCGAGGTGGAGCCGGTAGGTGATTTCTGGGAAGCGGAGCCGGAGCACCAGGATTACCTGCAACGTTACCCGCAGGGCTACACCTGTCATTTTCCACGCGCGGAATGGGTCCTGCCGCAAGGTTAGCGGTCATCCGGCGATTGACCGGGTGGTTTGCGCGGCGGGTTTACCCGTCGATTGGCTGGTGCAGCGGAACTTCCCCGAGCAACCAGTCAACTTCGGACACGCAAGAAGCCTGCAGGTGTTTGCGCGTGTGATAGTTGAGTTGGGGGCAATCGCTGATCAATCGGGCCAGATTCTCGCCGTCCAGCTGCAACAGGGTGCAGGGACTTGAGGCGTTGACGCTTGCCATACGCGCCGCGCGGTGCGGCCGCCAGCCGAATTCATCGCCCGCGACGACCGCTTCTGCGGGTTGATCGTCGGCGGACGCACGACCTTCGACCAGGATCGCGCAACTGCTGGCGCTGCCCCGGTAGGTTTCTCCAGCAGCGAGTTCTACCACCGTTGCAGCAACCGCGATGCTGTCGACCACGGTCGGGGACAAAGCGGCGAACTGGGGCAGCGATTTGACCATCGGCCTGACTTGCCAGCAAATCTTCAGCGTATCCTCGAGCCCGCTGTGCTGGATGAAATTGCCAAAGGTCTGTTCCTCGAATACACATACGGTGACCGGTGAACGCGCGATAACGCTGGCGTTGCGCACGCCGGTGCCACTGAGCACGGCCATTTCGCCGATCACGTCACCCGCCTGCAACCGGGCCACGGTGTGGCGTTTCTGCTGGTCCATGCGCACCACGTCGCAGTAGCCGGTCAGGATCAGGTATACCGCACCGCGGCTGCTGCTGCCCTGAACCAGCATCACGTCCTCGGCATTGTAGCGGGCGATTTCCTGTTCGATCAGCAGGTTGTTCAACCAGCGGTTGGGTATGGTCTGGCCAAGCCAACGGGACAGGAACCGGCTGGCCTGTATCAGGTAAACCGAATCGTCGCCGTCGATCAGGTTATAGCGTTTGCCGGAGCTCACTACGGAAAACGTCGCCTTGAGGGTTTCCGGGACATCTTCGACATGGACGAAGACCACGCGGTCGGACTGTGACTGTAGCGCGTCCTGCGGGTCACCGTGGATATCGCCCGCGCCGCCGTCGGCGATCAGCAGGTTGAAGTGCTGGTGATAGAGACGACGCAGGTTTTCCACCGTGGACTCACGCACGATGCCACTTTTGAGCATCTGTTCGACCCGCGCCATGTTCTGGTTGTCACCCACTATGCAAACGTCGCGCATGCGCCCGCGGTGCGGTGTGGAGAAAGTCGCGCCGATGGTCGGGATACTGTGCACGGTGGTGTGCACCTCGATGTTCAATCCGAAATAGTTGATGCTCTGGCCCGGTTGTACCTCGACAAGTTCGAAGTGCTCGGCCACCACCGCGGGTTGCCATCCCAGACCGCAGGCCAGTTTCTCCATGGCCATATTGAAGATTTCGCGGGTCGTGATGACCTCGACGCGGTGCGGCATTTCCATCAACGGAAACATCGCGCAATGGTCGTCGTGCAAATGGGTCAGGAACAGCGCGCTGATCTGGTTCTTGGCAATGCCGCGCGCCACCAGAAGTTGGTTGAGGAAAGGAATGGCGTCGATCAGCAGGTAGTCGCCGTTGAAGCACAACACCAGCCCGGAGCAGGGCTCGGTAGTCGAAAAGCCGGAAGCGCCGCCGAGTACTTCGATACCGAATTTACTCAGGCCGCTGGCAATGTAATCGGGCACCACCGGGTAGGGCGCCAATATGCGCTCATCGTTATTCAGATCAACCACCACGCTGTCGCCCCGCGAGGTAATCTCGAAGCAGTCCGGCGACAAACGTTGGATGGCCACGCCCGGGGTCTGGACATGGTCATTGTCAAACGGCAGCAGGTTGAACAACCGCTCCACCGGGATGACCTCGCCGGACGGGTCCTTCAGTGCCAGATCTCGCGAGACTTTGAGCCAATCTGACTTGAGCTCTGGGTCACAATTCCAGCGTTCGAGTTCCGCCGCTATCGGGCCGTTGAGCGTTATACGGAGCAGGCGCAATGCCTGACTGATCGCATCCGGGTCTCCGACCAGGTTGAGTTTACGGCCTTCGGATAGCCCGCGGGATACGAACAGGAAGGAGTACAATGGAAATTCAAGGTGGTTGAGCAGCGACCCGTCCCGCTCGCGCGTGTCGGGCAGAACCAGGGTATCGAAGCGGGTAATGCCGCGGCTCAGCAAACCCTTGACGATATCCGGTGGTTGACCGAAAAGGATCGTTTCCGCTGCACAGGTAACCAGGCGGCTGCCGGTCGCGGGCTGTTGAACGCTAAAGAACTCCCTGTCGGTCGATCCAACGGTGGCAAGTTCTTTTCGGGTTTGCATCTTTGCGTTCAACTGGCGGGCTTTTGTTTACGGATAATGGCAGTTTTTCAAGGTTTTGTCGTGTTTGTGTCAATAAAACCGGAAACAGGTCAAAAGTCAGCCTATTTCTGACAAATAGTGAGGTTGTTCACAGGCGCTTCGGGATTGGGTCACAGTTTGGGCGGGTGCCCGAGGCTATAAGTGAATAAACAAAACCAAGACAGGTGATCCGAGATGAGCTTACAAAAACCGACCGATCTGACGAAGCTCCGCGACCATTACGGACTGGCGCTGGAAGAGATCAAGCTGCGACGCTCGATCAACTGCATGTCTGCGGTGGTCGAAAGCATCGGCGATCCTCATCAGCATAGACAGCTGCAAAGCAGGATCAATCAGCATAAACGTCAGCTCGATTCGCTCAGAAAACTGCGTGGTGATCTTCGTTGATCGCCGCTGACTGTAAATCCGAAAGTTGCGGCAAGGTCCGAATCCGACTGGCCATTACCGCGTTTGATCAATTGAGCTTGGCACCTAAAGGCCTATAATCGTCCGGTAGGGACGTTTTCAGCCTTTTGTAAAGCGCTTCGCGACGAACTGCAGGCATGGTCCGATAATCATTACAACAAATCACAGGACAGCTGCCCGCATGCAGCGTTAGTCGGAGGAGACAAAGCTATGACGGCCATACATCATCTGCGCACCAGCGCGATCATCGACCAGGTCGTCGAGTTGGTCAACCGCAGGGTCGATCCCGACCAACGTACCCTGTTGGAGAACTTCGTTCGTCAGTACTACCGCAATTCCTCGTCCGAAGACCTCGAGGAAGTCGAGGTCTCCGATCTGTATGGTGCGGTGCTCTCGCATTGGAATTTCGCCAGGCAGCGTAAAACCGGCGCTGCTTTGGTCCGTATTTTCAATCCGCAGCACGAGAAGCATGGTTGGCAGTCGACCCATACCATTGTGGAAATCGTCATCGACGACATGCCGTTCCTGGTCGATTCGGTGCGTATGGCGCTGAATTCGCGTGGTCTGACCACCCACCTCGTGATACACCCGGTGATCGGCTTAAAGCGCGACGCCAACGGCTACATCACCGAGGTGCTGGAACTGCATGATCCGCAAGCGGCCTCGTGCAGGGAAGCGATCATGCAGGTACAGGTTGATCGTCAAACCGAAAAATCGGTGCTCGAAGGCCTGACCAATGACGTAGTCGATACGCTTGAACAGGTCGTCGCTGCGGTTGAGGACTGGCAGCTGATGAGCCAGCGCCTGCAGCAGGTTGTGGAGCACATCAGGACCAGCCCGCCACCGATCGACCCTTCCGAAATCAAGCATGCACAAGCCTTCCTCGAATGGGTGGCGGACGATCACTTTACCTTCCTCGGCTGCCGTGAATACCGGCTGATCGATGACGATGAACTGGAAACTGTCGGCGGTTCCGGGCTTGGCCTGATGCGCAACGAACACGGGCAACGCGTATCACGCAGTTTTTCCAGCTTGCCCAAGGACGTTCGGCAACTGGCGCGCGAGCCCAAAATGCTGCTGATCACCAAGTCCAGCCAGCGCAGCCGGGTGCATCGACCCGGTATGCTCGACATGATTGGCGTCAAGAAATTCAACGCAGACGGAGAGGTGGTGGGTGAACATCGCTTCCTCGGCCTGTATACCGCGGCGGCCTACAACAACCGGCCGTCACAGATTCCCATTCTGCGCGAGAAAATGGCTTACGTGATGCAGCAGGCTGGCCATGCTCCAGGCAGTCATGCAAGCAAAGCGCTGCAAAACATCATCGAGACCTTTCCGCGCGACCTGCTGTTTCAGATCGGCGAGGACGAATTGCTCGACAGCACCATGGGTATTTTGCACCTGCAGGAGCGTCAGCGAATCCGTCTGTTCGTCCATCCCGACCGTTTCGGCCGGTACTATTCCTGCCTGGTGTATGTTCCACGCGACCAGTACGAAACCGAAACGCGACGCAAGATGCAGCAAATCCTGGTCGATTGCTTTGGTGGCTGCGACAGCGAGTTCAACGTCATGCTGAATGGCTCGGTGCTGGCCAGGCTGCACTTCGTGATCTACCTGCAACAGGGAGTGATGGTCGAATACGATATCAAGAAAATTGAGCATCAGCTGAGGGAAGCGATCCGCGACTGGGACGACGATTTGCACGATGCGCTGATCGAGGGATTCGGCGAAGAGCAGGGAATGGCCCTGTTCCGACGCTACGGTGACGCATTCCGCTCGGAGTACTGCGACCGTTACAGCGTCAGGACCGCGGTCGAGGACGTACGTCACATGGAGGTGCTTGGTTTTGGCGATTGTACCCTGTCGATGAGCCTGTACCGCTTGCTCGAGGACCCCGCGCACCTGGTGCGTTTCAAACTGTTCCACCTGGAAAAACCGGTGTCCTTGTCGGACGCGTTGCCGGTGTTCGAAAACATGGGATTGCGCGTCGAGGAAGAGCACCCGAGCAAGATTCTGCGCTCAGGCGCGTCGCTGGTGTGGATGCATGATTTCACCATGACCTTCCAGGGCGACTGGGAAATAAACCTCGACCGGATCCGGGAAAACTTTCAGGAGACCTTCTGGCGGGTCTGGCAGGGTGAGGTCGAAAATGACGGCCTCAACCGATTGGTGTTGCGCGCCGGACTCGACTGGCGGGAGATCGTCGTATTGCGCGCCTACAGCCGCTATATGCACCAGACCGGGACCCCGTTCAGTCGAGAGTACATCGAGCGCGCACTGTCGTTCAATCACGAGATCACCGCACAGTTGGTCGAACTGTTTCAAAAGCGCTTCGACCCAGCCGGGCGTAGACCCTCGGCCAGGGAACTGCAGGGCCGGGTGACCACGATCGAGACTGCGCTGGACGCGGTCAGCAGCCTCGACGAGGATCGTATCCTGCGCAGTTTTCTGGCGCTGATCCAGGCGACCTTGCGCAGCAATCATTACCAGACCGACGATCAGGGTGCGATGAAACCCTACCTGGCGTTCAAGTTCGATCCCTCGCGGGTACCTGATTTGCCCGAACCCTGCCCGATGTTCGAGATATTCGTCTATTCGACCCGGGTCGAGGGTGTGCATCTGCGCGGTGGACCGGTGGCGCGCGGCGGATTGCGCTGGTCGGACCGACGGGAGGATTTTCGCACCGAGGTGCTCGGCCTGGTCAAGGCACAGATGGTCAAGAACGCGGTCATCGTTCCGGTCGGTTCCAAGGGCGGGTTCTTTCCCAAACTACTGCCGATCGGTGCTGATCGAGAAGCCATCCAGGCCGAGGGTATCGCCTGTTACAAGGTCTTCATTCGGGGCCTGCTCGACCTGACCGACAATCTGGTGAGTGGTAAGGTCGTACCGCCTGAGCAGTTGGTGCGCTATGACGGCGACGATCCTTACCTGGTGGTGGCGGCGGACAAGGGCACCGCGACTTTTTCCGATATAGCCAACCAGATATCTCAGGAGTACGGCTACTGGCTGGGTGATGCGTTCGCCTCCGGCGGTTCACAGGGCTATGACCACAAGGCGATGGGAATTACCGCGCGTGGCGCCTGGGAATCGGTCAAGCGTCATTTCTCCGAGCTGGGTTTAAATACCCAGGCGGAAGAGTTCAGCGTGGTGGGTATTGGCGACATGAGCGGCGACGTTTTCGGCAACGGCATGTTGCTGTCGCCGCATATACGGTTGGTTGCTGCGTTCAACCACCTGCACATATTTCTCGATCCGGAGCCGGACGCTGACGCCAGTTTTACCGAACGCAAGCGCCTGTTCGCGCAGCCCCGTTCGAGCTGGACTGACTATGACCCGAAGCTGATTTCCCAGGGCGGTGGAGTTTTTGCGCGCTCGGACAAGTCGATTGCGGTCTCGCCCGAGATGCGCAAAGTGCTTGATATCAACCGCAGCAAGCTGACGCCAAACGAATTGATCCAGGCGTTGTTATGCGCACCGGTTGACCTGCTCTGGAACGGCGGCATTGGCACCTATGTCAAGGCCAGTTCCCAGCATCACAACGACGTCGGTGATCGCGCCAACGATGGTGTGCGGATCAATGCCAACCAGTTGCGTTGCCGTGTGATCGGTGAGGGTGGAAACCTTGGCCTGACCCAATTGGCCCGGATCGAATTCGCCGCCAGTGGTGGTCGAATCTATACCGATGCGATCGATAATTCGGCCGGGGTCGATTGTTCCGACCACGAGGTCAACATCAAGATCCTGCTCAACGAGGTTGTGCAGAACCAGGATATGACCGAGAAGCAACGCAATCGACAACTGGCCGACATGACCGACGAAGTCGCGCGCCTGGTGTTGCGCGATAACTACCTGCAAACCCAGGCGCTGAGCCTGTCCGCGTCGCAGGCCCCGGCATTGCTCGATGCGCACACCCGGCTAATGCGCCATCTCGAGGTAGAGGGGATTCTTGATCCGCAGATCGAGTACCTGCCGGGCAAGGAAGAGGTCGACGAACGCCTGATCGCGACCCAGGGATTGACCTCGCCCGAGTTATCCGTGTTACTGGCCTACGTCAAGAACAACCTGTTTCAACAGATCCTGCAGTCAGGGTTGCCGGATGACGCGTTTTTCATCGAACAGCTGATCGAGTATTTTCCGCAGCCGCTGCGCGCGCGCTTCAGCACCCAGATGCAGCATCACCGTCTGCATCGCGAGATCATCAGCACGGTCGTCACCAACGACCTGGTCAACCGGGCGGGAATCAGTTTCATGTTCCGCCTGCACGAGGAAACCGGGGCCAGTGCCGAGAGCATCGCGCGAGCTTACGCCGTGGCGCGACAGGCCTATTCAATGCACCAGACCTGGCGGGAAATCGAAGCGCTGGACAATCATGTAGCGGCGCAGGTGCAAATTGGCATGCTGCTCGAAGGCCGCAAACTGGTTGAGCGCAGTGCCCGCTGGTTATTGCGCAACCGGCCACAACCGATCGATATTGCCTATGAAGTAGCGCATTTCTCGCCGGGCATCGAGAACCTGATGTCGATTTTACCGACATTGATGCCGATTTCGATGCTGGAGAACGTCGAAGTCAAGCAAAACCAGTTGCTGGACGACCAGGTTCCGCCGGAGTTGGCGCGCAAGGTGGCGCTATTTTCCGACATACTGTCGGCGCTGGATATTGTCGAGGTAGCGAGCGGGCTCGATCTAGACTACGAAATGGTTGCCAGGGTGTACATGGCGGTCGGTGAGCGACTGGAATTCTACTGGTTACGCAATCAGGCGACACTATTGCCGCGCGCCAATCGTTGGCAGGCGCTGTCCAGATCAGCGTTGCGCGCCGACCTGTTCAACCAGCATCGCATTCTGACCGGCGAGGTATTGGCCCAGACCGAAGCCCGCGGCGAGGCCGCACAGCGGGTTGAGCAATGGTTTGCGCAAAACGCGACGCAGGTTCAGCGCAGTCGACAGGTGCTGGCTGATATCAAGACCGCTGGTGAGGCGGACTTCAACATGCTGTCGGTTGCGATGCAGGAGATCCGCACCATGGTGTCGGTCGCAGTGCCACGCGATCGCGCCGGCGGTTCGGCAAAGAAGCGCAAAACGTCCAGGCCAAAAGTGTCGACAGCGAGAGATGGCAAGCGTGCCAGGCGGGTAAAAAAGGCGGACAAGTAGCGCCGGAAGGCGCCGAAGTTTGGGTGCTGTCAGGCATTTGAACCGACAAAATGCCAGATAAATGGGCCGAAATACTCGTAAAGTGTGATTTTGAGCGGGTTTTATTTAAAATCCTGTTATTTTGTTTGAGCAATGCCTTTTATTAACAAAGGCAATGGTTAAAAATGACCTCTTAACGGTTGATTCAAGCAAGCTTGAACGAGGAATCATACTTGTCCAGCAAAAGTCACAAGACCGCAGTTTCCGCCAGACCCGCCAACGTCGAGCCCTACGAAAACGTGCGGCGCATGAGCGTGCTGCGTCGCCGGCGCAACGTGGTCATTGTCGATGACGAATCCACCGGGCGCACTATCCTGCACAAGATCATCCAGAAAATCGACAACGATCTCAAGGTTGTCGGGTTTGGCAATCCGCAGCAAGCACTCGACTGGCTGCAGGACAACCAGCCTGACCTGATTATAACCGATTACCGCATGCCCCTGATCAACGGTGTTGAAATGATCAAACGGCTGCGCTGTATCCCCGGGCTGGAATCGGTACCGATCATGATGATTACCGTGGTCAGCGAAAAAGCCGTGCGCTACGAGGCGCTGGAAGCCGGCGCCACGGCTTTTCTCAATCGTCCGATCGATCAAATCGAATGCCGTACCAGTTGTCATAACCTGCTGAAGATACAGGAGCAGCAATCGATCATCCGGGACAAGGCGGACTGGTTGTCGCGGCAGGTCGACGTGGCGACCCAGCAGATTGTGCTACGCGAACGGGAAACCCTGCTGCGTCTGGGCCGGGCGGGTGAGTATCGTGATACCGATACCGGCAACCACGTCGTGCGTATGTCGCGCTATTCGCGATTGATCGCCGAGGAACTGGGCTTTTCGCAGATCGAGTGCGACGAGATCGAGTACGCGGCGCCGATGCACGATATCGGCAAGATCGGTATTGCAGACGATATCCTCAAAAAGGAGGGTAGCCTGTCGCGGCAAGAGTGGCAGACGATGAAGCAGCACACCCTGATCGGTCACAATATTCTCAGGAACAGCCAATCCCGGTACATTCAACTGGGATCGGTCATCGCACTCAATCACCACGAGCGCTTTGATGGCAATGGCTATCCGAATGGGCTGAAACAGCGGGAGATACCCCTGGAAGCGCGCATCGTGGCGGTCGCCGATGTGTTTGACGCGCTGGTATCTGAACGGCCCTACAAGAAACCCTGGCTGGTTAACGAGGCACTCGAGCGTATCAAGCTGGAATCAGGCCGGCATTTCGATCCGCAATGTGTGCAGGCTTTTTTCACCCGCATCGACGACGTGCAGCGTATTCTTGAAGAATTGAAAGACGGCTGAAGGAGTTTAACGATATGGACAATCGCGCAGGCGCCGGCAGAGCGTCGATGTTTTCCAGGCTCAGGCAACGCCTGCAGCAAACCGGCGATTCCGAACCGGAGCAGGCGGTAAAGCTGCGCCTGACCATCGGGGTTTTCCTGCTGGGCTACTTCTGCTTTCCCTGGTTCAGCGATGAGCCTTTTAGCACCCACTTTTTTACCCTGCCATCGTTGATCGCACTGGTGTACTACCTCGGCGCCCTGGCCATCGTGCTGGGTATATTGATAAGACCCAGGCCTTCGCCAACCCGCAGGATCGCCGGTATCCTGCTCGACATGCTGTCGCTATCCGCGGTCATGTACCTGGCGGGCGAATACAGTGTCCTGCTGTTCGTGTTGTACCTGTGGGTCATTCTGGGTAACGGGTTTCGCTATGGAACCCGCTACGTCTACACCGCGCACGCTGTCGCGCTGGCCGGATTCGCGCCGGCCATCGCCTACGGCGCCTACTGGCAGCAAAACCAGACGATTGCCTTTAGCCTGCTGGTCATGCTCTGCCTGCTGCCGCTGTACGCCGCGTTCCTGTTGAGCAAGTTGCACCAGGCGTTTAACGCCGCCAAGCAGGCCAACCTCTACAAGAGCCGGTTCCTGGCCAACATGTCGCACGAGTTGCGCACACCGCTCAACGGCGTGATCGGCATGGGCGAACTGCTACGTGAAACCAATCTGAATTTTGACCAGCGCGAGTTGGTCAATGGAATGCACAGCTCAGCCAAGACCCTGCTGGAGCTGATCGAAAATATCCTCGATATTTCAAAGATCGAGGCTGGCAAGCTGACCACCGAGGCGGCGCCGTTCGATTTGCATGCGTTGATCACCTCGGTGCGTTTCATGATGGTGCCGATGGGCGAAAACAAGGGGTTGAAGGTATTCTGCACGGTTGATCCCGAAACGCCCTTCAACCTGATTGGCGATTCGCGTCACCTGCGGCAGGTCCTGATCAACCTGCTCAACAACGCGATCAAGTTTACCGAGGAGGGATCGGTCCACCTGAACGTGTTCCCGGTCGACGAGTCGGGGCAGTTGCGTGTTCGATTTGAAGTCACCGATACAGGCATCGGTATCGAGCCCGCGATGCAGGACAAGATATTCGAAGACTTTACCCAGGCCGATGCCAGTGTCAGCAGACGCTACGGTGGCACTGGTCTCGGCACCGCCATTTCGCGTGAACTGGTGCAGCTGATGGGCGGAGACATAGGCCTCGAGAGCCAGCCAGGTTCGGGCACGCGGTTCTGGTTTGAAGTACCGTTCAAAGCCTTGCCGCATCGACCGGGCAGGCTCGCAGCCAATCGCATGTTGTTGTTGTGCGGAGAGGAATGCGCCAGCCAGATCCGTCCGTGGCTCAAGAACTGGTCGATTGATTTCGACTGGGTACAGGCGCCGACGCGTGCATTCTCGCACCTGATCAAATCGGTGGATGAGGAACACGGCTACAGC
>Ga0316201_10004033_pt1 | contig 10995 bp, 9 predicted proteins | sample CS6wburrow_MG_FD_204516 | JGI IMG/M metagenome (GOLD analysis project Ga0316201, IMG submission 204516) | Coastal sediment microbial communities from Delaware Bay, Delaware, United States - CS-6 worm burrow | ecosystem: Environmental > Aquatic > Marine > Coastal > Sediment | place: USA: Delaware... | reverse complement strand
CGAAGCTTGCCACGGGCAATGATTCTGGGCGTTCTGGCGTTCGGAGCCGCATCGGCCCTGGCGCAGAACGAGCTGAGAAGCACCTTTTTCAAGGACGCGGACGCCGCCAAAGCGGCGGCTGACGCCGTCGATGCCGAATGGCTCGCGCCGCGCAGCTACGAGCGCGGCGTGCGCGAGTACCAGGATGCCGAGCAGGCACTGGAGCGCGGCCGCAACATCGAATACGTACGCTCCAACGCCGCGGAAGCCGCCAATCACTTCACGGACGCTGCAAAAGCAGCCCAGCTCGCGAAGACTGCGCTGGCCCAGGCGTTGAAAAGCCGCCAGGACGCCGCCAACGCGCAGGCGCCGAAACTGGCGCCGGACCTCTGGGAAGACGCACAGGACAAGTTCGGCGACGCAATTCGCTACCTCGAGGGCGGCAACCTGAAGAGCGCCAAGCGCCGCGAGGTCGAAGCGACCACGCTGTACCGCGACGCGGAACTGGTCGCGATCAAGGCGCAGTACCTCGGCGAAACGCGCCAGCTGCTCTCCGAGGCTGACCGCCGCCGCGTGGGACGCTACGCCCCCATTACGCTCGGCAAGGCGAAGCAGCTGCTCGCCGACGCGGAGCGTGAACTCAACGAAAACCGCTACGACACGGACCTGCCGCGCAGCCTGGCGCAGCAGGCAAACTACGAGGCCAAGCACGCGATCTACCTGTCAGAAGTCGTTCTCAAGGTTCGCGACAAGGACCTGACGCCTGAGCAGCTCGTATTGCTCTGGGAAGATCAGTTCCGTGCCGTCGCCGGAGCCGCCGACGTCATCCCCGACATGCACGACGGCCCCGAGCGACTGAAGGGCGAACTCGTCACCTACATCGAGAACCTGCGCAACGAGAAGCAGGCGCTCGAGCAGGAGAACGCCGACAACCAGTTGCGCCTTACCGACATGGAAGAGGAACTGCGTGTTCTCGACGAGCGCCTGGGTGGCGCCACGGCGGAACGCACGGCGCTGATCCAGCGCATCGAGGCGCAGGAGCGCATCAAGGAACAGTTCGAGCAGGTCGAGCTGATGTTCAGCAACGACGAAGCGCGCGTTTTCCGCCAGGGCAACACGATCATCATGCGGCTCGTCGGGCTGACGTTCGACAGCGGGTCGGCCCAGCTCAAGCCCGCAAACTTCGATTTGCTCGCCAAGGTCGAAAAGGCCATCGACGTGTTCCCCCGCAGCGAACTGATTATCGAAGGACACACCGACTCACATGGCGGTGACGATCTCAACCAGAAGCTGTCGCAGGACCGCGCCGAATCGGTGCAGCAGTACATGATCAACGCGATGCGCATTCCGAGCTATCGCCTGATCGCGACGGGTTACGGCGAAACGCGCCCCGTCGCAAGCAACGAGACGGCATCCGGCCGCGAGAAGAACCGCCGCATCGATATCGTCATCAAACCGAATCTCGACGTTGGCTGACGTCTAGGCAGGCTGACGCTGCTGTCGCCACCAGTCGGCGACAGCAGCTGCCGTCACCTTGTTGACGAGGTAGCCGTATTCGGCGTGCACATTGAGTTCGCCGTCGTGGCGGTAGAAATTGAATATCTCGATGTCCTCGATACCATCGATGAGGCCGAGCTCCAGCATTTCGCCGAAATCGCTCTTCAGGTAGGGATCAACCGCGGTCATGTCACCCACGGCGGACAGGTTTATCCAGCGGCGGATATTGGCGGGGTAACGTGCCGGCCCGGACCTGTCGTGCCCGAGAATGCGCCGCTGCAGGTAGTTCTGGCCGAGCGGCGACCCCATCGTCAACAGGAGATCGACCCGCAGCTCGTCGCGTTCGCCGTGGCTCATTTCCCAGAGGGCGTCGTAGGCGATCACCGAGCCCATGCTGTGCGCGGCAAGCAGCACCGGCCTGCCCGCCTTCCACGCCGCCCGCAGCGGCATCTTGACCATCTCCCGGGTGTGCGCGGCGATGCCGTTGCTATTGTGTACGTATCGCATCAGGTCGCGCAGGTGCAGCTCGATGCGCTCATCGGCCAGGTGGGGGATCAGGAACGGAAACAGGTTTCCGACACGGTAAAGCCAGCGCATCAGCCGTTTACCGGGCGACGATGCCTCGACGATATCCTGCTCGCTCGCCTCCGGCTGGGCGAGCAGATCATCGATCGACCCGGCATCGAGCGCGAAGTCGCGGTGCTCGCGATAGAAATCGTACGTCCAGGCCACGAGGTCGAAACTGCGTTCGGCCGCGGCGATTTCTTCGGCGATCCCGGCGTCGTGGCGCCGCAATCCCTCGAGGAGGCAGCGCCACAACGCCTGCCTGTGTACGCCGGCCTCGGGTTTCGGCAGCAGCCCCGGCACGTAGAGAATCAATGGCGTGTTCATACAGCCCGGTGAGTTGCTGCCAGCAGTTCGTCGAGCTCGCGGAGATTTGTAATCGTCTGTTCGGGTGGCTCGAGTCCGAGTGGCCATGGGTGTCCGTTACGGTTCAGCCAGGCTGTTCGCAGACCCGCCGCGCGCGCACCGTGGACGTCGAATTCGGGATGGTCGCCGACGTGCAGTGTCTCGTGCGCGGAAGCGCCGCCGACGCTCACAGCGGCATCGAAAATAGGCCGTGCCGGTTTTGCAGCGCCGGCGGTGCGGGCCGACACGACCGCGTCAAACAGGTGATCGATGCCGATTCGTTCCAGTCTCGCGTTGCCGTTCGTTACGGCCACCAGCGTGTATCGACCCGCAAGGGACTCGAGCGCCGGCCGCACTTCCGGGAACAGTTCGAGCGTGTTGCGCTCCCGGTCGAAAACGGCAAATGCCTCGTCGACGAAACCGGCCCCGTAGCCCGCGGCAACGCCCATCCTTGCCAGCACCTGCTTGCGTACGAACGTCAGGTCGTGCGACTGGTCCGCGAATTCGGCAACGACCTGCGCGCGCAACTCCACGATGTCTTCGGGCTGGTGCATGTCCACGATGCGCGGGTAGCGCTCGGCGAGCCATTCACGCAGCCGCGTTTCCGCACGACGGATCACGGGCGCGATGTCCCACAGGGTGTCATCCAGATCCAGTGTTATCGTGCGAATGTCGTCCACGTTTGCTCACGGCGCCGTGATGGATCACCATTGTGGTCCGTTTCAATAATCTCCCGCAACCGGGATGAATTCATGAAGTACCTGCACACGATGGTGCGCGTCAGCGATATCGACGAGTCGCTGGATTTTTACTGCAACAAGCTCGGGCTCGTGGAACTGAAGCGTTACGACAGCGAGAAGGGGCGCTTTACGCTGGTCTTTCTCGCCGCGCCCGGCGACGAGGACGCCCAGGTCGAGCTTACGTACAACTGGGACCCTGAAGAGTACGGCGAGGGCCGCAACTTCGGGCATCTCGCCTACCGCGTCGACGACATCTACGCGCTCTGCCAGAAGCTCATGGACGCCGGCGTGACGATCAGCCGCCCGCCGCGCGATGGTCACATGGCGTTCGTGCGCTCCCCCGACAACATTTCGATCGAACTCCTGCAGAAAGGCGACGCGCTGCCGCCGAAAGAACCCTGGGCGTCAATGGAAAATACCGGTCACTGGTAGAATCTGGTCGCGGTTCGGGAACCGCTCCTACGTTTGCGGCATTAGCGGCGGCAGCGGGTCGCTGGCGGCATCTTCCGACGCATCATCGAGCACGGCGAACGAACGCAGCGACTTCGCAAGCGCATCGCCGTCCCAGCCCTCCCCGCTCGGCCCGTAAGCGGCGCGGGACAGTCGCGCCAATTCGTCCGCCAGCGGCGCCGATACCCGGCGTGCAAGCGCAGCGATGCTTCGCGGCGCGTCGTCGGGCCATTGCAGGCGTCCCCACTCGAGCATCGCCTGCCTGACACCGGCACCGTCGCCCGAGAGCGCCGCCTTGCGGGCCGCCTTCAGGTAACGCGCCTGCTGCTTGTGTAACGGCGGTGGGGCCGGCTCACGCGGCTCGCGCCGCGGCCGCGATGACAGCCACCAGGCACCGAGCGTGAGCAACCATAACGCAGCCAGCGCCTGCGCCACGAGCCGCCAGAAACCGGAACCCGTTGCCATGGGCACCTCGACTGACGCCTCCGGTTCTTCGGCGGGCGTCGTTACGGTAGGCGCCGGGTCAACCACCGGTGCCTCGCGCGTCGGCAGTATGCTGACGCGGCGTTCGGGCAACTCGGCGACCTTCCATTCGCCTGCCTCGACGTCCCACCACGGCAAGCGCAGCGACGGCAGCGTCATGACGCCCGATTCCACGCCGATGATCGCGTACTGGTCCTTGCGAACGCCGCGGATACCGCCCGGCTCGATCTTACGGCTGAGCTCCGGGCGGTCGGGGTAAACGTTGACGCCGCTCACCGCCGGCGGGTCGATTGCCGGAATCTGCGTTTCCAGCTGACCCAGCGCGCTGATTGTAATCACGCGGGTAATCGGTTCGCCGGCCTTGAGGTCATCGGGCTGCCGCGACCAGTTGTCCAGCAGCTGCAGGTCTTTTGCGGGCAACCAGGCGGCATCCGGAAAATCGGCCGGCGGTTGCGGAATCGACAATACGAAAATCGTGTGTGCATCCGACTGGAAGACCTTGCGCCCGGTGATGCGACCGTCACGCAGCACGCGTGCCTCGAAGCGCGCCGGCGAAATGGTGACCTCGCCGCTCTCCTGCGGAAAGATTGCGTACACGCGCTCCACGACGTTGTAGCTACGGCCATTCAGGATTGCGTCGTAACTGCGTTCCTCGCCCGCCACCTCGATAAGCACCTCGGCACCGCCGAACTCCGGGTCGCGCAGCGCAGGCTGCCGTGTCGGCACGGCGCGATAGACCTTGATGCGATACAGCACCTGCGCCTGTACGTAAGACTCCGAGTAGTCCACTTCACTGGTGATGAAGACGTCGGCTTCACCGGGAGGCGCATTCGTCGCCTGACGAACATTTATGCGCAGCGGCTGGCTGCTCTCTGAACCGACAGCCACGGACGGTATCACGAGTTCACCGGTGCGCTTCGCCATGAGCTGGTAGCTCCAGGTGCGGCTGCGCGAGATCTCGCCGTTGATGATCATCGTATTGCTGAGCTGGCTGCTCTGCCCGACGTAGAAATCCTCGTGCAGCGCCGAGATGTCGGGCTCCAGGTCGATCTCGGTATCGACCACGATCTCGAGCATGAACGATTCATTGAGCTCGATCGTGTTGCGGTCCACGCGGGCCGTCACGGCAGCTTGCGCCGCACTGAACGACGTTAGCAGCGCCCCGAACACGAGCCATGTACTTAGCGTTTCGAAGTAGCGCTTTGTCACCATGGCTGCGCCTCGTCGTCTGGCCAGAGGTTATTGCCGTCCTGGTCCCGGCCCATCCTCTGGTACTGGTAGCGGAACTTGCGGCGCAGCAGTCCGCCCGGGTCGTTAGGGATTCGTCTCAACCACTGCTCCATGGCCTGTTGTTGCTCCTGTTCGCGGCGCAGCGCCTCGAGCTGCTCCTCGCTCAACTGCGGCGATTGTTGCCGGCCCTGCTGCTCGGCCTCCTCCGCCGCGCGCTGCAGCTCTTCCTGCAGCGCCTGCATGTCTTCTTCGCTCATCTCGTCATCACGTGGCGACGCGTTCTGCTCACCGGTCTGGCTCTGCGAGTCGGAGGAACCCTCCGAGCTCTCGTTCTGCGACGACGCGTCACTCTCGGATTCCTGGCTGTCGCCGCCCGACTGGTCCGACGACTCCTGGTTGTCGCCCTGATTCTGCTGCTGTGATTCCTGCTCCTGCATCATCTGTGCGAGCAGGTCGCGATTGTAGGCGGCGTCCTCGTTCCCGGGGTCGGCCTCCAGCACCTGTTCGTAGGCGTCGATGGCGGATTCGAATTCGCCCTGCCGCGCCAGGGCGTTTCCCAGGTTGTAGAGGTTGCGCAGATCCTCCTGCTCCGCGAACCGGGCCGCGCTTTGCGCGTATGCGCCGGCCTCGTACTCGGCCACGGCGCGCCATTCCGGGTCATCGAACAGCGCAGCGGCATCGGCGGCCTTGCCTGCCTCGAGTTGGCGCTGGGCCTGCTGGTCCTTGTTGAGCCAGAGGTCGTCCCAAAGCGACGCCTCGGCGGGCTGGCTCAACGGCAGTATCGCGAACGCGAGCATCACGACCCAGCCGCGCCGGAACGCCAGCGCGCCCAGCGGCAGCAATAACAATGCCAGCCAGGGGCCCTCTTCGCGCCACTGGTCCGTTGCGAGCGCGTCGTCGCTCGCCTTGCGAGTGCCGACTTCGCCCGCCATCAGGTAATCGAGATCGCGGCCGTCCGAGGACAACGTCGCGTAGCGACCGCCGCCACTCATCGACAGTTCACGCAGCCCGCGCTCCTCGAGCCGCGCGACCGCGATACGGCCAGCCTGGTCGGTAACGAAGCCGCCGGAGAGCTTCGGTATCGGCGCACCTTCACCGGTGCCGACACCGAGAACGGACAGCGTGTATCCCGCATCCAGCAGATCACGTGCCGCGCGCTCGGCCGCGGGCGATGAACCGCCGTCGGTGATAAGCAGTACCTCGCCGACGGCGGCGCCGGCCTGTTCGAGAAGCTGCTGCCCCTTGTAGATTGCGGCCGTCGGGTAGCTGCCCCGGCTCGGCATGATATCCGTGCTCAGGCTGTTGACGAGTGCCGCGATCGTATCGGTATCCGTCGTCAGTGGCGCAACGGTAAACGCGTTGGACGAGTAAACGATCAGCGCCGTCTGTCCGCTGGCGCGGCGTTCGAGAATGTCGAGAATCTTGAGTCGCGCGCGCAGCATCCGGCTCGGCGAAACATCCTGCGCGTCCATGGATCGCGACAGGTCCAGCGCAACGACGAGCGCCTGGTCGGAACGGAATACCGGCTGCTCGATCCGCTCCCAGGCCGGTCCCGCAAGCGACAGCGCCGCGACGACGCCCGACAGGCCAAGCAGCCACCAGCGCAGGTCGGATTTGCGGTTCTGCGAGCCCGACAGGACGTGCGGTGCCAGCGCCGGGTCCACGACCTTTTGCCAGTTGCCGGGGCCGAGCTGGCGGCGCGCCAGCAGGATCGCGGTGACGATCACGGCCGGTATGGCCCACAGCCATTCGGGCCTCAGAAAATGAAACTCAGCCGGCATGGGCCTGTACCCCGCTGATTCGCCGCAGGCGCAGCGCCTGCAGCAAGCTCACGATGCAAAGAAAAGCCGCCAGCACGAACGCACCGGACAGCGGCCAGAAGTACAGCGAGAGCACCGGGCGGAACCCGGCTTCGGGTTCCTCGACGGGCTCGAGTTCGTCAACGAGGCGGTAGATATCCTGCAGGGTTGCGGTGTCGGTCGCGCGAAAATACCGCCCGCCCGTCAGGTCCGCGATACCGGTGAGCGTCGCCTCGTCGAGATCTGCCGACGGGTTGACACGGCGGCGGCCGCCTATGATCGAAGCCACTTCCATCTGCTCGGCGCCGATGCCGATCGTGTAGATTCGCAATCCGACCTGCGCCGCGAGTTCCGCGGCTTTCATCGGATCGATCTCGCCGGCCGTATTGGCGCCATCGGTCAGCAACACGAGCACCTGTTCGCCCGCATCCTCCTGCTGATCGTGGATGCGTTTGACGGCGAGCGTGATCGCGTCGCCAATCGCGGTCTTTTCCCCGGCGAGACCGATGAACGCCTCCATGAGAAGGATCTTGACCGTCTCCCGGTCGAGCGTCAGCGGCACCTGCAGGTAAGCCCGCTCACCGAACAGAATCAGCCCGATACGGTCGCCCTCGCGGCGGCTGATGAAATCGCTCGCCACGGCCTTCGTCGCCGTGAGTCGGTCAACGCGACGGCTGCCGAGTTCGAAGTCTTTCTGGTCCATGCTGCCCGAGAGATCCACCGCGAGCATCAGGTTGCGGCCGGACACCGGCACGTCAAGCTCATCGCCGATGCGTTCGGGCCGCGCCGCGGCGATAACCAGCAACACCCAGGCAAGCATCGCAACCCAGATGCGCCAGTTGAGCAGCTGCTCGGACCGGGCGCGTTCGGTGAGTACGTCGAAACCCGCGAAGCTCGGCACCCGAAGCCCTGCTTCCTGCAGCTGATTCGCCTCCGGCAACAGCGCGCGCACGATGAACGGCAGCGGCAGTGCCAGCAGCATCCAGGGCCAGGCGAGCGACAGCATCAGGCGCCCCTCCCCACCGGCGTCTGCAACCGCTTCCTGACGGCAGCGAGCATGCCGTCGATGTCCACATCCTTTGCGACCGACTCCGGGTTGCGGTACGGCAGGTCGAGCAGGCTGCGGCCGGCGCCCTGGCGAAACTGCGGTTCGTCCAGATCGCGATCGAGCCAGGCGAGCCATTCGTCGCCGGTCAACCCGGCAACCTCGGCGCGTGGCGCATAGGCAAGCATCGTGCGCCGCAGGAGTTCCGATACCTCGGCGCCGAGCGTGACCGGGTTGCCGTGATAGGCATACGCCGAGCGGCTTTCCTCGAGCTTCCTGAGCGCTTTACGACGCGCGGCCGCGTGCGCGCGTTGCCGCAACCACGCACGGATCAGCCACCCCGCTGCGATGACGGCCAGGATGATGAGCAGCCACCACCCCGGCGCCAGCGGCCACCAGCCGACCGTCTCCGGCAGGTGCAGGCCGCGCAGCGGAATTTCCTGCGGGTCCACTAGTGCGTCCTCCGCCCGAGCGCGGTTTGCAGCGCGCTCACGGGATCGTCGTCGGTCGACAGCGGCATGAGGTGAATGCCGTAGCGCTGGCAAAACCGGTCAAGCTCATGGGTGCGGGTTTCGAAGGCGTCGCGGTAGTCGCGGCGCGCCGCCTGCGCGTGGGTGTCGATGGCGAGTTCGTCGCCATCCCTGATGAGCCGGTAACGACCCGGCGGCGGCAGTTCTCGCTCCAGCGGATCGCTGAGGACGACGGCCAGCACTTCATTGTGGCGCGCCACGCTTGACAGATACGACTGCGCTGCACGGTTGATGCCGAGGAAGTCGCTGAGTATCACGACCAGGCTTCCCGGCCTCGCAACACGCCGCAGCGACGCCATCGCCAGCGTAAACGGCGCTTCGCCGTCCGTCGTCGTTCCATGGGCGGGCAGCGCCCAGTCGGGATGTTCGGCAAGTTCGTGCAGAAATCTCAGCGCTGCCTGCCGGCCGAGGCGCGGCTTCAGCTCGCGGTGCACCGTGTCGCCGAAGATAAGCCCGCCAAGACGGTCGCCGCGGTGGTGTGCCGCCCAGGACAGCAGGGCCGCGGCGCGGCTTGCGTTGACTGACTTGAAGCAGCCGCGGGTGGCGAAGTGCATGTTCGAGCGCAGGTCGACCATTACCAGGACCGGCCGTTCGCGCTCTTCACGAAACAGCTTGGTGTACGCCGTGGTGCTGCGCGCCGTGACGCGCCAGTCGATCGAGCGCGGGTCGTCGCCGGGCTGGTAGGGCCGCGATTCGTCAAACTCCATGCCACGGCCGCGGAAATGCGACACGTAGGCGCCGGTCTGCAGCGAACGCACCCTCAGCACGTCGAGCGCGATCGCACGCGCCGGTCCGCTCAGCCGAATGAGGCCCGACTGCGAGACGCTGACGGGCGATGCGTTTTCGGAAATGTGGTCGAGCTGCCGCATTACGGCACTCCGACGCCATCCAGTATCCGTTCAATTACAGAATTCGCGTCGACACCATCCGCTTCGGCCTCGAAGCTGAGCACCAGGCGATGGCGCAGTACGTCGGCTGCAACGTCCTGGATATCTTCAGGGCCCACGAAGTCTCGCCCTTCGAGCCAGGCACGCGCTCTCGCCGCGCGGTCGATACCGATGCTGGCCCGCGGACTGGCGCCGTACAGAATCTGGCCGTCCAGGGAATCGTCGACACTGCCCGCGTTGCGCGTGGCAAGCACGATATTGACGATGTATTCCTCGAGCTCCTCCGCGAGGTGCAGGCGCAGTATTTCCTGCCGCGCCTGCATCACCGATGCAACGGACAGCAACTCTGGCGGCTGAAAGGCGTCGCGTGTATTTGCCTTGGCCTCGTTCCGGTTCAGCACCAGGATACTGCGCTCCTGTTCCGCGTTCGGATAGCCTACCTGCACGTGCAGCAGGAAGCGGTCGAGCTGGGCTTCCGGCAACGGATACGTACCTTCCTGCTCGATCGGGTTCTGGGTGGCCATCACGAGGAACAGGTCATCCAGCGGATAACTCTTGTCGCCGACGGAGATCTGCCGTTCTTCCATCGCTTCGAGCAGGGCCGACTGGACCTTTGCCGGGGCGCGGTTGATCTCGTCCGCGAGAATCAGGTTGTGGAACAGCGGGCCCTTGCGAAACTCGAAGGTGCCTTCCTGGGGCCGGTAGATATCGGTACCGGTGAGATCGGCAGGCAGCAGGTCCGGGGTGAACTGCAGGCGATGGAAATCGCCCTCGACGCTCTCCGCCAGTACCTTGATGGCGCGGGTCTTCGCCAGGCCCGGCGCGCCCTCCACCAGCAGGTGCCCGTCGCACAGAAGCGCGATCAGCATGCGGTTGATCAGGTGCGACTGCCCGATGATCAAGCGGCTGGCATGCGCCTCGAGTTGCTGGAATTGGTCTGCGACGCTCATCAATGGCTCCCGGGCCGGTATGGGGCGTGACATTGTAGAGAGGATGCCTGTTGAGGCCAACTCGTCGCCTGGAATTTTGTCCATCGGCAGATCACTTCGGTAATAATGTCCCGTTCTAAGACACCGACGGGCAGTAAACATTGCAGGGAATTCGCGAAAAGATCCGACTCGCTGCGCTGATTGCGGCCGCCGCATCGGCGGGGCTGGTCGGCTGTAGCAAAACGCCGGAGCCGGCGACGCTGCCGGCACTGTTGCCGCCGCCGCCCGAGTCCGCCGGCTGTGCCGAACGCGCCTACCTCAGGACGGAGTTCTTCGGTGAGTTCTCGGGCCCGATCGACTGGACGGCCGGCGAACTGGACTGCGAGGGAATGCCGCGGCCGAACGGTCAGGGCGCGCGCCTGCGATTCGCCGGGCAGTCGGGGGACATGCCGATCGCGATCATCATCGCGATACCGGGCCTCGAACGTGGCGCCACGGCGCGCGAACTCGGCAGCAA
>Ga0316201_10004032_pt1 | contig 10996 bp, 11 predicted proteins | sample CS6wburrow_MG_FD_204516 | JGI IMG/M metagenome (GOLD analysis project Ga0316201, IMG submission 204516) | Coastal sediment microbial communities from Delaware Bay, Delaware, United States - CS-6 worm burrow | ecosystem: Environmental > Aquatic > Marine > Coastal > Sediment | place: USA... | reverse complement strand
TAACGACTCAATTACTGCGCGAATCTGATCTTTGCCGACACTGGCGGGGTCCACTGGGATATTGTGGTAGACCGCATCGTCAGTAAAGAAGTCCATGATCTTATCGACATCCTTTGCGGCCCAGACCGCACAGAAGGCGGTAATAACGTCAGAATTGCTCATTGCCAGTCCATTTATCATGTTGAAATCGGAGCCATGAGTCTAGCAACCATGTAACAGTACTGTCCAAGTTCTGATTTCTCGCGCGCATTTTGGCTGCAGCCATCCAACACAGGAAAGCCTGCTCAAGCGTTACTTCGCTCTGATACAACTCGCCAGTGCACTCGGGGTATTCATCCCTGCTAATAATTTAAATGCCTCACCGGACGAGTCAGGGCTTGAGGAATACCAGGGTCATGCGCTCGCTCTCACCGATCTCCCGAAAAGGCGCTTTCTCGGCATCGGTCTCCAGGCCGCGTAAACTTGGAGGCAGCTGCCATACGCCGATCTCATAGCGCTTGTTATCCAGTGGGTTGAGGTTGAAAAACCCCTCCGCTTCCAACTGAAATCCCGCCCGGGTCGCCTCGGCAATGATGTAGTCGCGCCCCACGTAGCCTATGTTCCGGGACATCCAGTCCTGCTCCGGATCAGCCATATGCTGTACGATGCCCAGTTTGCCGCCTGGTTTGAGAATAGCGAAAAAATGTGCGAACGCCGCCTCAGTGATACCTCTGCTTACCCAGCCGTGTGCATTGCGAAAAGTGACAATGCGGTCGACACTTCCCTGATCAGCGGCTGGCATAACCAATTTACCAGCGTCCTCGTCAAACATCAGTGACGTGATTTGAACTTTGCCGTACACCGTGGGATTTGCCGCGAGCTTTTCTTCGAACCGCTGACGAGACCCCGGGCGATAATCCGCCTGTTTGTCGTTCTCATCGTAGTGGGCTGCAATCAGCTGACCCTCGGCATGCAGGTAGGGCGCAAGGATCTCCGTGTACCAGCCGCCCCCGGGCCAGATTTCCACGACTGTGTGCTGTGGTTGAACGTCGAACAGCTTCAGCGTCTTCAGCGGGTTCCGATACGGGTCGCGCTCGCGGTAGGCATCGGTGCGATGGGTGCCGGCAATGGCTGCGTTTAGAGCCACATCATCGGCAAAGACGCTTTGGATCGCCAGCGGTAGAACGAGTAAGAGATAGAGAACCCTCGGCATGGGAGTACCCCCAGAGAATGTCGAGGAGAGAGCTTACTCCGTACTCGCTGTACCCTCAAGATACTCTGGAGGTCTCCAACTCGCGGCTCTGGGACAGTTTCACGTGAATCCCTCTTCGTTAGCTCTCAGAGAGATTGCCTGGATCAGGCAGTCAAAGTGATAGCGGCACCTCGCTTCTCTCGTAGATTGATCTACTCAGCTGTGCTTTGCGTATTTTAAACACTGCTAAGTGACCGTCTGAGGTGTGAACATGTTGGGTTTATTCAAATCTTCGCCGCTGAAAAAGTGGCAGCGCGAGCACGAACTCCTGTCCACGAAAGCCTTCCAGGCCCAGCGCAATGGAGACATCAGACTTTACTCAACTCTGACGGCAGAAGCGGAAGCTCTACGCCAGAAAATCGAGAATTTAAAGAGCGAACAGGGCGACTAGAGGACATGCCGTCCAGGCAAAAGCAAACGCCAGCTCTCCCCAGGTAATTGCCCTTTGCGATAAAGCAAACGCAAGAAACCTGAGATCCCGACACGGACCGTTGGATATCAGATGCCGGCCGCGGTGGATATCAATTCAGGCAGGCCTGAGGTAAAAATGAACGGAGAGCCAAGCGACACATTCATGTCGGGAGATAAGCCCGTGACAACTTCTGGCAATCACGGGCCAGGGCGAAGACACTAGCGTTCGTCGCGATCCCTTACGCTTAAAGCAGAGAATAACTCGGGTGTTCTGCACGAAGACATTTTGCCGAGACTTTCTTGTTGCAACTCCTGCCCCCCTCCGTTGATGTACATTTCCATTGTAGCGCCCATATCAGCGTATCGGGAAAAAGCGACCACGTGGTAGTAGTCATAGTCTATTGCGCCAGCGGCAATGGCAGGCGTATAAAACCAGGACATGGCCAATGAACCTTTGGCTTTCATAGCCTGGCCGGCCTCAAGGTGGGCAGAGTAGGCCTCTTTCAGACTTTTACCTTCATTCAAACTGCACTGGTAAAACATGACAATACCGTTGACAGGCGTACTCCCAGGTGCATTGATTGGCAAAGATGAAGCCATTTCATGCCGTAAGCTACAGTCAATTACCTGGTCAAATGCAGCCGCGACATCGTTCCCAGGAGCATTCCACTTTTCCATACTCACACCGAACGAGTCACTATCGGGCCAGGCTCCTAGCCAACCAACGTCAAATCCGGCTCCAGCGTGGTATTCGGGTGTAAGAACCCATGCCGCATAGGCAAAATCATTTTTATTGGCATAGTCTCTGAATTTAGCGTTAACTCTTTCCAGGTCCGCCATTCCTTTGCCGTCCCGAAAATTACACGCCCTGAAATCCACCGGCGCCTGGTTGATTTGTTTCTCTAATGCAAAAACTGACGAAGCACCCCCTGCTGACATAATGCACATCGAAATCACTGCTGGTAGCAGTTTCTTCATGGTAAATCCTTTTTGACACTGAATGTATAAGGCAGCAACCAATTTGCATCCCTGCACACATGTATACAGCAGCATCAATCAATAAGCGATGTATTTCACCCAACATACTAAAAATAGCTATGGGCACGTTAACTGGACCGGGCAAACAGAAACCTGTCTCAGTGGCTCAAGCGACCGCCCTGCTCCATTCTTTAAACGCACTCGCCCTGAGATCAGGGCGACTTGGATTGAAGAGCGAGTACAGCAAGACGGCGCACGAAATGATATCCGGGGGGGAACCGATGGCGCTCGTAGGTATTCATCGCCTCATTCTACGAAGTATGGCGGCATGCCTTGACAGTACCAGACCATAGTCGTATCTAGCACTGACAAATATCTATCATGCTAGTAAGCTCATTACCCGCCATGGTCATTTGCCCGGCAGCACTGACGTCAAGACGTTACCGGGGGGCCGTTTCCATTCTGGTCACGCGAAAGCCATTTGTGCAGATTTCTCCAATGAAGATCTTTATGCTTAGGTGTTACTCACAGGTGACCAGGGACAGATACCATGCAATATCGAAAACTGGGTAACTCCGGGCTGAAACTTTCCGAGTTGTCATTCGGCTCCTGGGTTACTTTCAACAAGCAGGTCGATTCCAGCCTGGCGGAGCGCATGTTCGGGGTCTGCTTCGATGCCGGGATCAATTTCTTCGACAATGCCGAGGGCTACGAGGCGGGGCGGTCCGAAGTGGTGATGGGAAAAGCGCTCAAAGCGCTGGCACGCCCCCGGGACAGCTACTGCGTCTCATCCAAGGTTTTCTTCGGCTCCGTCGCGGATCCGTTGCCCACCCAGATGGGTTTGAGCCGGAAACATATCACCGAGGCCTGTCACCAGGCGCTGAAGCGGCTGCAGGTGGAGTACCTGGACCTGTACTTCTGCCATCGCCCCGACCCGGATACGCCGATCGAGGAAACTGTGTGGGCCATGCACAACCTGATTACCCAGGGCAAGGTGCTTTACTGGGGCACGTCCGAGTGGAGCGCCGAGCAGATCAGTCGGGCCTATGAGTTTGCGGCGGCAAACCAGTTGATTCCCCCTGCCATGGAGCAACCCCAGTACAACCTGCTGGACAGGGATCGGTTCGAAGTTGAGTACGCACCTCTGTTCGAGAAATACGGCATGGGCGCCACCACCTGGTCGCCTCTGGCCTCCGGAGCATTGACCGGTAAGTATCTCGAGGGCATTCCCGATGGGTCCAGGGCCTCACTGAAGGGCTATGAGTGGCTGAGAGAACACATGGTGGAATCCGAGAGGGGGCAGCAAAGAATGGCGAAAGTGGCCAGTCTGCGGCCGATCGCCGAAGAACTGGGAACCAGTCTAGCCAGGCTCGCTATTGCCTGGTGCCTGCTCAACGACAATGTCTCGAGCGTGATCCTGGGTGCCTCAGGGGTCAGTCAACTCGAGGAAAATCTCAAATCGCTGGATGTCGTGCCCCTGTTGACGGAGGATGTTCAGGCGCGCCTGTCGGCAATTTGATCCGGTAGGTCTGCCAGCAGCAATCGTTCCACCAGGTCAACCTGTTATTCGGTGATCCCTTCAGTCCGCGGTGAGCAACGGAGCAGGAGCGGGAAATCTGACAGGTCGAGCTAAAAGTGGCACATGTTGAAGCGTTCTTCTCACTTGAGCCTGGTCTGTGTAGCACCCCATTTCCGGAATCAACTTGTCGAAACCATGCCCAACACACACAATCAGTCTATCCGGTCGATCAGTCCATCAAGAAGCTGAACGCGGTAATCACAGCGAGCGGCAATCTCCGGATCGTGTGTAGATATCAGGAAAGTGGTTTGCTCTTCGCGGTTTATGATTTTCATTTGCTCCATCACCTGAAAACCGGTTTCACGATCCAGGTTACCCGTGGGCTCGTCTGCGAGCACGAGTTCGGGTTTGTTCATCAACGCTCTGGCGATGGCAACGCGTTGTTTTTGACCACCCGAGAGCTGCGTGGAAAGAAAATCGACCCGGTCCGCCAGACCTACGCGCTCCAATAACCCCCCTGCGCGCTCACGCATGGATCGGCTCATCCGACTATCGGCAGCGGCTGCATGAAAGGCAACATTCTCGCGAGCGGTAAAGTCCGGCAACAGGTGATGCGCCTGAAACACAAATCCCAGATGATGGTTGCGAAACCGTGAACGTTCATTTTCCTTCAGGTGAGTAACGTCACGATCCAGGAGCGACATACGCCCGGTGGTCGGGCTAAGCAGGAGCCCGACGATCGACAGCAAGGTACTCTTACCAGAACCGGAAGGTCCTAGCAGCGCTACCAGTTCACCAGCCTGGAGCTCAAAACTAATACCTCTTAGCACTGGCGTTTCAACGTCCCGATCGCGAAAGACCTTGGTAATCTCATGCACCTTCAGCAAGGGACTCATTGTTGAATCGCCTCAAGCGGGTCGATACTTGCAGCCGCTCGGGCCGGCAGAACAGCAGCGAGTACAGCGCCGAGGACAGTCAGCGTAATTACCAGCAGATAACCTCCCTGATCGGGCGCGATAGGCAGCACGGGGCTGCCATCCGGTTGCTTAACCGAAAATAGCCACAGGCAGAGCCCATAGCCGGCTAATGCACCCACCAGTCCGCCGAGAAGACCCACGAGTAGTCCCTGCAATACGAATACGCTGGCGACGAATCGTCGGGAAATACCAAATGAGCGCATGATGCCGATCTCGCTCCGGCGCCGGTACGTAGACAGAAGTAGCGCGCTCGACACACCGATAATGATCGATATCATCGCAAACAGTTGGATCAGCGACCCGGTGCGCCCCTGAGCGTTCAGTGCCTCCTCCAGATTGCGGTTTTCCTCCTGCCATGAGGTCACTCGCAATGAGGTTTGGGATTCCAGTGCGCTCGCGATCAAGGGTGCTGTTGTTGGATCCGTCAGTTTGACGGATAGCTGTGTCACGCCATCTGGCAGGTCGAATAGTGGCCGCGCAGACCGCAAGTTGAGGTAGACGATGCGCTCGTCAACGCTGGCTATGCCAGTCTCAAATATCCCACGCACAGTCACAAGTCGTTGACGATCGCGATCGGTGCGAAGGATCACTGGCTGACCCACGTTGAGCCCCAGATCACGCGCCAGCTTACTGCCAATCAACAGGCTGCCTGCAGAAAGATCTGCGCTGCCACGCACAAGGTTCTGGGCTATCGGGGCTACGACTGACAGCTTTTCCGGCTCCACCCCTTTAACTGCCACTGGCGCAACTGCTTCGCCACGCACCAGGAAGCCATTGCCATCGATTTCCGGCCTGGCCGCGATTACGCCCGGGATTTGCTCGATCATGTCACACAGGGTTGACCAATCCCGGATCAGGCTGCGCTGTGAAGTGGAAACCGGTGTTGCCGCATAGTCATCATCTTCCATGAGCACCGGAGCGGTGCGCACCGGAGGCTCAAGGGTTATGTGCGCGATACTGCCGGTGGTCTCCGCAGTGAGCACCAGAGCCAGTCCGTTGATTAAAGCAGTGATGAAAACAAAAGCGACCACGCCCAGGGCCACGCCAGCTACAAGTAGCGCTGTCTGCATAATATGTGACGTTAAATAGCGCCATGCCACCTGCCATTGGAACATCGCGTTACGGTTCCACTGACTTTACACCGTCCACGACGCGTACATCATCACCCTCGGCCAGCATAGCGGGTGTAATGATGACTGTCTCATTCCCGGCGAGGCCAGCGGAGACAATTACGCGGGCACCCGGCCAGTCGAGAATCTCCACCGGAATAACGCGAACTCGCCCATTGATAACGGTGAGGACTTCAAAACCGCCGCCAACAAGCCTTACCGCGTTGCGTGGCACCGAGATGGCATTGTCCATGCGCTCGACAATGATACTGGCGTTGATGGTCCGACCCGGCAGCAGGCCATCGGCTGCAGCTTCAGTCTCGAGTCGCACAATTCGCCCGCCGGTGGTCGGATCGATCCGCGGTGAAATCCGCGACACGACAGCCTCAAAGACATCCGCTGATCCCGCAGGGTTAATGCGCGCAACTTGCCCGGGTTGAACTGCATCGGCATAGTATTCGTCTGCCTCCGCCTCAATTTCCAATTCGAATGAACCAATGTCAAACAGGCTCGTTTCGGTCGATACAACCTGACCCACATCAACCGGTCGGGCCAGTATCAGGCCATCGATGGGCGCACGAATGACAAACTTTTCAGCCCGCACCTCTATCTGGCGTTCCGCCGCCTGGGCCGCAGACAGTCGAGCCTGTATCGTCTCTACCTCGGCGAAAACGTCGTCCAGGTTCTGTGCGGAAACGAAGCCGCCCTGGACCAACTCCTGGTTGCGCGCCAATTGAGCACGCGATCGTGCCAGCTCGGCTTCCAGGGCTTTCGTTTCGGCGCGGCTCGCGCTCAGCGTCGCTATCTCTTCTTCAGCGGCAACCCTGGCGATGACTTCACCGGCGCTCACAGATTCGCTTTCGTCTTTCAACAACTCGATAATCTGTCCAGGCTGCTCAGCGCGCACGTTAACGACCTGCTTCGGCAGCACCCGGCCAACAACTGACAGTATGCGGTCAGCCGCGCCGTGCTCAACCGGCACTACGGTCACCCGCGGAATTCGCGAAATGTTGCCGTAATAGAGCACCGATGACGTTACCGCAATGGCAATCACAACATACAGTAATCTGATGAGGATTCGACGCAAGATGCTTATACCCGCTCAGTCTCCGAGCATTAAATGCGAGCCGCGGGAGGCGCTTAAAACGGTACTCCGAACAGGCAAAAGGTACCCGCATTCAATTGCGGCCAACTACCCAAACTTTGAGAGTTTCGAGGGAGTATACACCGAATGGCGCGGATACAGCGTCTTCAGCTTCAGAACCGCGCTCTGAAAACCAGGCCACCATACCGCCGACGTTATATTCCTGGTAGGTTTCAGCCCTGACCAGGCTTGGGGGCGGTGGCGGGGCGGGCCAGTCGAAGGCAGTTGACTGGCCCTGAACGAATGACCTCCCCAGGTCATCCGCTACCCCATAATAAAGACGAGGCTTTGCGGAAGTGGGCGCACGCTACTTACGCAGGGTTCAGGAAGTCTTATAGACTGTCGTGACGAAGCGAGGCTGACCCAAATTAGTCATTGCCAGAAAGACAGGTGGCAAAACCAGCCGGCCTGTTGCCGATACACCCCGCGGCGTTCAGGCGGGCAGCCTGTTCCGGGCCCTCAAGCCATCGACACCCAGATGATAGACAGGCGCTCCCCTGGCCACCATGATTTCCTCGATGTCCCCGAAAACCGACGGGTAGCGGTAGAACGGCACGCGGGGAAACAGGTGGTGGATAGAGTGATAGTTCTGGAAAAGCCACAACCAGGTCACGATTTTTCCCAAGGGCCCCTTCACCAGGAATGTCGAGGTATCGACGTAGCGGCCCACTGCCCGATGTGGCGAGTGCACAAGATAGGCGAACAGGTAAAGCAACAGCATGATCCCGACCAGCCAGGCCACCAGGAACAAAGCCAGCCCCTCTAGCCAGAATCCGGCGGCGCAGAAAGCCAGTCGCGGCGCGACGATGGCAGACACCTCAAGGCACAGGACCAGGTCCTGTGAGCGGCGTCCCCTGCCCCAGCGATTGCGCAAGTAGTAGTTGTACTGCTTCCACATCACCTGCGGTGCCAACCGTGCCATGGTCCAGGGCGATTTGAGCATCTTCGAGACAACGAAATCGGGGTCGTCCTCCTCCCGGTTGGTACTGCGGTGATGTGCCAGGTGGACGTGGCGGTGGGCGGTAAGCGGAGTCATCAGTATCCACGCCGCCATATAGCCCAAGGCCTCGTTGAGCCAACGCAGCGAAATGCTGCCGCCGCTGATCGACCCGTGGACCGACTCGTGCAGGACCGTGTAGGTCATATAGGTGAGGACAGCAACCAACGGCATCGCTACCAACAGAGGAAGGTTTCCCCCCGCGGTGAGCGCCAGCGTCGTGACATACGACAAGATTACCCCACCCCCGAATATCACTGTCGGCCAGGCAAACTCGCCCATGTGTCTTCTCGCCGCCGCCAGGGCTGCCCCATCCAGATTATCTGCCTGTTGCATCGCGGTTCTCCTCGCCGTGTGAGTCAGGATGGCCACACTATGCGCCGGCGGCGAATGGACGATCAGTGTATAACCCGCCAAAAGGGTGTCATAATTCGCCAAAATAGCTCGGTAAGGCGACATGGAAAATATCAGCCCGGTCTACGCCCGCATTGTGCTGCGGGACGTCCTCGAGAGGGGTATTCCCGTTCAGCGACTGCTGGAGAACACCGCCCTGACCCGCCCCGAACTGGAGACGGGCGGCGACATCGCGATGGAGGATTTCCTGCGGGTGCTCGAGAACGGGCGCGACCTGACCGGTAATGACCGGTTGGGTCTGCTGATCGGCCGCCACACCAACATCATCTCCCTGGGCCCGATCGGCATAGCCGCTGCCATCGCGCCCACTCTGCGAGAGGGGCTACGGATACTGGAAAACTACACGCGCCTGCACGTCACCTATATCCGGATGGCACTCGCGTCGGGATTGCATGGGATCACCATCAACTTCCACTTCCTGCACCAGACCGGCGACGTTAAGCGCTTTCATATGGAGTCGGCGATGATGCTGTTACAGCACTACGTGGAAACCATGACTGGCCGGCCCCTGAAAAACGCGGAGTACAAGTTTGCCATTCCCAGACCCGAGTACGCCGCTGAATACACGCACTGGCTGCACAGTCCGGTCAGCTTCGACTGGCCAGAGGCCGCGGTAGAGCTACCGGCCAGCCTGCTGGACCTGCCATCCCCTTACTACAACGCCGGGATGTGGCACGAGACCACCATGGACCTGGCCCGCCGTATCCGGGCACTGGAGGATCGAGAACAGTGCCCCTACACTCAGTATGTGGTCGCCCTGATGCGCGCCAGCGAACCCCCGCTGCCGGACCTTGCCGCTGTAGCAGAGCGGCTGCACGTATCGGAGCGCACTCTCAATCGTCGCCTGCAGCAGGAGGGCACCAGCTTCCGGGGAATTCGCGGCGAGGTGCTGGCCGGTTGGGCGCGGCGGCATTTGCTGGAGAGTAACGACAGCGTGGAGGCCATCGCCGCTGCACTGGGCTACCAGGATGCGGCCAACTTCCGCCGTGCCTTTCGCCGGGCGGAGGGCTGCTCTCCGGGTGAATTCAGGCGACGCACTGCGTAACTCGCAATAGCTCGCGTTTAAAAAGACAGACAAGGATTACCGGCGTCACGCGCCGGCTGGCACCCACATCGCATGGTCGGCCTGGCGTATTGCCTGCACCGATCATCCATCCCCGACCTCGGTGTAACAAGCCTGCAGCAGGGCCTTGAGTTTACCCTGCCCCATACTATTCATCAGTTGAATATTGCGCACGGGAATCGCGCCGACATCGGGGTAGCTCGAAATCGCCCGCTCCAGGCTTTCCTCCCGGAGCAGATGTAACAGCGGATAGGGTGATCGATTGGTGTAATTCTCTGCATCATCCGGGCCGGTACCTTCAAACTGATAATCCGGATGAAAGCTGGCTATCTGATAAATACCTTCCCGCTGCATCTGTTCGAGCAAGCTGTCGGCATAATTCAAAAACTGGTTGTAGTCCGGAAAATCACCTAATACGAGAGGATGAATCAGCAGTGTGGTTTCCACGGAGGCATCGTTATCCAGTAATTCCAACTCGGCTTGCAGCGCCATCAGCAGACGCTCTTCCGTAGCCGCTTCTGTCACCGTAAAACGCACCCGGTTTCTCATCAGTTCACGCCCGGCGAATGGGCAAAGATTCATGCCGACCACAAGGGATGATACCCAGTGCTGCACTGCCCCAATTACTTCTGACTCATTCAACTGCATTTCCATGCTGGACATCGCGCACACAGAATGACATCAGTCTGATCTTTTGGGAACGAATACATGGGCACCCTGTATTATCTAAATATTTCATATAGTTATAACTGCTTACACCTCCTGACAGTAACGGGAAATGGGTGGCAGTCCATGATCCATGGCCGGCGGGTGGACAGGCTGTATAATCCACCTTCCACGCGCACGAATCAGATTTTTATATGTTTCCTATCGAAGTGGCATCCAACTATGCCGGTCAGTAAAGAACTACAAGCGATCATCGAGGCAGTACCCGCTCACTTTGCCGATCCCGTGGCTGACTACATAAGCGAGAAAACGAGCATCGAGTAGTGTGCAGCGTCCGAGGGGCTGATGCCGTGGGTGATGCTATAGTCCAGCTCGGAACTGACCGGACCCGGGCATGCATCCCGCTTTATTGTAAGAGGCGAACCCGGTCTTGGGGGGGTCAAACATGAACGGTAATGTCGAACCAGACGGAGGTGGGCCTGTTTGA
>Ga0316201_10004031_pt1 | contig 10996 bp, 10 predicted proteins | sample CS6wburrow_MG_FD_204516 | JGI IMG/M metagenome (GOLD analysis project Ga0316201, IMG submission 204516) | Coastal sediment microbial communities from Delaware Bay, Delaware, United States - CS-6 worm burrow | ecosystem: Environmental > Aquatic > Marine > Coastal > Sediment | place: USA... | reverse complement strand
AAAACAGCCGAGCTAATGGCCTTCTTTAACGAAAATGTGGGGCCTTATCCGTATAAGCAATATTCGGTTATACAAGGAGGTGACGGAGGAATGGAATACGGAATGTGTACCTTGATAAGCGGCGGTCAACGGTACCGTGGGTTATTAGGAACAACCTCTCACGAACTGGCGCATAGCTGGTTCCAGTTTGTCCTTGCAACCAACGAAAGCAAACACGAGTGGATGGACGAGGGCTTCACTTCCTATATTTCATCTCGAGCCATGGCTGCGGTCAACAATGACGAGCCGAAGGTAAACAAATGGAGTGGCTCCTACCGAGGTTACGATTTCATTGCTAAAAGCGGTTCGGAACAGCCCCTTAGTACTCATGCCGACAGGTATGCGACCAATCGAGGATATGGGATCGCAGCGTATAGCAAAGGAGCCGTGTTCATGGCTCAGCTGGGTTATGTGATAGGAGAGGACAATCTCGATAAAACACTGAAGCAATACTACAAGGATTGGGCCTTCAAACATCCTACGCCCAACGATTTTATCCGTGTGGCCGAAAAAGTGAGTGGTTTCGAGCTGGACTGGTACCTTACCGACTGGACACAGACGACCAACACCATCGATTATGCCATCACAAATGTGCAGCAGGACGAAGATGGAAATTACATCTTCCTTGAGCGTATCGGGCTTATGCCGATGCCGATCGATCTTTTGGTTGAGTACGAAGACGGCTATGAGGAATTCTTTCATATTCCGCTTCAAATGGCACGCGCCGTTAAGCCTCACGAAAGTGATATTCCCCGAAGGGTGATGCCAGACTGGTCTTGGGCCAACCCGGAATATAATATAATGATCGGTGGTGATAGAAAAGTTTTAAAAGTTACCATTGATCCATCAGGGCTTATGGCCGATATCAACAAGGAGAATAACGTATACAGCATGAACTAGGATGCCTTGGCTTCATCAGTATTATTCCCGCCTTTGGCGGGATTTTTTTTGGGGGGTGCTCAAGTTTTAGTAAATAAGCTACATTTACGCCATGCGTTTAACATTTCAGAAAAACGAAAAACTCAAGTCGCGAAAAACGATTGGGTTGTTGTTTTCAGAAGGAAAAGGTATCAATCATTTTCCTTTACGACTGATCTATTTGCGCATGGAGAACCAGGAAGCTGTTCAGGCGGGATTTTCTGTTCCAAAAAGGAATTTTAAACTGGCCGTAAAACGAAACAGGATCAAGCGATTAATGCGAGAAGCATATCGATTACATAAAAACAAGTTAAAGCCTAATAATGGCAATAATTTTGCGTTGTTGTTTTTGTATATTGGTCGGAAGGAGTGCAATTTCAGTGAGATAGAAAAGGCTGTGATTGCTCTTCTCAACAAGCTCCCTGAATGATCGGCTACCGTCAATTCGGGGGCATTCTTTCAAACGTATAATCATGAAGAAACGAATAATACTATCCGCGCTGGCGCTTACTGTCTTTGTGACCACGGTTAGTTTCAAAAGCGATTTTTTTGAAATCGCCAAGCAAATAGAGATTTTCACCACTATGTTCAAGGAGCTCAATATGAACTATGTGGATGAAGTTACCCCGGCGACCTTGATGGATAAAGCCATTAAGGGAATGCTGGAAGACCTGGATCCTTATACGGTTTATTGGAACGAACAGGAAGTTGAAGACGCCCGAATAAAAAATTCAGGAACCTATACGGGAATCGGCGCCTCTGTGCGAACGCTAAAGGACAAAATAGTTGTGGTGGAGCCTTATAAGGGCTATCCGGCGGATGAGGCTGGATTAAAGGCGGGTGATGAGATCATCCGGATCGGGAACACTGATCTTTCCGACTTCGACGACGATGCCGGTGAATTATTAAAGGGCGCAACAGGAACAACAGTTGAACTTACGTATCTGCGTCAGGGAAAGAGGGAAACAACAAGGCTCACGCGTAAAAAAGTTCCCGAGAAAGCGGTTCCTTTCTATAAACTGCTGGATGACAATATCGGATATATCGTTTTAACCAAATTCAATAGAACCACAACCCGGGAAACTAAAGCCGCCCTGGAAGAGCTGAAGGCTGATGGGGCCACCAAGATCATTCTGGACCTGCGAGGCAATCCCGGAGGATTGCTCAACGAAGCAATCAGTGTTGTCAATTTGTTTGTTCCGAAGGGAGAGGTGATCACTACCACAAAGTCGGTTATTGAAAAATACAACCGAACCTACACAACCAGAAATGAGCCTGTCGATACCGAAATTCCGCTGGTAGTGCTCATCAATGGCCGAAGCGCTTCTGCCAGTGAGATCGTTTCCGGTGGTTTACAAGACCTGGACCGCGCAGTTGTGGTTGGTGCGCGAAGTTTTGGAAAAGGCCTGGTTCAACGTCCAAAGAAACTAACTTACGGAACTCAGCTTAAAGTGACGATTTCCAGGTATTATACTCCAAGCGGGCGATGTATCCAGGCATTGGACTACTGGAACAGGGACGAAAATGGCGACCCTATACGCCTGGATCCGAAAGAATACAATGCGTTTAAAACTAAAGGGGGGCGCACGGTGTATGACGGAGGCGGAATCTTGCCCGATATAGAAGTGGCCACGGCGGAATTCAGTCCGATCACCACTGCCCTGTTAAAAGACAATGCGATCTTCGACTATGCGACGAAATATTACTATAAAAACAGCTTGAATGATCCGTCTGCTTTCAGTTTTACTGAAGAGGACTTCCAGGACTTTCTTCGATTTCTGAAGCAGAATGATTTTGCTTATGAAACTCAAACCGAAAAGGAGTTTACGGAAGCATTGCGTCGCTCGGAAGATGACGACCTGAAAAAGGAAATTGAAGCAAGCTATAAACAATTAATGTCTTCCATTGAAAAGGCAAAAACCAAGGCGCTTGAGGATAAAAAAGCCGAGATCATGTCTCTTTTAAGTGATGAGATCTTAAAACGTTATTTTTACAGGGACGGTCTTTACAACTACCAGGTTAAGAATAACCCGGAGATTTTGGAGGCTATCGCTGTGTTGAACGATACTAACCGGTACGCACGAATCCTAAAATAAGATCGTATGCAAGCATTCCTGGATTTCTTCGAAACCATGCCGATATGGATGAAGGCAGGTTGGATATTCATAGTGTTGGCGGTTTTTTGGCTCTTGGAGGGTAATTACAGCCAGTTTACGTTTAAGTATCGAAAATGGAAACACGCAAAAGTGAACCTGATTCTTTTGTTCTTCGTGATGCTCATCAATGCCGTCTTCGGAATCGCTACAGCAGGTGTGTTTGTTTGGCTGGGGGAATCTAATTTCGGAATGTTACACCTCTTCGAAGCACCTATATGGGTAGAGCTGGTATTGTCTATACTGGTACTAGACCTCATCGCTCAGTACACTGTTCATTTTTTACTTCATAAGGTGCCTGCCATGTGGCGTCTTCATATAGTGCATCACAGTGACAAGCATGTGGATGTGACCACGGGAACACGACATCATCCAATTGATTTTATCATTAGGGAATTATTCGCCCTGGGCGCTGTGGTAATCATGGGAATGCCAATTGCTTTTTATTTCTTTTATCGCATCATAAGCGTATTATTTACGTATTTCACCCATGCCAACATGGCGCTCCCGCTTTGGCTGGATAAGGGGTTGAGTTATGTAATCGTAACTCCGAACATGCATAAATTCCACCACCATTATCAACTACCGTGGACCGACAGTAACTATGGAAACATGCTGTCGATCTGGGACCGGATCTTCGGGACCTTCGTTTACGGTGACCTGGAAGCGATACGATACGGTATTGATGTTGCAGATCATCGGGATGATGAGGATATTGGTATCCAGCTGGCAATTCCGTTTGATAAGTCCGTTCGGAAGCTGAGATCCTAACCTGGTTTAGTAAGCTTTTGTTATTTTGAGTAAGAATGCTTATATTATCGGTTATGATATATTCAGAAAAAGAAGAGAACAAGGACAAATTATTAGAATCAATCACCTATTTAGAGAATAAAGGTTTTGAGAACATCAAAGCCGATCTCGATGGGTATGAAAAACCCAAAAGCTATTTAAAGAAAAGTACCAATGAGGTTATCACTCCTGATATTGTGGCTGATCGAGCGGGAGTAAAACACTACTTCGAAGTAGGTGTAAAGAGTGAACAGAAAAATCTACTTAAATCCAAGTGGCGCTTCCTTGAAGTGTTAAGCCGCATGAAAGAACACCGCTTTAAGGTTATTACGTATCACGGGCACTTTAGATTCACAAGCGAAATGCTAAAAGACCTGAATCTGGACAAAAAGCTTATCAGGATCTAACGGAGCCTTAGTGTATGTTTTCTCCGTGCTGGGATGCGTCCAGGCCTCGATATTCCTGATCTTCACGTACCCTCATCGACAGCAGTACGTCTGTGATCTTGTAAAGGATCCAGCTGCCTGCAAAAGTGAACACTGCTACGAGAACCAAAGCAAGCATGTGATATAGAAACGTGGTGGTTTCTCCATATATCAACCCAACATCCTTCGCTAGAATTCCGGTAAGAATCATACCAACGATTCCTCCTACGCCATGACTCGGGAACACGTCGAGAGTGTCGTCTATTTCAGTTTTCTTATTCAATCTAATGGCAAAGTTGCTTACAATAGCAGCGATAAACCCTATGAAAATACTTTGCCCCAACGACACAAACCCAGCTGCGGGTGTAATCGCTACTAAACCTACGATAGCGCCAATACAGGCGCCAAGGGATGACATTTTCCTGTTTTGAAAACGATCCAGGAAAATCCAGGTGATCATACTGGTGGCCGAGGCCAGGTTCGTATTGGCAAACGCAGCTACCGCATCCACATTTGCGCCCAGGGCGGAACCGGAATTAAAACCAAACCACCCGAACCACAGCAAACCCGTTCCCAGGATTACATAAGGAATATTCGCGGGCCGTTCAATTCGGTCTTTTCTCTTCCCAAGATAGATGGCTCCCGCTAGTGCTGCTATCCCGGCCGACATGTGCACTACCGTTCCGCCGGCAAAATCCAGTACACCCCAATTACGAAGTAATCCATCCGGATGCCACGTCATGTGTGCCAATGGAGAGTATATAAATATCGAAAACAACACCATGAATAGAATATAGCTTCGAAACCGGATACGCTCCGCAAAACTTCCTGTGATAAGTGCCGGTGTAATTATCGCAAATTTTAATTGGAACAATGCGAAAAGCAGAAAAGGAATCGTTTCAGAGAAATCCGCATTAGGAGAAAGTGTTACATCCTTAAAGTTAAAGAATGTAGTGGGGTTGCCTATAATTCCTCCTATACTGTCGCCAAACGCAAGACTAAAACCCACGATCACCCAAAGCACGCTTATCACGCCTAAGGCTACAAAACTCTGAAGCATGGTTGAAATAACACTTTTTTTAGAGACCATTCCTCCGTAAAAAAACGCAAGTCCGGGGGTCATTAATAACACAAACGCGCTGGCCACAATCATCCAGGCCGTATCTCCCGGGTCTATATTACCACTGCCTTCTATAAACTGGTATTCAGCACTACAAACCAGGCTCACAATTACCAGTAATGCCAATACGATAAAATTTAATCTTCTGCCCATAACCCTTGATTTTTTGATGGTTAAGAACATAAACTTATCAAATTATAAGCACAGGTTTCCGGGTATTTTATCCAATATTATTAACAATTGAAGAATCGTCAAAAGAGCTGCGTTTTTCTGAAAATATGATAAACAATGGGCTATTTTTTTATCATTGCAATATGAGGTATGCCGTCTTCCAGGTATTCTTCACCCGTAATTTCGAATCCGTGGGAATTGTAGAAGTCAACGAGATAGGTTTGGGCCGATAGTTTTATCAATGCTGTCTTATACCTGTCGTGGATGACCTCTATCGAGGCTTTAACGATTTGGTGGCCCAGGCCTTTATCGCGAAATCTTTTGTCTACCACTATCCGGCCAATTGCGGCTTCATCGAAATAGATTCCCGGTTTAAAACACCGTGTATAAGCTGCCAGTTGCCCATTGTAGAATCCGAGAACGTGAATTGCCTTTCGGTCTTTTCCGTCTATATCCTGATATACACAATCCTGTTCCACTACAAAAACTTCACTGCGCAGTTGCAGAAGATCGTACAATTCTTCCGTTGTTAGTTCCTGGAATGTTTTAACCTCTATTCTCATGAATTAGTCCTGTACAATGATATCCTTTATGTCGTCCTTTTGGTATTCGGGCTGAATATTTACATGATTTATTCCGAATTGATCTCGCAAGATCTCTTCGATTTGGTTTAAAATGACATCAAATTCGGATAATGTGATATCCCTGTGAAAATCGATATGAGCTTCTAAATGGGTTTCCTGTTCATTAAGCTGCCACATATGCATATGATGTACGTTCTTAATTTCAGAATGATTGGAAATCGAATTACGTATTTCTTCCAGGTCCACATCTTCAGGGGTAAATAACATTAGAACCCGGAAGGAGCTGCGCAAGAGACCTGCTCCCATAATGACAAGGTAAATAGCTATAAGGATAGTCAACAAACTATCCACCCAAAACCATCCAAAGTATTTCATAAGCAGACCCCCTGCAAGAACGGCCACAGAAGCAGACATGTCTGTTATTAAATGAAGATAGGCAGAGCGCAGGTTCATGTTCTCTTTGGAACTTTTCCGCAGCAGTAATACGCTGAAGCCATTGGCAAGAATAGCCAATATAGCCAACCAAATCACAAGCCCGCTTTCGATCTCCTGAGGAGAAATGAACCGCAATATAGCTTCGTAGACAAGATAAACAGCAACGACTAATAGGGTTGCTGCATTCACAAAAGCTGCAATAATTTCGGCCCGTTTGTACCCGAATGTCCTTTTGTAAGAGGCCTTCTTTTTAGCGAAACTATTGGCAACATAACTTATGATAAGTGAAATAACATCGCTGAAATTATGCAAAGCATCACTTAACAATGATAAACTGCCGGAAATTATGCCACCTATCACCTGGGCAATCGTGATAAGTATGTTGAGGAAAATAGAAATTAACAGGTTACGTCCTTTCACATCTCGATGATCGTGATGATGGTGGGAATGTGAATGATGCTGTCCCATATTTCAAATTATGCGCAGGCAATTTTATCTACACGTCTTTTGTGACGACCTCCTTCGAAGGGTGTTTCCAGAAAAGTCTTCACCATCTCGATTGCCTGGGGCTCACTTGTAAACCTTGCAGGTATGCTAAGGATATTCGCATCATTGTGTTCCCTGGCGAGTGCTGTGATCTCTTTTGTCCAACACAGCGCCGAACGAACTTTTTGGTGCTTGTTGGCTGTCATTGAAGCACCGTTACCACTACCACAAATTATTATGCCGAAGTCAACAGTTCCATTGGAAACTGCTTCTGCCACGGGATGAATAAAATCCGGGTAGTCCACGCTATCACCGGTATTGGTTCCAAAATTAGTGACCTGATGTCCAGCTCCTTCAAGGTAGGATATAATAGCATTCTTATAATCGGTCCCTGCGTGGTCGTTTCCAATGGCAATTTTCATAATAGTGAGATTTTATACAAAGATACTAATATTGGATCCATAGCGAATCCTGTTTTATTTATTGTTACTATTAATATTTATACAATTACCCAATGTTATTTGGTTAATAAACTTGTTAATAGTTGTTCATTTATTTTACAGAAAAATATTTGATAGTTCTGTTTAACTTTTGCATATCGATTTTTTATTTCGGCAACCAAATTTTTTAGTAGAATCTTATCGCTTTCTTTTTAATAGATTTTTAGTGCTTTCAAACAATTCTGCCTTATTATTTTATTAAAAAAACCTTGTTAAGATTGCTTATTCACAATTGTTAATAGGAACTGGTAATGTCCTGTTTTTCAATGCTCATTTCACTCAAACCATTGTTTAAAATTGTATCACAAAAAATTACAAGAAGAAATCAAAACAATTACTTAAAAAGTTATGCCACATATTAACAGACTATAATCATAATCATTTTTATAATTTAAATTTTAAATAAAATAAATAATGAAGTATTAATTGTTGAGAAGTTTAAACTATCCGTAAATGTGAGGTGTTGTTTAGGTTTTCGATTATCTCTTCTGCTTTTGGAATATCTTCTTTATGTACTTTGAGTCGGATGCCTCCTATGGCGTTACTGTGAAAGGGAAGAACGCCGATCATAGTTTCATTTTGAAAGACATGCCTGATCTCGTTATGTTCCAGGAGTAATCTAAGAATGGCGTACTCACTTGGATAAGTGAATATTGCTATGGTTTCGAAGTGTTTCATAGTTCTATTACTAATGTATTAAATCTTTGTTTAATTCTGAATGCGATTCTCATATAAAGCGTACTTTTGCCGTATAGAAAAGATGTAATGGCCAAGCGAAAGAAGAGAAGAAGGAATAAACAGCGAATTGAAAATCTTACCGAAACCATACTCAAAGTCCTACGGCAGAATCACTCCCAAACGTTTAATTACAAACAAATTGGAGCGAAATTAGGGGTAGATGATCCCAGTGGTCGAAATCAAATAATTAAGACATTAAAAAAACTGCAGGTAAAGGGATCAATTGAGGAAATTGAAAGAGGAAAATATAGTATAGCCCCGTCCGTAAATTACTACACTGGTATAATGGATCTTACCAGTAAAGGTGAAGGCTATGTAGTAGTTGATGACCTGGAAGATGATATTTTCATAAGAAACAAGAACCTGAATAAAGCGCTGCACAAAGATGTAGTGGAAGTCTATGTCTTCAAACGGCGTAAAGGCGGCAGACTTGAGGGTGAAGTGTCTAAAGTTCTGGAGAGAAAACGTACCGAATTCGTGGGTACTATCCAGATTTCAGAAAAGTTTGCCTTTGTCGAGACCAGTGGTTACAATATGTATACGGACATATTTATACCGAAATCGAAAATTGGAAAAGCTCAAAATGGTGACAAGGTTTTAGTAAAGATCGAAGGATGGGAAGCTAATTCAGAATCACCTGTTGGTTCTGTAATCAAAGTCTTAGGTAAACCAGGAGAACATCATACCGAAATACATGCTATACTGGCTCAATACGGACTTCCTTACGAATTTCCTTCGGAAGTAGAAAAATATGCCAATGCGATTGATACTTCAATAAAGCCTTCAGAAATAAATAAACGAAGGGATATGCGTGAGACCCTAACCTTCACCATAGACCCGAAAGACGCTAAAGATTTTGATGACGCCCTGTCTTTTAAAGTCCTTGAAAACGGCAACTACGAAATAGGTATTCACATTGCCGATGTTTCACACTACCTGAAACCAGGGACTATTTTAGATGATGAAGCTTACGAAAGAGCTACTTCCGTATACCTGGTAGATCGTGTTGTACCTATGCTGCCGGAAATTCTATCTAACAACGCTTGTTCTCTGCGCCCGAATGAAGAGAAATATACTTTCTCTGCTGTTTTCGAAATGAGTAAAGACGCAAAGGTTATCAATAAATGGTTTGGCAGAACTGTAACCTTCAGTGATGCGAGGTTTGCGTATGAAGAGGCGCAGCACATCATCGAGAATCCCAAGGAACAACCCTATATAATTCCTGCGAACATTTCCTTGACCGGAAAGAACCATGAGGTACAAAACGAAATTGCTCAGGCTATTCTCGAAATGGACAGATTAGCAAAGATCCTTAGAAAGATCAGAATGCGCCAGGGAGCGATCTCATTTGATAAGGTTGAAGTAAAATTCAAACTCGACGAGCACAACGAACCGGAAGGTGTTTATTTTAAGGAAAGCAAAGATGCTAACAAACTAATTGAAGAATTCATGTTACTGGCGAACCGGAGTGTTGCTGAATTCATAGGAAAACAAAAAGAGAAGAAAACATTTGTTTACAGGGTACATGACGAACCGGATGATGAAAAGATCGCTCAGTTAGAAAACATCGTTAAGAGATTCGGGTATAAATTAAATACCAGAGACAGGCAAAGCACTGCTTCGTCCTTAAACAAATTACTAAACGATGTTCAGGGTAAAAAGGAACAAAACCTAGTGGATACGCTTGCTATTCGAAGCATGAGTAAAGCGGTTTACACTACCAATAATATTGGGCATTACGGCTTGGCGTTCGATCACTATACACATTTCACCTCCCCTATCCGTCGCTATCCCGATGTGATGGTGCACAGGTTGTTGCAGCAATACCTGGACGGAAAAGGATCTGCTAAGGAGGAACTGTATGAAGAGCGCTGTGGGCATTCGAGTGACATGGAAAATCTCGCCTCAACTGCTGAAAGGGATAGCATTAAATATATGCAGGTGAAATACATGATGAATCACCAGGACCAGGATTTTCTGGGAGTGATATCCGGGGTTACTGAATGGGGTATCTATGTAGAGATCATATCAAACAAATGTGAAGGTATGGTTCGCCTGAACGACCTGAAGGATGATCATTATCGCTTCGATCGTGATGAGTTTGCCGTGATTGGAGACCGGACAAAGAATATGTACCGCTTAGGTGATGAAGTGTATGTAAAAGTGAAGAACGCAGACCTGGTTAAAAAACACCTCGATTTCCACATGTTGGGTCACCGTAAAGAAATCGAAGCATAACTGTAACAATCTTTCACGGGAACTATCTTTATAGTAAAATATAAAGTCAGGATGAAAAGCTACACATTACTATTCGTATCATTTTTTACCATTTCGGTTTTTGCACAACCTGCAATACAGAAAGAAGTTGGAGATTTTCACACGATCAAAGTGTTTGATCTTATAGAAGTTAATCTCATTCAAAGCGATGAGAACAAGGTTGTCATCAAGGGAGAAAGAGGCGAATACCTGAAGGTTGTGAATGATAATGGCGTTCTGAAGCTCAGAATGGAGTTGGAACAGCGATTTAACGGAAATGAAACCTTTATTGAGGTCTATTTTAAAAGCATTGATGTGATAGATGCTAATGAAGGTGCCTATATAGTTTCTAATGAAACCATAGAACAAAATACCATTGAAC
>Ga0316201_10004030_pt1 | contig 10996 bp, 5 predicted proteins | sample CS6wburrow_MG_FD_204516 | JGI IMG/M metagenome (GOLD analysis project Ga0316201, IMG submission 204516) | Coastal sediment microbial communities from Delaware Bay, Delaware, United States - CS-6 worm burrow | ecosystem: Environmental > Aquatic > Marine > Coastal > Sediment | place: USA: Delaware... | reverse complement strand
GGAATCGGCGTAGCCGTCGTCGTCCAATTTTCCTCAAGACTCACTTTACCAGTGGAACAAAATGAATAGGCCTCATTGGGACATAACAACAGGCCGGGGCCTGTTTTTTCGTTTGGGAAAATTTGCCCTTCTCTACTGGATGTGAAGCGATATCCGATAATTTTGCCATTGGCCGAATCCGTTGATTCAGCAGCACTCAATTCCACAGTCAGTGGGGTTTCACAGTTTTGGTTTTCCTGTTCACAGGGGATGACGGCTTTTAAGCGAGCAATTGGCAATTGATTGGGTTGGACTGTCACAGTATGAGAAGCCCTGTCAAGTATTTTGTCATTTTGCTGGGCGACAAAGGTAATGTTGTATTCGCCTGGCAATTCAAAGGTCATTTTGGCAAAGGGGCCGGATTGATAAGTGTCTTTACCACTTGACGCTTGCCAATGATATACCATACCTTCCACATCCACGGCAGTCGTTTCAGCAGTCAAGGTAACGGTCAATGGTGCAACCCCGGTCATAGGCGTTATAGTGGAGGTAAATGTGATGGGTATTTCCTCATTTTCAGTGCCGCCTTCAGGCGTAGTCCCCGTACCGCCTTCAGGCGTAGTCCCCGTACCGCCTTCAGGTGTAGTCCCCGTGCCGCCTTCAGGCGTAGCCCCCGTGCCGGTTTCAGGCGTAGTCCCTGTTTCAGGGCCGGTTTCAGGCGTAGCCCCCGTGCCACTTTCAGGCGTAGTCCCTGTTTCAGGGCCGGTATCAGGCGTAGCCCCCGTGCCGGTTTCAGGTGTACTCCCCGTGCCGGTTTCAGGCGTACTCCCTGTTTCAGGGCCGCTCTCAGGCGTAGCCCCCGTGCCACTTTCAGTGGCCTGTGTTCCATCAGTCGCTGTTGACCCCTCATCCTGAGCAAACACAGGGTTTGCGATAAAGAGTCCAAGTAGGACTATAAAGGTTAAGTATTTGAAGTAACGCATTTTTTTTATTACTCCTGTTTTGGAAGAGTTGAGTTTTGGTTTAACACAAAAAATCTACAAAAAGGAGGACATCTCCTTGTTAAGGATTGAGTGTCGCATAATTTGGTTTGTTTGATATCAAAAAGGGTGTGAGTGCATTGTAGCAACTCAAGTTATACTACAAACTGAAGTTTGTACTCCAGAGTCTAAATGATGTCAATCTTGTGTTAATGTTATCATTAAATTGTTGTACAAATATAGTACGCAACACAGTACAAACGCTGTAAAACGTCATACAAAGTGTGTACATCATTTGTACGCCAACTCAGATTCATTGTCAAAAACTGAGGAAGGCGGGAGATAGCTTGTTTCAGTTATCAGTTATCAGTTATCAGTTATCATCAATAGGCCTTTATATTCTGGTAGATGCTCTCGCAAAGGCGCAATTTAATTAACATGAAACGAACGATATTAGATCAAGTCTGTTTTTCTGAACATGAGCTATCTGTTTTTGGATGGAGCATAGTTGAATATTTATTCAAATTGAAGGATTTGTCAAGTCAAATGAGAAATGATTAATAGAGTTGTCCGAAAATAAGGCTTTTTTGAATATAACTGTTTTTATTCGGATAACAGTTATTTACGGACAAGTCTAATATGGAATCTGTTATTTATTATCCATTATTAATATAGGCCAATGGTAGGGTGTCTATTTTGAGCTTTTTTTGATATAGACGCTAAAGACGCGATGCTCTGTAAAAAGAGAAAGAGAATACTTTGCGTTTCTTGCATTTTTTTTCACATTTCACATTTCACTTATAAAGTTTTGCTCCGCGAAACTTTAGCGTAAAATAAAGTTTTGCGCGCAAAACTTTCGCTAAAAAAAGTTATTTTTCATCAATAAATCGTACCTATCTATTAAATAGGTGAGGCTATAGTGATAACTCATAACTGATTTCCACGCAAAAGTATTTCGCGATAAAAACTTTTGCGTGGAACTGAACACTGGTAACTGATAACTGTCATGACAACTTTAACGATTGAAGTTCCTGAGAATTTATCTCATCAAATCCAGGCACGCGGGATTTCTCAGCAACGTTTAAAACAAATGTTTATTCGGGGATTGCAAGTTTTTCTCCGTGAAGAGGTCACAAACCAAGATAAAGTATCGTCTACATCAACACTGCCTATTGATAATGATCTCTTTGCCCTAGTTGCTAATTATCGTGATGTTTCTGAACAACAGGTACAACAGGTTTATTGTTATCCAACTGTCTCAGTACCTGCATCTAGTTTGGATAGATGGGTTAATCTGATAGAAGGGTATGAAGGAGATGCCGTCGCTGACACTGAAGCACTCTATGAGGATGTGTAATGTTAAAAAAAGTTGCTGTTGACTCATCATTACTTGTTGGATTAATTAATCCATACGATCTTTGGCAAAATCAGGCAATCGCTTTGTATGAAACATTAAAAGCGGCGGAGATTGAATTGCTTTACTTCGATTGTGTTGCTATGGAAGCGATTAGTGCTGCTACACGCCGTTTGCATGAAAAAAAACGTTTTTCTGAGATGAAAACGTTATTTGATCAACTTAATAGTTATGTTTATGTTGAAACGATGACTTGGATTTTGCCAGATGTTCCCCGTTTATATCCAGAAATCATTAATTTGATGCAGTCATCATCAGGCGCGTTAAATTTCAATGATGCATTGATTGCTTTAGCTTGTCGGGAGCGTGAAATTCCTGCTATTGCCAGTTTTGACACTGATTTTGATCAAATTGAGTGGTTACATCGTCTAGCCTTGCCTAAAGATATAACTGCCTTGATTGATAAATGAGAGACTTGCAATTGGGATTGGATAGACTTGATAGGTTTTAAATGGAATTTGTAGATTATGCCTTATTTAATTGAGTGAAAGCCAATTATCGCAGCAGTGATGCGACATTTTTTTTTCTTAGAAAACGTCATAAAATGGTATGATTTCAAGTTAAATGGGAAAGGGCAACCACAAGGAATTCCTTAGACAGAAACGTCGGTAGGGGGAATCTTTTGTGATTGCCCATAAATTATTTTTCTTGAATCAATCCTGGGATGAAACTTATCCGTTGTACTACTGGCTATATGAAACCCTGGTATTTATTGATAACTGATATTTGATAATTGATAACACGGTTCACTGATAAGTGATCACGGAAAAATTGACATTTCTAGAGCGAGGATTAGGCCGCGTTTCTCCAAAACGGATTTTGCTGGGCGGTATGATCGTTAAAAAGTGTTTTTTTATCCCCTGTTCTTCTAGCCAATTAATGATGACTTCTGCACGTCGTTGGCTAAGCTGTTGATTATATAATTCCGTACCCAAGCCATCAGTGTTTCCGGTAATTTGAAGTTCTACTATTTGATTTAACATTTGCCCTAAAGTTAGCAAGTGTTGCAGATCTTTAAGCAGCTTCGCTAAAGCCGTTTCCTGTTCTGATGTCAATTTTGTACTGTCTTCATAAAAATAAATTTTTTGGTTTTTGACCGATTGTACCAGTACACGCATTTCATGCTCAATATCGACCAATCCGCTCGTTTCTATGCCTGCCAACTCTTTTTGTGAATTTTGGAAGGCTTGGATGCGCTGTTGTAATGTCTGAAATGTGGCCGAGTTAACTTGTCCGATTACTCGTAACACGCTATTATGTACGCTTAAAGTGACATTTTCTGGCGGCTTTAAGGTACGTTGGACTTGTAGCAATAAAAAACTGTCAGTATCGACTAACTGTTTAATTTCTACTCTATTGATTCCGGCAATGCTGGGGGCATTGTTGATAGCTTTATCTATCCACGTTTTTTGTGCATGCCCACTTAAATGTAATGTGTCTTCTACCAAACGGATTTGTACTGTAGAAGGCGGCACTAAGCGCAGTCGTACACGTTTTTCAATAAACTGTGGCGTTAAATCCTGATAAGGTGTCCAACGCATGTTCACATCACTGATTTTATTTTGTTGGGCAATCTCTTCAGGTGCGTCGGCTAACGGATCACGCATACCTGTCACAAATCGTTGACCGTTTTCATGGCCGCTAGAAACCACCATGATGCCGGCTGTGTTATCCAAGGTTTTTAAAAAGGCTTGAAATTGTATTTCGGTATTGATGAGTTTATCTGTGACGACTTCAGTCAATCCGGCTATCATGCCAATACTGTTATTGACTTTATCTATCCAAGCTTGATCCGCATGTCCGCTTAAATATAAGCTTCTTCCTTTAAGAGACATTTGCACGGTAGGGGGTGGTTTTAACCAGTGCAGTAATCTTTTTTCCACAAACAGGCTGTTTAAATCCTGATAAGTTCTGGCTTTAAAAACGACATCATTGTCGTTCAGTTTAAAGCGACGGGCTATTTCTTGCGGTTCCTCAGCTAAGGGATCACGCATGCCTTGAATCTCTAATTTGCCTGCCTTTGAGTCGCTGGAAAGAACCACAATACCGGGCGTTTCGTGCAAGGCCGTTATATAATGATTTAAACGTTGCTGATACTCAAAATAGTGGTATCCCCAGCCGGATAGGGCAAGCAAAATGATAATGAATACAACAAATAACTGCGGAGAAAATAAGCGTGGCATAGCCTTTTTTTTCTCTTCTGACTGTAGCGCATTTTCTAACAAAGGAAAACAAGACTGCAATGGTGTATTATCACCAGAAAAATTTTCTAATAACTCGCTAGATTGTGCATGGATAAATTCAATCAATTGGCTCATGCTTTCTCTTAAACTCAGGGGCGCGATACCCCGAATCACACAAGCCAATACGGCGTAAGGCCCACGTTCTAGCCACACCGTGCAATCACCCACTTCAACGCTGTTAAGTTCTTCATTTTTGCCACTCGAAAATGAATCACGAATAAAATCTTGTATCGCTGTCAACATCGCCGATACCGCTTCGCTATCACCTATTTCTATGTTATCGATATGGGCATGATGGATGAGTAAACCACTTTCGCGATGAATCAAAAACACCTGTTCAACCCGATAGGTGAAAGTATTGGTCAAAACGATTTCGGAATAAGGCCGCCCACTACGCAGTGCTTGCATGCGCCAAGCTAATCTTTGGACAGAAAAAGTTCTTTCTAAAGTGGTATTGATTTCTTGCAACAGCACTTTAAAGGCTTCGTTAATGTATTTGCGTATCATAGGCCCTATCACGGGAAATAAGGATTGAGCAAGCGTACTGGTGTCTTGGCGAATAGATTCTTTGAGGCACATTTCTACCGGCCCCCGTAGAGATTCTGTCAGTTCCTGCTCCTTTATCAATACAGCCGGTTGGGTAGCTTGTTGGCTGGCGTAATCGATAGCTTTTGGTAAAATTTTAGCAATTTCCCGAGCACGTTGTTCACTGCTATTGAGACGATTCTCTAATTGCTCGTAGCGCATGACGCTTTGCTCACACAGTTCGAATCGTTTCAGTAAATCATCCACTTGAGAGGGAAGCACTTGAGTCTGTTCAAGGCGATTAACATGCTTATCAAGCGTGTTAATATTTGTTTTAAGGGCTTGAAAAATCAATTTAATCTGCTTATTGAGAGAACGATATAATCCCTGTTGATTGATTTGTGCCTTTTTAGCAGCCTCATGATGACGCTGATTCACTTCTTTCAATTGCTGATATTGATTCACTTGTACCTTTTCAAGCTTATTAAGATATTGCTCTAGGGCACTCAGTTGTGTTTTTTGATTAATGTGTGTTTGTTTAAGTGTTTTAAGATATTTTTTGATCTCTTGCAATTCGACTTGTTGTGCTTGTTCAAAGTTGCCCAACTGCATGCGTTGATTAACAGAAACTTTTTCAAGGTTATCCAGATATTGCTCAAAATCACTCAATTGGGTTTGTTGTGTCTGTAATAAATTCTGTAATTGATTGAATTGATTAATATAAGTGAGTTCAAATTCATTCAGATGCTTATCTAGGGAACGATGTAATTTCTGTTGGTGAACAAAACCTTTTTCAAAGCTATCCTGATACTTTTCAAGATCACTGAGATGCGTTTGTTGTGCTTGCAAGGCCTCTTTTATTGGCTGGATCGTTTCGGCAGTGGTTTTATGCAAAATAGGCCCCATCAGGGGTAAAATGCCTTCGACAAAACTATGCGGGTCGTGTTGCAATAATTCTTTTAAACTGCTTTCTAGCGGGGATTGTAAAGCTGATGTAAAATCAGCCATATCAGGCAATACACGCAAGGCGGTTGGTAAAATAGCAGCGATTTCTTGACTACGTTGAGAAACATCATTAAGACGTTTTTCCAAACGTTCTAGCCGCTTTGTCTCTTTAGTAGCGCTTAAAAGTGAAGTTAATTGTTCAAATTCATTCATTGATTACACTGAGCGTTTTTAAAATTAATAAAGCTTATGGCTTGCCCCCCATAAGCGTCAAGAAGCGAAACCCAAACGGGTTGTTTGTCTTACCACCTATCAATTGTCAAATTTGAGAACAGAAAACGGCGTTTGATATCACAAGTTATGAAAATCTTATACTGCGACTCTGTGGTACTCAGTGGTACTCTGTGATCTCTGTGTTGAAAAAAATTTTTTGACAAACAGGCGTAACCTGAGTGAATAAGGTAACGGAATCTCGCTTAAAGACAGGTTCCGTATGTTTGAAGTTGAGGATTTTAAAACGGATAGGCGATCAAGATTGAAGAGCAACCACAAGGAATTGTGGTTGCCCAATCAATAAAACGGATAGAATTATTCTATCTCTGAGGGCTCTTCATAGGTTTTCGTCATGCGTACCGCCATTTCGTGGAAAAACGTCGCTAAATCGCTGCGGTTTACTTTGTCATCATGAAGTTGAGACACTTCTTGGTTGAGCAAACCGGTTAGGCTATCATTTTGTTGACGAATTTGCAGGGCTGTTTCTTGGAATTTGCTCAACGTTTGTTGGCGTAAATTTTTGATGTCCCTGCTGATTTGTTCATCAAATTGTGTGACACGATTGTTCAGTTCGTTTTTTAGGGACTTGAGATCACGTTCTAAATCCGCAAGAGCAGCTTGACGTTCCTGGCGTTCCAACTTTGTTTTTTCACTCAGGCTGTCAATTTCACTATCCATTCGCTCCTCAAGCACTTTGAGGCGCTGAAAGATTTCCTCACGGAAATTCATATTGTCCTGAGAAACGCGATCTTCAAGGCGTTTAAAGCGTTTATCATAATCGCGCATCTGTCCGCCAAACAAGATATCACGAATTTTGTCAACATTGCCGATACTCGCCCCTAAACCGTCAGCAAAGTTATTGCCCATCTCCTCTGATTTTTGTAAGCTCGTTTCGGCGACACGTAACTTCTTATCAAGTACGCCAGTATTAATCTGGCTAAAGCGGTTAAGTTTATCCTGATTTAATGGGTTATCTCTTGCCGGTGCAACAGAAACAACACGCGGTTTTTCAGGCTTATTGTCTGCGGGTGCATCAGTGGGGGGTTTATGAGACATAAACTCTTCTCCTTCATAATCATCCATTTGTACTGCCAAATTATGTGGTCGGTAAGACATGCTATCTTCCCTCGTTAATCATGATATATATATAACATAATAGACTTGTTCCTAGTAATAGCAAATCGCTTTGAAAAACTAGAATCAATAAAAAAGAGTATATATTATTAATGAAGTCAATATCAAAAGGAACAACTCCAAATAAAATGAGCTTTATATTGAGAGTACAACGAATTAAATAAATGAACCTTAGGCTTTTAGCTTAAATAACGATTTGAGAGGCCTTTATCCGATATCGGGGCCATTATTTCTTTTTCACCCTTTTCAAGGAAACGAAATATATATTCATGAAAAACTCATAAAACACTCATGAAAAATAGATAGCATGAATAGATAGCATATCTTATGAGATGAAATTGAATTTAATGATCTATTCATGCAATAGATCAAAAAAAGGTGTTCACGAGACAACTGTTCACAAGTTCATTATCATTCCGTCCTTGATAAGTTGACTCATTAAAATTAGCTTACAATAACTCATGAAATGAAAAAACGTTTTTGAACCAAATTATTAAAAAATACGGGAATGAACACAATCCATTGTACGCTTATTTTATTTGAATAGCCCTTGATTATATACTAATAAATAACGACAAGGATTGTCTATAAGAAAGAATTAAACCCAGAGAGGATGACGATCTTATCCCTTAAAACCTTAACGACATGAATGAGTTATGAAAAAAATTTAATTGAAACATTAGCACGAGCTAATCCTTTATTATATACAATCCTTATCGTTTGATTGATGTTTTCATTCAGACACTATATAACGTTTTATAATGAGCTATAAAGTAGGATTTGCGAATTGCAAATTACGAATTGACTTCTAAACTGTTATCATCAATCTATTCGTCTTTTCAAAGGGGAAATTTTGGATTTGAATATGCCTACTCAATTAATAGATAAATTTAATCGAAAAATAACGTATGTGCGTTTGTCAGTGACAGATCGGTGTGATTTCCGTTGTGTTTACTGTATGAACGAGAAAATGACTTTTTTACCTCGCGCACAATTATTAACTTTAGAAGAGTTAGAATGGCTCGGACGTGCGTTTGTTGAGTTAGGCGTGACGAAAATTCGTCTGACTGGTGGTGAGCCGCTAGTACGTCAAAATATTTTACAACTTTTTCAAGGACTTGGCCGATTAGCGGGTTTAAAAGAGCTGGTGCTAACAACGAATGGCTCACAGTTAGTTAAAATGGCACAGCCACTTAAAGCCGCCGGGGTTAAACGTATCAATATCAGTCTTGATAGTTTGAATCCTGCGCGTTTTCAAAACATGACGCGTGTGGGTAAACTAGAGAGCGTGTTACGGGGCATTGATGCAGCGATTCAGGTGGGATTTGAACGGATCAAACTCAACGCGGTGATTTTAAAAAATCGTAATCACGATGAAGTGGTTGATTTGGTGCAATTTGCGGTTAATCAAGGGATTGATATCAGTTTTATTGAAGAAATGCCCTTGGGTACGATTGGAAGTCATGATCGTGCTGAAGCGTTTTATGCGAGTGAGCAAATTCGTGATGATCTGAAATCGTCATTTACCCTGATACCTTCGACTGAAAGCACTGCGGGGCCTTCTAAATATTATAGAGTGGCTCACACTGAGACGCGCGTCGGTTTTATTTCTCCGCACAGTCATAATTTTTGTGAAACTTGTAACCGGGTGCGCGTGACAACGGAAGGCAGCTTATTATTGTGTTTAGGGCAAGAACATTCTGTCGATTTGCGGCGCGTGATACGGGCAAATCCGGGCGATATCGGGCCACTTAAACAAGCGATTATCAAAGCGATGGCGATTAAACCTCAAGGGCATGATTTTGAACTGGATAGAGAACCACATATTTTGCGGTATATGAATATGACGGGTGGTTAATATTGTAGAGACGCACTGCCGTGCGTCTCCACTGCCATAGAGACGAACGGCCATAGAGACGCACGCAGTGCGTCTCTACAGAAACGCACGGCCGTAGAGACTTTCCAAAATCGAATAACAGGCAACCTACCATGCGTAAACTGATTAAAATAACGCTTATCACATTATTCTTAGCGAGTGCGGTACTTTTCTGGAAAACCCTGATTGATTTAGCACCACCGCCTGACACCTTATCAGTTGCTCATTCAAGCGTGCGTAAAGTACAAATACGGGATCGCCATGCTAATCCGCTCACGATTACTTATCAAAATGATTGGAATATCCACGATTATGTGCCATTGCATGATATACCTGAAACCTTACAACAAGTCTTTATATTAGCTGAAGATAAACGTTTTTATGAACATCATGGCCCTGATTGGCAAGCGCGGTGGCACGCTATGTTACAAAATATAAAAGCTTTGCGCGTTGTGCGCGGTGCCAGTACCATCAGTGAACAAACGGTGCGTATGTTACATCCACGCCCTAGAACCTTTTGGGCCCGATGGTTAGAGGGTTTTGAAGCCGTAAAACTTGAAGAACACTTTTCTAAAACCGATATTTTAGAGTTTTATCTCAATCAAGTGCCTTATGCCAGTCAACGGCGCGGTGTCGTGCAAGCGGCGCGTTATTATTTTGATCGCGATTTAGAGACTTTAAATATCAAAGAAATGATGGCTTTAGCTGTCTTAGTGCGTTCGCCAAGTCGTTTAGATTTGCGTCGCGGTGTTACCCAGATTAAAGCCCCTATTGCGCGTCTGGCTGTGCTTTTATTGAAACAGGGCCTGATTACCCAGGCAGATTATCAAGACATTTTAACAACACCGCTTGATTTACACGATGCCCATTTACCGGTACAAGCAACGCATTTTGTCAACTATGTTTACGCTTCTCAGTCTCTGCCCGCTTTACAAATAATGGGACATCTGCAAACCACACTCAACAGCAGCCTTCAACGTGTGGTTCAAGAAATACTGAACCAGCGTGTTCAAGATTTGCAAAGCAAAAAAGTCAATAATGGTGCCGTGCTGGTTGTCGATCATCAAAGCAATGAAATCTTAGCTTGGGTGAATGTGGGCCCCCCTTCACTTGAAAAACCAGGCAGTTTGATTGATGCCGTGCTCACACCGCGCCAACCCGGTTCAACGCTGAAACCGTTTTTATACGCCTCAGCTTTAGAAAAAGGCTGGACAGCGGCCACCTTGATTGAAGATAGCCCTTTAGCAGAACCCGTCGGAACCGGGATGCACAGCTTTCGTAATTACAGCCGCAATTACTATGGGCCACTGCGTTTACGCAATGCCTTGGGTAACTCATTGAATATTCCCGCTATTCGCACAATTCAATTTGTCGGTACCGATTCCTTTTTGCACCGTTTACGGCAATTAGGCTTTAAAAGTTTGACTGCCCATCCAGATTATTACGGTGACGGCCTCGCCTTAGGCAATGGGGGTGTCACGCTATTAGAATTAGTACAAGCTTATGCCACATTAGCCAATCAAGGCCGTTTTCGGCCTCTCAAAGTTTTACACAATGCCCCACCGGCTCATTCAGTTAAAGTCTTCACACCAGAAATCAGTTCTATCATCGCCGACAACATATCCGA
>Ga0316201_10004029_pt1 | contig 10999 bp, 7 predicted proteins | sample CS6wburrow_MG_FD_204516 | JGI IMG/M metagenome (GOLD analysis project Ga0316201, IMG submission 204516) | Coastal sediment microbial communities from Delaware Bay, Delaware, United States - CS-6 worm burrow | ecosystem: Environmental > Aquatic > Marine > Coastal > Sediment | place: USA: Delaware... | reverse complement strand
CATCACCGCTCGCTGCTTGTCGAGAACGAATCGCTTGATGCGCGGGTGCGGCGTGAACCAGTCGGGATAGCTGGTCAGCTTGTCGAGTGCGTCGACCAATTTCTCCATCGGAAAACGCGTGTCCGCATCCGGGACGTCCAAATCGCTTCCGCCTCGGTATTCGGTCCAAAGCCCCAGCATCGAGGCGGGGATGAGATTGTAATTCCCGTTCTTGCGCGTGTCCTCGAGGGCATTCTCCAAGTCCAGCTGGCGTTGAACCTTGATCTCGTCCGCCTGCTGGGTGGTCAACTTCCCGGTTTTGACCAGGTGATCGATGTAGACCTCGCGAACCGTCTTCTTCCGGTCGATGGCTGCGTACATCTCTGGCTGCGTGAATCGCGGCTCGTCACCTTCGTTGTGGCCGTACTTCCGGTAACAGAAGAGATCGAGCACCACGTCCCCGTGGAAGCGTTGCCGGTACTCGGTCGCCAAGGTCACGGCCTGGGCAACCGCTTCCGGATCTTCGCCGTTTACATGGAACACAGGGCAGCGAAGCATTCGCGTGATGTCGGTGCAGTACGAGGTCGAGCGTGAATCCTCGGGGTTGGTGGTGAAGCCGATCTGATTGTTGATGACCACGTGAACCGTGCCGCCGGTTCCGTAGGCTTGAAGGCGGCTCAAGTTCAATGTCTCCGCGACCACACCCTGACCGACGAACGCGGCGTCGCCATGAATCAAGAGAGGCAGCACTGTGATTCGCTCGTCGTCGCCCTTTCGATCTTGCTTGGCGCGGACGCGGCCTTCGACTACCGGGTTCACGAACTCGAGATGGCTCGGGTTGAAGGCCAGTGTCATGTGCACGTTGTTCCCGCTCGCGGTCTTCCGATCGAGCGAGTAGCCGAGGTGGTACTTCACGTCTCCAGTGCCCACGTACTTCTCGGGATCGTCATCCTCGAAGCCGGCGAAAATCTGCCGGACGTTCATCTCCATGATGTTGACCATCACGTTGAGCCGACCGCGGTGCGCCATGCCGATGACCATTTCCTCGACGCCCAGCTCTGATGCGCGCTCGGTCAAGATGTCGAGCATCGGGATTACGCTTTCGCCCCCTTCGAGTGAAAATCGTTTGGCACCCGTGTACTTGGTGTGCAGGAATTGCTCGAAGATCTCGGCGTCGGTGAGCTTGGTCAGGATGCGCACCTGCTGCTCGCGGCTCAGGTCGATGTGGTTTCCGGTGAGCTCCATCGTGTCGCGAAGCCAGTTACGCGCTTCGCGGTTTTCGAGAAACGTGTACTCTACGCCGATCGTTCTCGAGTACGTGTCCTTCAATCGGGCGATGACCGAGCCGAGCTTGTCGGTGGGCGGGCCGGCGAGGTCGCCTGTCGAGAAGATCGTCTCCGGGTCGACGTGGGCCAAGCCGTACCGCTTCAAGACGAAGTCGTCCGCGGGCAAGTTGCGGTAGAGGCCGAGCGGGTCGAGGTTGGCGAACAGATGCCCGCGAACTCGGTACGCGTTGATCAGCGCGGACAGTCGCGCCTGCAGGTCGGTGGCCGCCAACAGCTCGGACGATGGAGGGAAGGACGTGCGCGACACGATGGCCGGATTGTCCGGAAGCACCGGGTCGAGCGCGGTCTCCGCAGTCGTCGGCAGGAACAACGAATTGCGAATCCCCTCGTCATCAGCTGTGCTCGACGCTGCGGGTGCCGGTGATGCGGCAGTCGCGGCTGCCGTCCACGCGCCATTGCCGTCCGATGGTTGCGGCGCCGGGCTCAACATGCCGCTGGCGGTGACGGGCGCCATGACAGTCCCTGCGCTCGAGATCTGTGGCCAGTCGGTCGGCGCAAGACTCTCGAAGTAGGCGCGCCATGCCTCCTCGACTGCAAGCGGGTTATCTACCCACTTCAGAAACTGCTCTTCGACCAGTCCTTGGTTTACGCCGAAATCTGCGGTCATCTCCGAGTCGTGGCTCCCAAAACCCCGGTCGCTCGCGGAGCCTAACGCGTTCGCCTGCAAGGTGCTAGCGCGCAGCCTGGTCCTCTCGGTGAACTTGGCCCATCATGCGCCGCGATGGCTAGAATCTTCGTCATTCTTTCCGGCTTGCTCGGCTTCAGCGCGGTGGCGCTGGGCGCGTTTGGTGCGCATGGTCTCCGCTCGCGTCTCGGATCGCTGCCCGATGGCGTGAAACGCTTGGAATGGTGGAACACGGGCGCCCACTATCATCTCACGCACGCCCTGGCACTCGCCCTGGCGGCTTGGCTCGTCCATCGCGGCGCAGGCAGCTCGGCGACCGTCGCGGGCTGGTCGTTCGTCGCAGGGGTCGCGCTCTTCAGCGGTAGCCTTTACACGATGGCAATTACCGGGCAGACCAAGCTCGGAGCAGTCACGCCGTTCGGCGGTCTGCTCTTCCTGATCGGATGGGCGGCAGTCATGGTCGCGGGCTGGCGTCTCGGCAGCGGCAACTAGCGCTGCGGCTGCTGTTGCTGTTGCGCACGAATCTGCTCTCGCAATTGCTCCATGACTTCCGGTGGAAGCTGCGGCTGCTGCTGGCCCCCGGGCGCTGGGCCGCCCGGAATCGCGGCGGGTGGCGGCGGGGGTTCGCTGGGCGCCTGAAACGCGGCGGCGTCGGGCTGCAGCCGATCGGCGAGGTACTGTGAGATCACGAAGATTGTCGGATTGCCTGCGCGCCTCAAGTAGAGCTCGTCTCCTTGATCCGTGCTGGCTCCGAGCTCGAGCACGATCGGGTTCGGGTCCTCTGCCAAGGTTAGGCTCACTGTGGCTCTTGGCTCTGTCAGCCCCGCCCGTGCTTCGGATGTGTCTTCCGCCGCGAAATCGGAGGCGACCAACCGTGCAGCGGTCGAAAGGCTGCCCGTGACCTGCTTGGGCTCGAAGTCACCCAGAGCTTTCTTCCCTTCGGTGGCAGACCAGGAATCGCCTTCACGCTCGAAGACAAAGGTCCCTTTCGGACTTTCGAATCGGATGGATTGCACCTCGGCTGCCTCCACGCTGACCACTTTTCGGTCGCGCCAGGCCTTGAGCTCCCGGTCAAATGCGTAGCGAAGTGAGCCACTGGCTCCAAAGACCTCGCTGCGCTCGTCGATCCGAATCATCGTCATCCCGTTGCCATACTTGCCGACCATCAGCTCGGCCAGAGGCTCGTCCCCGGCCTTTACGACGATCCGCACAGCGCTTTCGTCATCGACTTGAAGTCGTGCGTAGTTGTCCGGTTTCGTGGCCACGATGCGGCTGACCCTGAGCTCGGCGAGCCGATTGAGCGCCGATTCGACGTTGTTCTGATCTGCGGCCGCATCCACGGGCTCCAGCAGCCTCCAAGCATCGTCGACCTTGGACAGCACGACTCGCTCATCGCCGGGCCGCGTGATCTCGAGCGTGCTGATCGCAGCCTTGTCGAGCTTGATCTTCGGGATGTCCCCCGAGCTCTTCGGTTGACTGTTCCTGCTGCTCACCATCCAAGCCGTCAGGCCGAGAAGCACGAGGAACACCACAGCTCCAATCGCAATCCGGTTCTTTCGCCAATCCATTCCGAGCATTCCCCCTGCCTAGAGCGTGAGCGTCTTCTTCTTGTTCGAGCGTTGCCGCCAGCGGAACAGTCCGTACAGGACGACCAGAAACGGAATCCCGAGCGTGTTGCTCCAACGAAAGGCGCGTTTCTTCCCGTCCCAGGACTCGATCGCCGCCTTGCGCTGAGCGAGAGCGGCCTCGACGCCACCCTCGTCGCCCTGCTCGGCTGCCGTGAGCGCAGTGCCTTCCGCGGCGAGAACGGAGTCCGGAATGTCGAGCGCAGGCTCTTCGGTCGTCTTGGCGCGAATCGCGATCAAGTCCGAATCGGCAGCCAGCCAATCGATTGCGTTCAGGGCCAGAGCAAGTGCAGCGTTCATCTGCACTTCGCCCTGGGGCGGTCGTGGCGGCATGAAGGCGTCCTCGAGGAACGAGCTGGTGCCCACGACCAGGACGCGGACGTCCTTCTCGGCCACAGGCGGGGCGGCAATGGCGTCGGCAGTGTCTTCATTGAGCGGCGCCGAAAACGCCGAAGGCAACTTGCCTTCGATTGCGACCATGAGGTCGAACGGGCCAGCTTCCGTACTCATCTGCCATTCACGCGGATTTCGAGGCGCAAGTGAAATTGTCTGTCCAGACATTGTCCAGGAGTCCTGCGAAGAGCTTGCAAGTACGGTGAGCTTCGTATTTGCGGGTGCCTCCCCGACCTCGAGAGGCGAAACGAACGGCAGCATCGGCGAGGCCAGGCGGAACATGACCGGATGCTCCAGTTCTGCTTCCTCGAGTTGGAGCACCGGAATGGGGGGGTAGGGCACGAGCACCTGCAAGCCCATCGGACCCGCCATCGGTGCGCGGCTGCACTGCGCGTCGGCCACGAGCTTCGAAGACAGCTGGACTCCCCAGGCGCCAAGCAGGCCGTCGATGCGCGAGCTCAACGCTCGAGCGGAAGGGCCGGCCTGGCCGCCAAGATCGACGGCGCTTGTCCCACCGAAAACACCGAGCGAACCTCCACGCATCACATACTGATCAATGCGTCTCAGCTCCTGGTCACTGAACGGCTCCTGTGGACCGACCACCAGCAGAGCGGCAAGTGCGGGGTCGATGTCCTGCGAAGCGTCGACCTCGCGGACGTCGTAGAGAGACAGCACCGAGCTCAGGCTCGTGAGCCCTTGCTCCAGGCTGGGTCCGCCGTGGCCGCCGACGATCCCAATGGGTTTGCGTTCACCCACCAGCTCCTTGATCGCGGAGGTGATGATGTACTCGAGCCCCGTCGTATCTTGGATGACGGGAATCGTCCTCGCCCGATCGAGGTAGCGGAGCGCCATTCCGCGGTAGCCTTCGACGACCGCGACCTGATCTTCTTCGATCTTCTGGTGAGCGACCGGTTGAATGCCATCGGCACGCGCGGCGTCCTGCTTGGCCTCATCATTCGGATTGACGAAGCGAACGATGAACTGGCCGTTCGACGCGGCCGCGTACTCGGCTAGCAAATCGCGCACTTGGCGCTCGGTGGCGTTGAATGGCGGCGGGAGATTCTCGGTGAAGTAGGCGGTGACCTCGACACGGTCGTCTAGGCTCGAGACGAGCCGCTCGGAGCCTTCGGCCAAGGAGAATAACCCATTCTGCGTCAGATCGATGCGGGGCGAAGGCAAGTACGCGGCAAGGACGTTGAGCAAGATCAGAATACCGCCCACGAACAGGAGGAAGATCAGAGACTCGCTAGCGGCCCGTTTTTGAACTTTGGATGACATCGATCAGCTCCACCGCCGCGATTCCAGTGCCCGGAACGCGACAGCCAGTGCGAATACAATCACGGAGACGAAGAAAAGCACGTCACGCAGGTCGATCACGCCCCGCGCCATGCTTTGAAAGTGGTAGTCGAAGGAAAGCCATTGCAGCGCGGACGCGGCCGAAGTTGGAAGCAGGGCTAGCATCTTGTCGAGCACCCAGAAAAACACGCTCAAGGTCAGAGCGACGAAGAGCGCGATCAGCTGGTTGCTCGTCCAACTGGAGGCCATCAAGCCAATGGCGAGCACTGCCGAGCCCTGGAGGAACAGGCCGAGGTAGCCACTCCAAACCGGGCCCCAGTCGAGGTCGCCGAGCATGGAGACGCTGATTGGATAGGTGATGGTCAGTGCTAGGAGGACCGCGTAGAGGCCCAGGACGCCCAGGAACTTCCCGACGATCACCTGCGCTTCGGTGACTGGCATCGTGATGAGAAGCTCGATTGTGCCGGTGCGCTTCTCTTCGGCGAGAAGGCCCATCGTGAGTGCGGGCAGCGAGAAGACTAGGATCAGCCCGAGCCAACGAAACATCTCTCGAGCGCTTGCGCGACCGAAGAGAAAGAAAGTCTTCCAGAAGAAGAAACCCAAGGTCAGCATGATGATGCAAATGACGATGTAGGCGACCGGTCCGTTGAAATAGCTGCGGAACTGACGATCGCCGATGGTTAGAATGTTCTTCATGATCGGGCTCCCGCGTCGCTCGTGGTGAGCTGGCGAAAGATGTCTTCGAGATTCTCGCCACGCTGTTCGAGCCCCAGGAGCACGAGCTTGGCGGAGACGGCCGCCTGGAAGATCTCGGCGCGCAGGTCCTGGTTGCCTTTGGGCACGATCTCGACCAGCAGCTCGCCGGGTACTGAGCCTTCCTGCTCCTTCACGCTCTGTGCGTCGCCAATCACGCCAAACGCCTCACGAATTTCGGCGGCTCCATGGCCGTTCTGCTTGAGGGTTGCGATGAAGCGCTGCTTTCCGGCCCTCGCCAATAGCTCCTCGGGAGTGTCGTCAGCCACGATCCGACCCTGCGAAATGATCAGTACCCGTCCGCAGGTGACTTGGACCTCCGCGAGGTTGTGCGTCGAGAGAATGATGGTGCGCTCGCGGCCGATCTCGCGAATGAGCTCGCGGATCTCGGAGGCCTGGTTCGGATCGAGGCCGCTCATCGGCTCGTCGAGGATCAAGACTGGCGGCTCGTGAATCAGAGCTTGTGCAAGACCGACGCGCTGACGAAAGCCCTTCGAAAGCTCGCCGATGGCCTTGCCGATGACCTCGCCAAGGCTGGTTTCCTCGACGACCCGGCGGAGCCTCGCCTGCAAGCCGGCGCCCCGTAGCCCCCGCATCTTGCCGACGAACTCCAGGTATTCGAGCACCAGCATCTCGGTGTAGAGCGGAGTGTTCTCCGGCAAATAGCCAATGACCTCGCGGACCGCGATTGGGTCCTCGAAGATATCGGCGCCGCCGACCGTGGCGGTCCCTTCGGAAGGCGCGATGAAACAGGTGAGGATCTTCATCGTCGTGGTCTTCCCGGCGCCATTTGGCCCGAGGAAACCGACGACTTCCCCTCTATTCACTTGAAAACTGGCGTCCTTGAGCGCGGCGACCGTACCGTAGTGCTTGGTCAAATCCCGCGCATCGATCATCACATCGCTCATAAACTCCCTCGCGCGTGATCCGTTGCTTTTCCCAGGGCTGGCGGAGGTTACCCCCGGCTCTAAGCCTGTCAAGACAGCCCCCGGGGCCACAACCCCCGTCGGACTGGTCTTATTCCGATGGTTGAGCTTGTAGACTCCCGTGGCACGATCCCGCACATGAGCTCGCGGCAGGCAGTTTCCCGGCCGAAAGCGCTACCGTTTGGGCGCGCTCGGGAATTCGTGCGGCAGGCCCGGGATCTCTGGCCGCTTACCTGGCTCGGGGCGGCGCTCGCCCTGGTCGCGTCCGTGGCTCTGTTCAGCTTCGGCTTCAAGAAGCTCGATCTGGTCCTTTTGGTGCTTGGCTACGGTGGCGCCGGGCTCTTGCTGATTTCCACATTGCTGGTCGTGTCGGCCGCGCTTGGGCTCTGGCTCTGGCTGAGGCGCGCTTCGTTCGTCTGGCGTACGTCGACGTTCGAGACGGGGATGGAATTGCCGACCGGGTTTTCGCTGCCGTCCCTGTGGTGGCTTCCCCTGGTACAGCTGCGCTGGTCTTGGGAGTCTCCCGACGCGCTGTCCGGCGAGCCCGAGTCGAGGGGCGGGCGTCTGCGAGAGCGGGTGACCCTTCGCCGGCGGGGCATCTTCCAGTCCGTGAAACGTCGCTTGGTGGTTCAAGATGCATTCGGTCTGGCGCGCATCGCCATCGGGCATCGCCAGCCGGGACCGATCGAAGTGCTCCCGCACCTGGGCGGCATTCGTCGCTTGCCGGTGCTTACCTCTCTGACCGGCGGCGAGGAATACCCGCATCCGATGGGGCTCGAAGATGGTGACCGGGTGGAGCTCCGAAGGTACGTCCCGGGCGATTCGGCGCGCTTCATTCATTGGAAAGTCTTCGGCCGGACGCGGAAGTTGATGGTGCGGGTGCCGGAGCGGGCCCTGAGCCGCGCTCGCAGGACGGTGGCCTATCTCGTTGCGGGCGCGCATGACGAAGCGGCTGCTGCAGCGGCACGAGCCGCCATTGAAGAAGAGGCGCTCGGCACGGACTGGCAGTTTGCTGCAGATGGCTCTCCCGAGGCCACCTCCGATCGGTCCGAGGCGCTGCACAAGGTACTGATTTCTTCGCGACACAGCGCGGAGAGCGGCAGCGGGATGAAGCGCTTCTTGGCAGAGGTCGATCCGCGTGGGCCAGCCGCGCTCGTGGTATTTGCGCCTCCGATTACGGGTAGCTGGCTCGATGAGATGCGCTCGCTGACGATTCGGCGCTACGGCCGCGTTCGGGTGGTGATCGCGGTCGACGCCGTTCACGACCCCGACGGTCAGCCCCGGTGGCGTCGCTTCTTGCTCAGGCCGAACGCTGTGTCTGGCGTCGATCGTGCGGACCTCGAGCGAGTCGGACGAGCGCTCGGTCAGCTTCGCTGCGAGGTGGTCATCATCGATCGCGTCAGCGGGCGGCTGCTCGGAGACGGGACGCATCTCAGATCACCATGGAGAAATGCCGCATGACGGCGGCCGCGCATCGAGACACCTCTGGACCTGCGGCCGCCCTCGCGGAGCTTGGTCGAGCCATGATCCACGGCCTTGCCTGGGGCGTCTTGGTTGCGTCGATGGCTCCTTCCGGCTCGGTGCTCGTAGCGTTTGCGGGAGGCTTCGCTGGCTGTCTCGTCGGATCCCAGCTCGGGCAGTCTCGGGTCCGCACTCTGGCGATTTTTGCGGGCGCCGTCATTCTGATCGCTGTGGTTGCCTGGTTGCGCGCCTCGCTCACACAGGGCTCGCTCCTGGCCGCGTCACTGGGTCCGGTAGGCGCCCTGCGCTTGGCCAGCATGTTTACCGCCCTCTTGGTGGCCGCGATCAGCAGCGCGGCGATGCGGGCGGGGTCCACGCGCAGGGCGATCTTCGGGGTTCTCGAGTTGCTCTTGGTCGCGGTCGCATTTGGGCAGCTCTTCGTTCCCCATCGTCATGGCGCCATCAATCGCCCCTTTTACTTGGCGGACTGGATCATCGCGCTGGGATGGGACCCGACCTGGCTCTTCCTCTTCATGGGCGGCACCGCGACGGTCTTCGGCCTGGTGCTCCTTCTCCGCGAGCAGCGCTTTGGGCGCGCCATCCTCAATCTAGGCGTCGTCGCGCTTCTGCTCGCTGTAATCGTCGTCGCTACGCCGATGGTCGGCATGCCGCCTCCGCCAGACGGAGGAGGCGGGCTTGGTCTTCGAGCCGATCAGTCCGAAGCCAAGGAAGGGAAGGGTCAGCAGCAGGAGCGAGGTGGGGCTTCGCCGAGTGAGCTCGAGTTTCGAGAGAAGTACAACCCAGGGGGCGCTCGCGTTCCGGTCGCGGTCGTGCTCTTCCACGACGACTACTCCCCCCCGAGCGGCGTCTACTACTTCAGGCAGGGCGCCTTTAGTCAGTACAACGGTCGCAAGCTGGTGGTGTCCGGGCGCCAGGATATCGACAACGACCTCATTCCGTACTTCCCGGGGCGCCTGACCGAAATCAAGGACGCGCCCGAGGTCAACGAGAATCGCGGGCCGCTAGAGACCACGATCGCGCTCATGGCTGATCATACCCAGCCCTTTGCACTCGAAGCGCCGGTCGAGGTCGAGCCGATGCAAAACCCATCGCCGAATCGATTTCGCCGCGTCTACCGCGCGCTGTCCGCTGTGCTCACGGCCGACTTCACCTCGATGCTCGATGCGCGTCCGGGGTCGCCCGATTGGTCCAAAGAGCAGTGGGCGCACTACACCGAGACTCCACCCGATCCGCGCTACGCTGAGCTTGCAGCCGAGCTGACCGCCGAGCTCCCCGACAGGCTCGCTGACAATGCGGTCGCCAAGGCCTTTGCGGTCACCGGCTGGCTGGGCCGAGAAGGGATCTATAGCCTCAAGAACGAGCACAGCGGCGCCGAGGATCCCACCGCGAGCTTCTTGTTTGGCGATCGAACCGGCTACTGCGTGCACTTCGCCCATGCAGCGACGTACCTCATGCGTAGCCTCGGCGTGCCGGCCCGGGTGGCCACGGGTTACGCAGTGAGCGAATCAGCGCGACAGGGCGGCTCCTCGCTGCTGCTGTCCGGTGCGGCATCCCACGCTTGGCCCGAGGTATTCATCGATGGCTTTGACTGGGTGGTGCTGGACGTGTACCCGGAGCGCGCGCTCGATCCACCGGAACAGCCCATGGATGCCGACTTGCAGCGGCTCCTGGGGGAGCTTGCCCGCGGCGCGTCGCCGATTCCACTGTCTGCAACCGACCTGCCCAAGCTCAAGGAGCTGGCGCGGCGCATTTCCCTCACCTTTGGGACCTGGGTTCTGGGCTTGCTCGCCTTGCTCTTGCTCGTCCTCTACTTGGTGAAGCTCTGGCGTCGGCTTGCTCCGACCTGGGCGCCTGCAGCTGCGCTGCCGAGGGTGGTCTACCGGGCGGAGCTCGATCGCATCGGCGAGCTCGAGGTTCGAAGAACGCCGGGCGAGTCGCGGGAGGCCTTTGCACAGCGAGTCCGCGATCGCTTTCCCTCGTTCGAACGTCTCACCCATGCGCACGTCGCGGCGGCGTTCGGCCTGCACGCGCCCGATCCTGGCAGGCTGCGTGATGAGGCGGCCGAGCTGCGGCGCCAAATTCGGGGTGGATTCCCCCTTTGGAAGCGAGTTTTGGGGCTGGTCACACCCTGGTCTTGGTTACGTTCGAAATGATGCCATCCTTCACAACTGGACCCCGGAGCTGAGATGCAGCAAGCGATTCAATCACCGATCGATGACAGCCTGAGCGGCGCACGCGAGGTCGCCGAGCGCCTTGGCGCCCGCTTGAGTGCAGCCGTTCGAGGTCGGGACGAGGTCGTCGAGCTCGTGCTCGTCGCGCTCCTCTCCGACGGCCACGTGCTCCTCGAGGATTATCCGGGATCGGGCAAGACGACGCTCGCGCGCGCGCTCGGAAACGCGCTCGAAGAGGGAGGTGGCGTGACCGACATCGCTGCGTTCCGCCGCATTCAGTTCACTCCCGACCTGCTTCCGAGTGACATCACCGGCACAAACATCTTCGACGTGGAAACGAGCCGCTTCGCGTTTCGTCGGGGCCCGGTGTTCGCGCACATCGTCTTGGCGGACGAGATCAACC
>Ga0316201_10004028_pt1 | contig 11000 bp, 12 predicted proteins | sample CS6wburrow_MG_FD_204516 | JGI IMG/M metagenome (GOLD analysis project Ga0316201, IMG submission 204516) | Coastal sediment microbial communities from Delaware Bay, Delaware, United States - CS-6 worm burrow | ecosystem: Environmental > Aquatic > Marine > Coastal > Sediment | place: USA... | reverse complement strand
AGAGTGACCAGCTCGAGTGAGCGTTGGTAGATGCGAGTGCTGTCGTGTCTCATCGTGACCTCCTTGGTGAGCCCCTTCGTCAGGGCCTTCACCCCCCAGGTGATGAGGCCTTGACGAAGGGGCGACCCGAGTGCTGGACGACTGAACCCGATGCACGGAAGACGGACGACGGACCGACGGAGCGACGGACCGATGCTATGGAGCCGCCCGCCAGTTGAACTGGATCAGCGGCGAGGTCTGAAAGTCGACGTTGAACCCGAAGAAGAACGAGTACTGCTCCCGCCCCCCGAACAGCCTCCCCGGCGGGTTGGCGAAGGGCTCGGCGCGCTTGAACGCGAGCACCGCCTCGCGGTCGAGGAAGTCGACACCGCAGCTCTCGGCCACGTTGATCTCCTGAATGGTGCCCTCGCGGTTGATGGTCACGCGCAGCAGCGTGTAGCGATCCTGGAAGCCGTAGACGTTGCCGGTCGGATCGCGGCGTGAGATGGCGGGGCCGGGGTTCCACTGCCGCCGGATGCTATCGGCGATACGGTTGAAGAAGGGCGCGTGCTTCCAGCGCCAGGTGTTGAGGAAGGTGGCCTCGTCCTCCTCGACGTCGGGCAGGAAGTCGTTGGCCGGCGCGCCGCTGAGTCGCTCCAGGGTCTCGAGATCGGGGGTGATGGTGGCGATCCCTCTGCCGGGTGTGCCGCTGCCGCCCTGCCGCCCCTCGGGCCCAGGGGCGTGGTCGGGGGTGTCGCTGGGATCCGCGCGCTGCGGTCCGAGCCGCAGCTTGAGCTCGGTGCCGCGGCCAGCCAGGCGCTCGGAGTAGGTGCGGTTCTGGACCAGTCCGCGCTCGCTGTCGAGCCGCAGGGCCAGACGATCGCGCTGCTGGATCTCGGGTATGGCGAGCTCCATGGCGGCGCGGCCGCCCCCGCTGCCCTCTGGCTGGGGACCGTCGCCCTGCTCCGAGCGACCCTCGCCCTTGGGCCCGCCGGCCTGCTCAGCGCGCACGATGATCGGCTTGGGCCTCTCCTCGCTGCTCGAGGGGACCTCCTTCTTGCTGGGATCGCCGGTCTGCGGCTTGTGGGTGGGGTTGAGAAAGCGCGCGGTCTGCGACCGGCTGCGGCTCTCCTGGTCGACCTTGCGGTCGAACTCGGAGGCGTAGTCGGCCTGGTCCGGCCGCATGCTTGTCTTGGGTGGGGGCAGCGCAACGACCTGGCCTGGCGCCTCTATGTCGTCGTCTTTGCTCTGCTTCTCATCCTTCTTCGGGGTCTCGACCTGGCGTTCCTCGATCTTGGACGCCTGTACCTGCCGGTTGTTGAGCCAGGCCGATCGAGACAGCCTGACCACCTTGACCCGGCTCCGATCGCCGCTGTCGTCACCGCTCAGGCTGAACAGCAGGACCAGGGGCGGGATCACGGCCAGGTGGGTGATGATCGAGATGACCAGGGTCAGGAGCAGGGCGGTGCGATCGCGCTCCTTGCGCTCTCTCCGCCGCTCGCCCTGATCGTTCATCCCAGACCTCTGCGCTACCGGTTCTCGCCCACGCCTCTGCTTATCAACTCTGAATTACTGTATATATTCACCATGGGAGGGCATTTCACTCTCCACGCCGCTGCAAGGGAGGCGGTGCCCGAGTGTAAACACTTCCTCTATCAAATTATAAGAACGGCCAGCGCAAGCTTCAAGCCGACCTGGGCCGCTGATCGCAATCAAGCGCGATCGAGAAGGCGCCCGTCGGCGGCCAAAAACACCGCAGATTTCACTCTCCAATTGACAGGTGCGCTTCGCCACCTATAGTTTCCCGCCTCTACATAGACATGGATCACCCATCTTATTGGGTGTTGGCGGCGACCGGCTGCTTCGTGGTCGTGGCAGCTGCCTCTGGAGGATCGAGATGGAGACGGGATTGATCGGCCGCAAGCTCGGCATGACCCGCATCTACACCGAGGACGGCGATGCCGTGCCGGTGACCGTGGTCGAGCTAGGTCCCAACACCGTGCTGCGCAAGCGCACCCATGAGCGGAACGGCTACACCGCGCTGCAGCTCGGCTACGGCGAGATCCGCGAGAAGCTGGTCAACCGTCCGGAGAAGGGCGCGTTCGAGAAGATCAAGCAGCCCCTCAAGCGCACCCTGCGCGAGTTCCGCGTCGACCAGGCGTCCCTGGACAAGTACGAGGAGGGCCAGGAGCTCACCTGCGACCTGTTCTCCGAGGGGCAGCGCGTCGACGTCACCGCGACCAGCAAGGGGCGCGGCTTCGCCGGTGTCATCAAGCGCCACAACATGGCGGGCTTTCCGGCGACGCATGGTACCCACGAGTACAAGCGCCACGGCGGCTCGATCGGCTGTCGCGCCAAGCCCGGCCGCATCTTCCCCGGCAAGCACATGGCCGGCCACATGGGCAACGTGCGCGTGACCACCCAGAACGTCACCGTGGTCAAGGTGATGGCCGAAGAGAACATGGTGCTGCTGCTGGGCTCTGTGCCAGGACCAAACCGGGGCATGGTCATCGTGCGCCCGGCCGTGAAGACGAAGACTCCAAGGAGCGTGTGATGGCAGAGTCGGTCGACGATCTCACTGTCGAGTGGGAGGAGGGGGGCGACAAGGTCGTCCGCGAGCTAGCCAAGGAGGTGGTCAGTAAAGGGGCCTGGGCCACGGTTGTTTTTCTGTGCCAGGATCTCGACCGCCGCAAGCGCACCTACCGTCCACCCAAGATCTCGATCCGTCGCTATAAGAAGGTGGGTGGGCAGTACCGCTACCAGTCCAAGTTCAACATCTCGAGCGAGAACCAGGCTCGCCAGCTGGTCGCGGTGATCGACAAGTGGTTCGGTGATGACGGCATCGGCAAGGCCTCGACACCCGAGCCGCGCGAGGGTGATCTCACCTCGCAGCCGCCCGAACCGGATCCGCCGGCCGAGGCCGAGGCCAAGACCGAGTAGCGCCGGTCACTTCTTCAGGAATCGATCAAGCAGCCCAGCGCCCTTCTGCTGGTCTCCAGCCTCTGTCCTCGCCTTGTCCCTGCGCAGCTCGTAGAGCCGCACCTCTCGCAGCGCCTCCTTGTGCATCGGGTTGAGCTCGACCGCTTTCTTGAAGGAGGCGTAGGCCTTGCGGTCCTCGTCCGCGAGCTTGAGCAGCATGCCCAGGAAGTAGGCGGCGTCGTGGTTGGGGCTCTCCTTCATGATGGTCTCGAGCTTGGCGCGCGCCTCCTTCTCGCGGCTGGTCCGGTCCTGGCGCTCGTCGAGGTAGTGCGCCCAGGCCCAGAAGGTGGGGTGCGTCGGCTCCTGGTTGTCGAGCTCCGAGGCGATCTGGAACATACGCTTGGCGTTGACGAAGTCCTTCTTGTGTATGAAGACCAGCCCCTTCTTGTGCTGGATCTGGGCCTCCTGGGTGCGCCGCACCTTGCCGCCGGTCTTGATGCCGGAGACGAGCCCGCTCTCGGCCTCCGCGAGGTAGGCCTGGCGTCGATCCGGGTCCTGCAGCACCTTGTAGGCCTCGGTGATGCGCCCGAACACCTTCTCGATCCTGTCCTCGAGCACCTCGGGGTTCGCGAAGGTGTAGCCGGCGAGGCGATCGGGGTGGAAGCGCTTGGCGAGGGTGAAGTAGGCCTCCTTGATCTCGTCGGTGATCGCGTCCTTGCTCACCCCGAGCACGGTGAAGTGATCGGCGTTGCGCTGCTGCTTGAGCGCCTGGCTGATCTCACGCTCCAGCGCCATGTCGGCTTCGCTGGTGGCGCCGGGGTCGTTGCCCTTGGGGGCGCCGGTCTCCGATCGTTGTGGCGCCGCTATCGCCTCCTGGGGCGCGGCCTTGGGCTCGTCCTCGATGGAGGGACGGTAGACCCGGCCCATCATGCGGCTGCGGCTGCGCTTGGTCGGCGCGGCCTGGCCGCCGCCCTTGACCGCGAGCTTGGCGCGCTTGATCTCGAGCGGTACCAGCGCCTTGGCCTGCTCGAGGTCCTGGGTCTCCAGCACCTCGGCCGCGTGCAGCGCGCGCAGGAAACGCCGCACCTGCTTGTCGGGCAGGACGCCGCAGCGCTCGACGTCAGCGAAGCTGCGCGGCAGGCGCAGCAGCTTGGTGACGATCTTCTCGTCGTCGTTCAGCTCGAGGCGCCCGAGCGCGCTCTCGGTGCGCTCCTCGCCCGGGAGCCAGACCGCGCGCTTGCCGAGCTTGGCCGACCAGGCCAGGTCGCCGGCGTCGTCGTCGGCGTGGCGGTACTTCTGGTAGATGTGCTCTGCGCTCGACATCGCTCTACTCTTTGGCTATCGGCACCAGCCGTAGGGGAGCAGTGCTCCCCCGGTGAACGCGGTGCAAGTATAACCCGATGTGCAGGTCGGGCTAGCACCCAGGTCCTGAAGATTGCAGTAACGCACGCAGCTGCGCTCGTGGCAGACCAGCCCGCGCTGGCAGTCGGCGTTGCCCGGCACGCAGCTTCCACCCTCTGTCTGTTGGCCACTCGGCAGGCAGATGCCGTACGCAGAGTATAGCGGGTCGATCATCAACAGCTCGACGTGCTCGCAGTTGTAGTCGGGCGCGCAGCTCTCCTGCGCCAGGACGTCACACAGGGCAACGCACTGGCCGCTGCCAGGGCCGTTCTCCACCAGGCAATACGCGCCCTCGGCGCAGGAGCCGAGCTCGGTGCCGTCGTCGCGTCGCCCGCAGTAACCCTCGGCGCAGAAGCCGCGCTCCTGAGAGGGGTCATACCAGCAGAGCAGGCCCGAGAGCTCGCCGCACTCGGCGTGTTGATATTTATTGCAGCCCGGTCTGCAGGTGCGCCGGCAACGGCAGGTCTCGGCGTAGCAGAACACCTCCTCGGGTGCGTGCTCTCCGCAGTCGGCGTCGGCGGTGCAGGGCAGCTGATCCGAGTCGTCACAGAGCGGCGTCGCGCAGACCGCGCCGTCGACGCACTCGCCGGTTGCGAGGCACTCCTCACCGAGCTGGATCACCGCGGCCTCCTGGCAAACGCCCTCGACGCAGACGTAGCCGGGCAGACACCTGCCGCCCTCATCGCAGGGGCGCCCTTCATCCGAGAATAGGAAGCAGCCGGCCTGGACGCCCGCGAGCGTGAGCAACACGATAGTCCCGCGCAGCGTCACTGCGGTCGGCACCAGCCATAGGGCAGCAGCTCGCCGCCGGGATAGGCGATGCAGTTGTAGCCCACCGGGCACATCGGCACCCCGCCGGCGACCTGGAGGTTGCAGTACTGGCGGCAGAAGTTGCTGTGGCAGACCAGGCCGCGCTGGCAGAAGGCGTCGTCGGCCGGGTCGTTGCTGCAGGGGCCGCCCTCGTCGATGGTGCCGCTATCGAAGCAGAGCCCGAGGCTGCCGTCGGGGTTCTCGGGCACGCCCCACAGCAGCACGATGTGCTCGCAGTTCTGGTTGGGCTGGCAGCAGGCCACGCCCGGCGAGGGGGTGCCGAGGCAGGACTGGTTCTGCTCGAGGATGGTGCAGGTCGGATAGCAGATGCCCGAGCCCTTGCCGTTGAAGATCAGGCAGATCTCGTCGCCCTCGCAGTTACCCAGCTGGATCCCGTCCTCGCCCTCGCCGCAGCTGCCCTCCTGGCAGAAGCCGAGCTCCTGGTCCACGTCGTAGTAGCAGAGCTGGCCCGACGGGCACTTGTCAAAGCTGGGGTAGTCGCAGCCCTGGTGGCAGACGCGCTTGCACTTGCAGCTGCCCTCGCGGCACAGCCACAGCTCGTCGCCCTCGTCACCGCAGTCACCAGGGGCGTCGCAGGAGCCGGCCGAGGAGTCGTCGCAGTAGGCCTCGCCGCACACCGCGCCGTCGACGCACTCGCCGGTGTCGATGCACTCGTCGCCGATCTGCTTGGCGCCGGCGGTCACGCAGCGCTCCTCGACGCAGACGAAGCCGGGCAGACACTCACCCGCCGCGGTGCAGGGGCGTCCCTCGTCACAGAACAGGTAGCAGCTGCCGAGCACCAGCGGCAGCGTCGCCAGCCACGCGTATCGCGCCCTCATGGCTGACCTCCCGCGGTGGCCTGGCTTCCGCCGCCCACGCCCGGCTCCTGCAGGATGGTCTCGACGTTCTCCTCCTCGGTGGCGGCCGAGATGAAGAAGACCATCGCGGTGATGCCGGCGACCAGCGCCAGGGTGTAGCCGGCGCTGGCGACGAAGAAGTCGATCTTGCCCTCGGTCTTGAGGTCCTCGGAGTTGGCGGCGACCTGGGGCAGCTTGGAGAGCTTGTCGTTGATGACCAGGGCAGGGATGGTCATGCCGATGCCGAGGGCGAGGAACAGCACCGCCGCGCCCGTCGACACCCCACCCGCGATGAAGCCCGGGTGGGTGGGACGATCGGGCCGCGGCGGCGCGTAGCCGCTGCCGATCTGCTGCCCGGTGCCGGTCTGGGTGGCCACGCCCAGCTGGGCCTGGCGGAACTCGCCGACGACGAACTCCTCGACGTTGGCGCGGAAGCGCTGCGAGCCGTAGTTGAAGGTCCGGGTCGCGGCGTGCAGGCGCTGGGCGCCGGCCGCGTCGTAGTGCGCCGCCTGCAGCGTGACGTCGTCACCAGCGGCGGTCACCTGCACCACCATCAGCTGGTCGACCTTGAGCCAGGCGCCCAGCTCCTGGCTGGCAGCGCCCATGCCGTCCTGGGCCGCCTCGGGACCGGCGCGCCGCAGCAGGCTCTCGAACTGTGCCGCCTGCGGGGTCGGCTTGAGCGCGGCCTGCAGCGTCTCCTCGGCGCCGGGCAGCAGCTCGACCAGCCGCCCGTAGGAGGCGTACCCGGCGCGGTAGACCCGCACCACGTGCCGCCCGGCCGCCAGGCGCTCGATGGTGAGCGGCGCCGAGCCGCGGAAGATGCCGTCGACGTAGACCTCGGCCGCGGCGGGGTTGGCGTAGATCGAGAGATCGGCGAGCTGCGCCCCGCCGGCCAGATCTCGCGCCTCGTCGAACAGGCTCATCACCGTGGGCGGGAAACCGCCGCCCTTCAAGGTCGCGCGCGGGCTGATGGTCAGGGCGCGCTCGAACGCGCCGCGCGCGGCTTTCTTGTCGGCCTTGAGGGCGTAGGTGGCGCCCTGGAGCAGCAAGGTGTCGACGTAGGGGGTCATGTCGGCGAGCGCGGCCGCGCCGCGCTCGAAGGCCAGCACCGCCTTGGTCAGGGTCGAGAGGGCCGGGGCCAGCTCGAAGGCGTCGTACATCTCGCGCCCGCGGTCAAGCAGCTCGAGCCCCTTGCGCACCTGGGCGCGCGCCGCGATCTCGTCGTCGCCGCTGAGGAAGCCCTCCAGGTCCAGGACCGAGTAGCGCGGGTTGCGCTGGAAGCTCTGCCGCACCAGGTAGTCGGTCACCACCGCCTGCTGGGCCGAGGCGCTGTCGCGCGACACGGTGAAGGTGGCGACGGTGATCCCGTCATCGTCCTGCGCGCGGGCCGGCAGGGCGGCCAGCCACATCAGCGGCACGATCCACATCTTCCGAGACCTCACGCGGCACCTCACTCGCTGCGCCCTTCCGGCATCCGTCTCTATAATTATCTGAGCGTCGATACCAGAGGTTGCGGGGACCCTCAACACAACCGCGTTAGTCTCTTGACACCCCGCGAGGGGATCCCTAGGATTTGCCGCCTTGCAAGGGCGCGTAGCTCAACTGGCAGAGCAATGGACTCTTAATCCATAGGTTGCGGGTTCGATTCCCTCCGCGCTCACCACAAGCCCCCGGCGGATCACGTATCCTCCGGGGGCTTGGTTTTTTCAAGGTCCACCAGGGGCACCTCGATCCACTCCGTGCGCGCGATCTTCTCGGCCTGGGCGATGCACTTGGTGAAGCTCTCGAAGCCGTGGCGCATCACCGCCTGCAGCTTGGGATCGTTGTTGCAGTTGTAGAGGCGGCAGGCGAGGGGGCGCTTGTCCCAGACGGTGCAGCGCTTGCTGTCGCGATCGAGGTAGTGACAGTAACCGTCGAGGTCCTGCTTGAGCAGCCCCGACAGGCTGCTCTGGGGCTCGAGCCCGTGCTCGAGGTCTTCCATCGACAGCATCACCATGAGCTGGCAGCACAGGTTGCCGCAGCCGAGCCGGCGCCCAGCGTCGCAGTCGACGAGCACGGTGTTCTCTTCCATGCGCGGACTCTAGCACGTCGCGCCCGAGGTCGATCAGGCTATGACGCGCCGGGTCATCTGGTGGTGACAGGAGTCGTTGCCAAGGCCTCGGGGTTTCGGGCAAGATGATCGGCGCTGATTTTCGCGCCGAAATGGGTGCCAGCGGGATAACAAAAGTGAGGCGCCAAACACGCCTCCCAGCTCGAGGGAGATCGCAGGATGGCCAGCGCAGAAGAATGGCAAGAGGCCTTCAAGGAGCTCGAGCCGCAGAAGCAAGAGGCGGTGAAGGCGTGGATCAACACGCAGATGTTCATCGCCCGTGAGCTCGGGATGCAGCCGGAGAAGTGGTTCGAGTACGTCGAGTGGGCGTTCCAGAACCCCTTCGACTTCGAGTTCGCTGCCGAGCGCGGTCAGCTGGATCGCGAGGCAGGCAAGGGTGATGCTGTGGAGACCGGGGCGCGCGCCGAGAAGGCAGCCGCAGCGGTCGGCAGCAAGGTCGAGACCAAGCTGCCGGGCGCCGGCGGCCCGGGCAACCTGCTCAACATGGTCATCGACGGCAAGAAGGACCGAGAAGGTACATAACAGTTCACAGCGCCCCGGCTGACCGGGCCCCGAACTGACCCCATACTTGGGAGGAGAGCGCGATGAGTATCTTGAGCCGACTTGGAAAAGGATTCATCACCCACATCACGACGGGCTCCTTTACCGGCGGACTGGCCGCAGCCTTGACCGATAACTTCGGTATCGGCCTCGCGACCGGCATCGGCACCAAGCTGCTGAGAGGCGGCGGCGGCGGCATGCTGGCCATGGGGGCGATGAGCCTGTTTGGCGGCGCCTACGGTTGGGGTGGCATGGGCATGGGCATGGGCATGGGCATGGGCTCAGGCATGTACAACATGGCCTACAATGGCGTCTTCGACACCGCTGCCTGGGGTTCCTACTACTAGCGGTCAGGGAAGCCGATGACTGACAAACCGAAGACGATCGCGCCGACGCGCACCGCGCAATGGCTGGACCGGCTGGACCAGGCCGGGCCCGACGAGGCCGCGGCCAAGGCCGTGCTCAACGAGGTGCGAGACGATCCCAAGGCCACCACCGGTGACCGCGAGGAGTTCTACCAGTCGCTGGCTCAGCAGAGCTTCGTCTGGTACCTCGAGGCGCTGAGGGGCAAGCCATATACGCCCGAGGAGATGCAGTTCTTGATCATGAACGAGGTCAAGAAGGAGCTGGGCGAGGCTGGCTAGCTCTCTCAGTGGAACGTGAAGTGCTTGCGCACCGGTGTGCGCACCTCCCAGGTACATGACATGCCGGCCGGGAAGGTGACCAGGTCGCCGGCGCCGACCTGCACCGGCTCGCCTCCCTCTGGCGTGACGATCACGTCGCCCTCCAGAAAATAGCAGGTCTCGGCGCTGTCGTAGGTCCAGGGGAAGGTCGAGATCTCCTTCTCCCAGATGCCCCACGCCCTCACCCCGCGCCGTGTTAGCTCGGCCTCGTCCGGCTTGTGGATCACCTCGATATCGTTCATCTCGTCCTCCTCGCAGCGTGATCGGCGGCGACCTCTCCCAGGCTAGCCAGGCCCGGGTCGGTGGAGAAGGGAGAACCGACTCTCGCGATGACGCATCGCGGCGTGGATCGGGCGGGAACCCGGGCAGCGGTCACGTACTCTATAGAGGGCCATGCCCACAGAGCGCTCCGAACGAGGTGACCAAGACCGCGCGCTGCTGCTGCGTCGACCGCAGTTCTGGTCCGGCCACATCCTGGCGCTGTTGCTCGGTGTCGTCGTGGTCTGGAGCGTCCACCTGCTTGCCTCGCTGTGGCCGCTGCTGCTGAGGTGGAGCTGGCCGCGGCTGCTGCTGCTGCTCGGCCTGCTGGTCGCGCCGCTCCTGATCACCTCCGTGTGGCGGCTGCTCACCCGCCCGCGCTTCGGGCCGCTGGTCTACCTCGACGACGACGCGGTCGTGCTGCCGCGCAGCGCCGACACCACGCGCGCGCGCATCGTCCCCTACCGCGACGTCATCTCGATCGATCTGCGCGGTACGCGCGCGCGCGAGCAGCTGTTCATCGGCACCCGGCGGCACCTCTACGTCTACCCGGTGCGCGCCTTCGAGGATGCGGAGGGCGCGGCGCGTCTGCGCGACGAGCTGCGCGCGCGCGTGGCGGCGCTGCCCGACGGCCACGCGCTGCTGCGCGCGATCGAGCGCCGCGGGCACGTGGCCTGGGTGGCGCGCGCGCGCTGGCCGCTGGTCACCGTGGCGATGGTGACGCTGCTTGTCTTGGTCTACGTCGCGCAGCACGCCCTGGGCACCTTTGATCGGCCGTTCGGTCTGGTGTTGCTGGGCGCCAACGCGCCGGTCCTGGTGCGCGAGGGCCAGGTGTTCCGGCTGGTGAGCGCGAGCTTCCTGCACGCTCACTTCCTGCACCTCTACATGAACGCCCTGGCCCTGCTGGTGCTCGGCAACGTGCTTGAGCGCCTGCTCGGCGCGCGCCGCTTCGTCCTGGTGCTGCTGGGCTCGGCGCTGTGCGGCGCCGCGGCGTCGAGCTTCGCGGCCCAGGCCGCCTACTCGGTGGGCGCCTCGACCGCGGTGTTTGGCCTGCTCGGCTGCCTGGCGGTGGTCGACGCGCGCTACCGGCGCGAGCTCCCAGGCGGCTTCAGGCAATCACCACGCTGGTGGGTGGTGGTGCTGGGCCTGAGCGCGCTGTTGCCGGCTTTTCTGCCGCAGATCGACGTCGCGGCCCACCTCGGGGGCTTCACCACCGGCGCGCTGCTCACCCTGCTGATGTTCCGGGGAGAGGGGGCGCTGCGGCTGCACTCCAGCCCCGGGGGCCTGAGCGCGGTCGTGGCGGCTGGGCTCGTCGTCGCCTTCACGCTCGGGCTCGGGATCACGGCGGCGCGGGTGCTGACAGACGACCGCCTCGACGAGGTGCGGCTGGCGCGCGCGCTGCTCGAGGGGCTGGCCGCCTCACCGCGCACCCTGCACCGCGTG
>Ga0316201_10004027_pt1 | contig 11001 bp, 5 predicted proteins | sample CS6wburrow_MG_FD_204516 | JGI IMG/M metagenome (GOLD analysis project Ga0316201, IMG submission 204516) | Coastal sediment microbial communities from Delaware Bay, Delaware, United States - CS-6 worm burrow | ecosystem: Environmental > Aquatic > Marine > Coastal > Sediment | place: USA: Delaware... | reverse complement strand
CTGCAACGGGTATCAAATACAACCTTTACCGATCCCCTTCCCTCAAACCTCAATATATTGGACATTCATTTGGATAAAAAGGGAAGATTATGGCTTGCCACATATGGTCGAGGACTGTATTTGTTGGATTTTGAAAAAAATGCTATTTCACATTTTAGTGCCGATAAGAATAACCCCAGGGCCATACATTACAATGATATTTTATGTATTTATGAAGATAATTCAGGGACGCTTTGGTTTGGCACTGATGGGGGCGGCATTAGTTATTATGATGAATATTTAGAAAAATTCAACTCGTTTACAAACAACCAGACTCCTGAAGGAATCAATATCGATGTTGTGCGTTCGATCACTACCGACCATATGGGGGCTGTATGGATAGGGACCTCTGGCAAAGGCCTTACAGTTTACGAACCTGATAACAATAGCTGGCAGACACTCACTTCTGGTATAGGTAATAATAGTATTCCTTCAGATAGAATAATGAGCTTATACGCAGATCAGAACGGTGATCTTTGGATTGGGACACAGGAAGATGGTCTAATCATTAGAAGCGGAAAAGGCAATTTTACACATTTTAATTCAACATCCGAAATACCGCTCTCTGCCAATACGGTATGGAATATTTTTAAAGATAGCAAAGACAATATCTGGCTGGGAACAAGGGAAAACGGTCTTATTCAATTTGACAAAAATAAAGGGGAAATCTACAAGTTTATTGCTGGTCCTCAAGATAATAATTCGCTCCCAAGTAATAATATTCGCGTAATCACCGAAGATACTGATGGTAATTTGTGGATTGGCACTGAGGCAAATGGGGTTGTCCGGTATAACCCAACATCAAATACTTTGAAACGCTTTTATCAGAAATCCAGTACCAATTCTTCCGTTAACAATAGTATTAAAGCGCTATATTTCTCGTCAAACGGCGTTCTCTGGATTGGGACCAATGGAGGTGGATTGAACGCTTTGGATACTGCTGGGAAAAAATTTTATCAGTATACAACGGATCATGGATTGGCCAACAACGTCATTTATGCTATTTTACCGGATGTTGAAGGCAACCTTTGGTTAAGCAGCAACAAGGGAATCACCAAATTTATGCCCAACCAAGTGCTGTCTTTGGCACCGACAGTTAAAAATTACAGCAATTATGATGGTTTGGCTACAGAATTCAATACCGGGGCATATCATATAGATAAAGACGGCACACTATATTTTGGGGGATTGGATGGCTTTTATTGGTTTCGCCCGGAGGATATCAGGGAAAACCAGATATTGCCCAAAACATCGATCACTGGTTTTGGGGTCTTGGGAAAATCAATGCCATTGGTTGCTGACATAAGATTGAAGTATAACCAAAATACCCTTTCTTTCAGTTTTTCAAGTTTACAATACTCATTGCCGGAAAAAAATCAATTTCAATATAGGTTAGTGAACCATGATAAGGATTGGGTGTATTCAGGGAATATCAACTCCGTGCGTTATGCACAACTACCACCTAACGATTATACTTTTCAAGTAAAATCTAGCAATTATGATGGGGTTTGGAATGAGCAACCCACTTCTTATTCCTTTACTATCACTCAACCATGGTATTGGACTATTTGGGCAAAAATTATATACGGACTGTTATTTTTAGGCTTGGTCTATGGCGTTATTATCTATTTCAGATGGCGATGGAAAATGCAATTGAACTTGCGTCTTAAGGAAGATGAAACAAGAAAATTACAGGAACTCAATAAGCTAAAATCTAAATTATATACAGATATTTCACACGAATTCCGAACACCCCTGACTTTGATTTCAGGACCTATAGAATCTAAATTAAGCGAAGGGGGCTTATCAAATTCTGATCTCACCAATTTTTCAATGATACGGCGAAATACCAGTCGGATGCTTGCGCTTGTAGATCAATTATTGGATTTAGCCAAAGTAGATGACGGCAAACTAAAATTAAAATTGATTCAAGGCAATTTAGGTTTGTTTTTGAGAAATATTGCTGCGTCGTTTGACTATCTGGCAGAATCAAAAAAAATGAACTATGTTTCAGACATTGGAACGATTGATGAAATTTGGTATGATGAGGATGTTATTGAAAAAATCGCCATGAACCTGCTTTCAAATGCCATGAAGTATAGCCCAGAAAATGGGCATTGTTTCTTTAAGGCCCAAATTTTGGATAAAAAAGTATCGATAATTGTTGCAAATTCGGTCAAAAACCTTTCGAACATACCCTTGGATAACCTCTTTTCCAGGTTTTATCAGCAAGATGAATTTTCCTCAGGTGCTGGGGTGGGCCTATCCCTGGTAAAGGAATTGGTGAAATTGTATGGAGGTGAAATCGATGTTGAAAAAGGTGGTGAGAACGAAATTGTATTTAAGGTAAGTCTTCCTGTTAGCAAGGATTCTTTTATAAGTAAAAATATCCCAGTCTTGGAAAACCAGAATACTAAACTAGATGACCCTGATTCTGAAAATGGGGAGCCGGTAAGCAATGATAATGCTCCTTTTCAAAAAGCTGATTTCCCGATTATCCTAGTTGTTGAGGATAATGCGGATGTAAGACAATTTATAGCAACGGAATTAGGTAAAAACAATCAGATATATACCGCAGAAAACGGATTGAAAGGAATAGAAAAGGCATTGGAACTGGTCCCGGATGTCATTATTTCCGATGTGATGATGCCTTTGTGTAACGGAATTGAACTTTGTAACACCCTAAAAAATGATGAGCGAACAAGTCATATCCCAATTATTTTATTAACCGCCCATATCGGGGTGGAAAATGAAATGGAAGGCCTTAAGTCTGGAGCCGACGACTTTATTACCAAGCCTTTTAAGATGCGCATTTTAGGGAAAAGGGTCGAAAATCTTATGAAAACAAGGAGGGCACTTCGTAATCGGTATAGCCAAGAAATGGTATTGCAAGCAAAGGATATTGCTATCACTCCTACCGATGAGGTTTTCTTGAACAGATTACAAAAAACATTGGACGATAATTTATCGGATCCCCAATGCAATGCAGCCTTCTTTTGTAAAGAACTGGGCATGAGTCGCATGCAATTGCATAGAAAGTTATTGGCTTTTACGGGTCTCAGCACCACAGCCTTCTTACGTTCGCAAAGGTTAAAACAAGCGGTTCACATTCTGCAGACCTCAGACGCTTCGATCAATGAGGTTGCCTATGAGGTTGGCTTTAATACGCCCTCCTATTTTATTAAATGTTTTAAGGAAGCCTACAAAAAAACACCTTCAGAGTATCTTCAAACCACTGATAAATAAGTAGTTACAACCACTGTTACATTTCTTGCATACTTTGTTACATATCTAGCATTCATTTATCAGGTCTAAATATAAATTTGGTTTAAGAATCCAAAAAAACAAGGACATTGAAACTAAAAATGGGACTATTATTTATTGCATTGCTGTTTTTGAGTATCAATGGCAATACCCAAGTCATAAGCACCAAAGAGGCCAAAGTGATATTGGTAGTCGATGAAAAATCAGATACCATAAGTCATTTAGAACTGTTCAACACCTTTCAAAAAATGAATGGTCCAGAGGCATTGGAAAAGTATCCAAACTCTCAATTCTATATTGGCTTGCTCGAAGGAAGCTATGAGTTGAACAAAAACTACATTATTCCTATCGAAGGGAGCATCATTAGTATGTATACTGATAAGCAATTTTTATCTAGTAATACATCTTTCCCAATCGGTAATATTTCCGCTGGTGACAAATTAAAATTTGGTCAGGTAAAGGCCAAAGTGGTATCTAAGAAGAAAGGGGAATTAATTTTAAAAACACAGTAAGATGAGAACACAATTATATTTAGCAGTGCTATTTTTTATATTCAGTGTAGGTTGTAAAGGTCAAACACCAGAGCAACAAAAAATGATAGAAGATATGGAGAAAAAGGGCATGGAGGCCCAACGACAATATGACAGTGTAATGAATTCCCCTCAGGTGAAAAAGATTATGCAACAGGCAGAAGCGATGGAGGCCCAGGCTAAAATAGACAGGGATAAAAGGACAGCTGAAAAAAAAGAAAAGATTTCTAAGCCCACCATTCCAAAAAAAAACTATGATGAATACGTCGTTAGTAAAAGCAACACTAAAAAATTCGATAATTGGTCCAAGGGGGAAGCAGATATTATGATGGGTGGTTTTGCTAGTCGCTCAACCGATCCTGGGTATAATAAAAAAATCGGCACCATAAAAGCAGATGGCAGTTTTAACATACAGCTGCCTGCCAATGTTGTTACCGGAAAGAATAGTATAATTCATCACAGGTGGCTGAGTTGTGGTTTTTATGGCGGCAAGGGCAAAATTGAGTATAGCAATACAAGTACTGGGGTTAAGGAAGGGTACTTTCAAATTAAAATTGATGATCAACTCATTGGGCGACTTTCCATGGCGTCTTCGGTAGAGCTCGAGGATGGATGGAATCCGATGCAACATCATTATCATGATATTCCCGGTTTTCGACTATCATGGTTCTTCGTAAGTAATGAATCTTCGGTTAAAGGACAGTGTGTAAAAGAAGAAAGGTATGGAGCGGGCAAAGACTTTGATATAACCACAGTATACGATGCGGATTTTAAAACAGGTTGGAATTTGGTAAAGACCTTGTATAACGGTGAGCGCATATTCATTGACTGGGGAGAAGGGGAGCACAATAAGCACTCGTATTATAAGGAAAAGAAAATCACGGTTGCTCCTTCAATGCCAAGTAGTGCAAAATGGATTTTTAGTGCTTCGTCCATTTGATAATGTTAAAAAACAAAAACATGGAAGAAAAAATGATACTCGGAAAAATAAAAGGAAGCACGATAGTGCTTATGGGCATTATGGCAATAGGAATTTATTTGATCATTATGGGCTTAACCATTTAAAATAGGGTTTTAAGTAATAATGCACATTATATTTGAAAACTCAATATGACCAACAGGTCAAGCTTGCCATAACCACGCTTAGCGCTAAAGGCAATATTAATAAACCAAAAAGTATAATAAATCATACTTTTTGGTTTATTTTTTAGCTTTATTTTTTATTCAAAATCCCAACTTTTCAAAAAGGCAATAAACATAACGAGTGAACCTACATTTCAACATCGTCTGTTAAAAACTTTGTGATGGAATTCTTAAAACACCCTAAAAATATCGGCTGCAATTCTCCATCTTTGTTAGTCCCTGCAGTAGGGTAATTATCACGCTACTCAACTAACTTATAAACAAACAGAATTATGTCCACAGCCGTAGAGCCCATTTTACAGGAAAATAAAGACCGCTTTGTAATCTTCCCGATACAACATCATGACTTATGGGAATGGTACAAGAAACAAGAAGCCTGTATTTGGACTGCTGAGGAGATAGATCTGCACGAAGACCTTACCGATTGGAACAATAAACTGAATGACGATGAAAAATATTTCATCAAACATATATTGGCCTTTTTTGCCGCATCTGATGGAATAGTAAATGAAAACTTGGCCGAGAATTTTGTGAATGAAGTTCAATATTCAGAGGCTAAATTTTTCTATGGTTTTCAGATAATGATGGAAAATATTCACTCAGAGACCTACTCTTTGTTGATTGATACCTATGTAAAGGATGAAAAGGAAAAAGATATCCTATTCAATGCCATCGAGAATTTTCCTGCTATTAAGAAAAAAGCGGATTGGGCATTAAAGTGGATTGAGTCTCCCAGTTTTGCCGAAAGATTGATTGCTTTTGCTGCTGTTGAGGGGATATTCTTCTCAGGCTCATTTTGTTCCATATTCTGGCTGAAGAAAAGAGGTTTAATGCCAGGATTGACTTTCTCCAACGAACTTATCTCCAGGGATGAAGGTATGCACTGTGATTATGCCGTGCATTTACACAAACACCACATTATAAATAAGGTGCCCAAAGCCCGTATAACAGACATAATAGTTGATGCATTGAACATTGAACGTGAGTTCATTACCGAGTCCTTACCCGTAAGTTTAATTGGTATGAATTCAAAATTAATGACGCAATATCTTGAGTTTGTGACTGATAGATTATTGGTTGAACTTGAATGTGATAAAGTTTATAATTCTACCAATCCTTTTGACTTTATGGATATGATTTCGCTTCAAGGAAAAACCAATTTCTTTGAAAAAAGAGTATCTGAATATCAAAAGGCAGGGGTTTTGAATAAGGATAAGGACGAAGATGCCCAAAAAATCAGTTTCGATGCTGATTTTTAGAAATTATTAGACCAAAAAGCCCGAATTATCGCATTGGTTTAATCCCAATTAAAAGTTAATAACCTACAACTAAAGACCTAAAAAGTGGTATCTCCTTTTTAGGGATATAACGAATTGACTAAACACTATTAACTAACAATAAACAAAAGAAACACATGTATGTAGTAAAAAGAGACGGAAGAAAAGAGCTGATAATGTTCGATAAGATTACAGCTAGAGTACGAAAGTTATGTTATGGTCTTAACGGGCTTGTAGATCCCTTGAAGGTGACCATGCGTGTTATTGAGGGTCTTTATGATGGAGTTACTACATCGGAATTGGATAATTTGGCAGCGGAAATTGCTGCCACTATGACCACTACCCATCCGGACTATGCTAAACTTGCAGCTCGTATATCCGTTTCAAACCTACATAAGAACACCAAAAAGTCTTTTTCGGAGACAATGAAGGATTTATACCTATATGTAAATCCAAGAACTGGTAAGAAGGCACCTTTGCTTTCTGATGAGGTATATAAAGTCATTTCTGAAAATGCGGAAGCCTTGGATTCCACCATTATATATAACCGTGATTTTGGATACGATTATTTTGGTTTTAAAACTTTAGAGCGCTCTTACCTATTAAAATTGAATGGTAAAATTGCAGAACGTCCCCAACACATGCTGATGCGTGTTTCTATCGGGATACATTTAGACGATTTGGATTCAGCCAAGGAAACCTATGAGTTAATGTCCAAAAAGTTTTTTACCCATGCAACGCCTACACTCTTCAATTCGGGTACGCCAAAACCCCAAATGTCATCCTGTTTCCTTTTGGCAATGAAAGATGATAGTATAGATGGGATTTACGATACGCTAAAGCAAACTGCAAAGATTTCACAATCTGCAGGGGGTATTGGTTTATCTATACACAATGTAAGGGCCACAGGATCCTATATTGCCGGGACCAATGGTACATCTAATGGTATAGTCCCAATGTTACAGGTATTTAACGATACAGCCAGGTATGTAGATCAAGGTGGTGGTAAACGCAAAGGTAGTTTTGCTATTTATATGGAGCCTTGGCATGCAGATATTTATGAGTTTTTGGAACTTAAAAAGAACCACGGGAAGGAAGAAATGCGTGCGCGCGATTTATTTTACGCCATGTGGATATCCGATTTGTTCATGAAAAGGGTAGAAGGCAATGAAGATTGGACGTTGATGTGCCCTAATGAGTGTCCAGGTCTATTTACAAACCATGGTGAAGAGTTTGAAAAATTATATTTAGGGTATGAAGCTGCCGGGAAAGGTCGTAAAACAGTTAGAGCGAGAGAACTTTGGGAAAAAATATTAGAATCCCAAATTGAAACTGGTACACCTTACATGTTGTATAAGGATGCGGCCAATCGCAAGAGTAACCAGAAAAACTTAGGAACAATTCGTTCTTCGAATTTGTGCACTGAGATTATGGAATATACCTCACCAGATGAAATAGCGGTTTGTAATTTGGCTTCCATTGCCTTACCAATGTTCATTAAGAATGGGGCATTTGACCATAAAGAGCTGTTCAAGGTTACCAAAAGGGTCACTAAGAACTTGAACAGGGTTATTGATAGAAATTACTATCCTGTCAAGGAAGCTGAAAATTCAAATATGAGGCATAGACCTATTGGTTTGGGTGTTCAGGGCTTAGCTGATGCATTCATCTTGTTACGTTTACCCTTTACAAGTGATGAAGCCAAAAAATTGAATCAAGAAATTTTCGAAACCTTATATTTTGCTGCTGTTACAGCTTCTATGGAAGCTGCTAAAGCAGAAGGCACTTATTCTTCCTACGAAGGTTCGCCAATTTCGCAAGGTGAGTTTCAACATAACCTTTGGGGCATTAAAGACGAAGAGCTTTCAGGTCGTTGGGACTGGGGTAAATTACGTAAGGAAGTGAAGAAAAACGGAGTTCGTAACTCTTTATTGGTGGCGCCTATGCCAACTGCTTCAACTTCTCAAATATTGGGCAATAACGAATGTTTTGAGCCTTATACTTCTAATATCTATACCCGTAGGGTGCTTTCCGGGGAATTTATTGTAGTGAATAAACATTTATTGGAAGATTTGGTAAACCTAGGTATGTGGAATGAGAATATGAAGCAAGAACTCATGCGTGCCAATGGTTCAATTCAGCATATTGAAACCATTCCGCAAGAGATTAGGGATTTGTACAAAACGGTTTGGGAACTTAGTATGAAAGATATTATTGACATGAGCCGTCAAAGAGGATATTTTATTGACCAAAGTCAGTCTTTGAATCTTTTCATGGAAAATGCCAATTATTCCAAATTGACATCTATGCATTTTTATGCTTGGAAGAGTGGACTAAAAACCGGAATGTATTATTTGAGGACTAAATCTGCTGTTGATGCCATTAAATTTACCTTGGATAATAGTAAGAAGCAAGAAGTGCCTGTTGACGATGAGGTTGCTATCGCCGTAGCACCTGCTCCTGTTACTGCAAATGCCCTCGAGGTTAAACCAACGCCTGTAGCTACACCGTCACAGGAATTGGATATACAACCTATGAGTGCTCAAGAAATGAAGGAAATGATCGCAAGGTCCAAAGAAGGCCAGGCAGATGATGATTGCTTAATGTGTGGTTCTTGATTAATACCGAACTTGTTTCGGAATGTGATAGTTTTTATTGAAAAGAAAAACCCTGACGGTACCGTCAGGGTTTTTTGTTTTATATATGTTCCTAACCAATTCAAGTCGGAAATACTTTAGATCAATGAAAAGTTCATACTACAGCAAACATCAGTCTATAAAGAATGAGGGAAGTTTAGTAAGTAAAGGCCTTTATTGTTCTTTGAAATAATAAGGCTTTAGTGCAATTGAAAATAAATAAGCCGCAATATAAATAAGTAGTATTATAATATATTTATCCATACCCCAATTAATTATTATATATAGATATACGCAACAAGTGCATAAATAGTTGTTCTTAAAACTAAGAATTACTTAAAAAATATGTTAAATAGATAATAATCCAACATATTAGTGATTATAGAATCATCAATTTTTGAGATACCTATAATAAATAAACCTAGCTGATAAATATAGTAGGCCATATTAGCCAAGTAGTTATAAATAGATGTCTAGATAATAGTTTAGACGTCAGAAGGCACAGGAAACTTTCTAAACGGAAAGTTAAAAAAAGGAAGATTATAAATTGTGTTGTATCAACGCTTTAGGATACGTTCATTATAAAGGCGATAAGAAACCTTTGAAATAAAAATTAAAGAGATATAAACAGTAAGTACAACTAGATGTGGGCCCATAGTTATAAGCAAACGACTAAGTAGGTAAAAGATTACATATTTTTCGATGAACTACCAACGAATCGCATATTGCCATCTTGTAAAAATTACTTTATGGAAAAGAGATTAGACTAACCAATGCTTTTTAATATATTTAATACAGATTAATCCACAAGGTGCTATTAATGCACTTTGGAAAGAATATGGAACTCATGAAAAGAATTGGATTTCACTTGCTTTTAGTAGTATATTTTATTTTTTCGAATATCACAAGTGCACAAGAGAACTATGTGCCAACTCAGGAAAATCTTGAAAACCGTCAATGGTTCCAAGATGCAAAATTCGGCATGTTTGTACATTGGGGTGTATATAGTGTCCTGGGAGGAGGCGGTGATGCAGGAATTGCCGAATGGATTATGCAGAACAAAAAAATTCCTATAAAGCAGTATGAAAAAGTGCCTTCGTTCTTTAATCCAATAAATTTTAATGCAGCAGAATGGGTGGCCATGGTAAAAGACGCAGGTATGAAGTATATTACGATTACCAGCAAACACCATGATGGCTTTGCCATGTACGAGTCGAAGATCTCTGATTATAATATTGTGGATAAAACGCCTTATGGCAAGGATATAATCAAAATGTTAGCCGATGAATGCCGGAAACAAGATGTGAAACTATTTTTTTATTACTCTCAACTAGATTGGCATCATCCTGATTACTATCCAAGAGGAAGAACTGGGCAAGATTTTACCGGGAGGGAAGATTCAGGTGATTGGAATGCCTATTTAGATTATATGAATGCCCAATTGACGGAATTGCTTACCGCTTATGGTCCAATTGGTGGTATATGGTTTGATGGCATGTGGGATAAAAAAGATGCTGATTGGCAACAAGGAAAGACCTATCAATTGATACATAAATTACAGCCAGGGGCGTTAATAGGAAGTAATCATCATGTAAAACCATATCCAGGCGAGGATTTTCAGATGTTTGAACAAGACTTACCAGGTGAGAACACAACGGGTTGGCAAGGTTCCCATATTAGTGAATTACCTTTAGAAATGTGTTTGACAATCAATGGTTCGTGGGGTTTTAACTTAATGGACCAAAATCACAAGTCATCCAAAGAATTGGTACATATGCTGGTAAAGGCTGCGGGCCGAAATGCAAACCTCTTGTTGAATGTAGGTCCTATGCCCAACGGTGAGATACAACCTGAACATAAAACATCCCTCATGGCTATGGGTGAATGGATGGGCAAGAACGGAGAAACCATATATGGTACACGCAGAGGAATTGTGACCGCTGAAGAATGGGGCGTTTCTACCCAAAAAGGTAAAAAATTGTATATCCACGTACTTGATTGGGACAAAGAAGTATTATTGGTTCAATCATTCAAGGAAAAAGTACAATCCGTAGTTTTCTTCAAGGATAAAAGTAAAGTCAAATACCGTTTGGATCAATATGGGCTTCTCCA
>Ga0316201_10004026_pt1 | contig 11001 bp, 13 predicted proteins | sample CS6wburrow_MG_FD_204516 | JGI IMG/M metagenome (GOLD analysis project Ga0316201, IMG submission 204516) | Coastal sediment microbial communities from Delaware Bay, Delaware, United States - CS-6 worm burrow | ecosystem: Environmental > Aquatic > Marine > Coastal > Sediment | place: USA... | reverse complement strand
AAACCTTCATAGCCCCTTTGGTTTTTATTTGAAGTTCCTTGTGTGGGAAATACCCGCTCCATCCGCAGGCACATTGTATTTTCACCATTTGAAGAGTGTTAAGCCGGATTGGACGAACACGCCCCTCCTTATGAAGTCGTAAGCCACCCCAACAGTAAACCGTTGATTAGTGTAATTAAGCATTGGAGCAAACCCGGCATTCTCGCCCGTGTAGTAAAGAAGCAACCCCCCGTGCAGATAATTTGTCGCACTTGTTATTACCTCCGTAGGGCTTAATATTTGATATGAAAATTCTCTGTGGGTGATACGGTTCATTTGCACCGTTTCGTTCAAATACGCCCTTAAACGGTCATCCTGGATAGTGTCACGATATATCCTTTCCTTGTAGTAATCTCCCAATATATAAATAGTATCGGGTGGCGTTAGTATTGTGTCGTATTCAATTACCTCCACCGGGAAGGGTGTGTGAATTATTACCGTATCGGGAACGGGGACAGGAGTGGGTATATTATAGGTGATAGTGTCATAGATAGTATCGGTATGTGTAATTACATTGTTACTACACAGAAACCGATTAGCAAAGAATATTCCAGCAGCTATTCCAACGGCTAAGAATATCCAGGGTTTTAATTTGTACGCTTGTAACCCCATACCATGAAGCCTATCATTAGATATAACCACGCTGCCCACGTGTCAAGAATCTCAACAGATAGAACGAAAAGAAGTAGAGTCATACCCGCGAAATACCACACAGGCCATCTTAATTTGTCTTTTAAAAAGTTTCCCAATTGGATAACCTTTAACCTTAAATACTCAAATAATGCTTTCATTTGTATCCTGTTTTTTTTAATGCTCTCTTGTTTGTAATATTGCAATCCCTGCGGAAACGCTTTTTATAATAAGGTACTCCAATAAATTTCTTAACCTTGATGAAGGATTCATAGGTGATCTGTGCATCGTCCGGGTTGTTGTATTCGACATAATCACATTCCCATTGACTGAATAGTGCTTTCAATATTACAACTTATTTTTTAGAAAAACAAATATTTATGCTATTTCCCAATGTGGATAATCTGGGAACGAAACCCAATCACCGCCATGTATAATATCATTCTCAATATCTTTGTGTTTGCGGAGCATACAAATAACCCCCTTCACCATCATCCCGAAGCGTTTCATCTCCGCGAAATCATCCCAGCGGATATGTGGCTTAACACCATACCAGGGCATGACATCCACCGCCCTTGAAGGTTCGTAATTATGGTTACTTAGCTTTTCATAGCCATCCAGGTACGTAACAACATGTTGAGGCTTCACAATCTTCCACCGTCCCTCAACGAAAGAACGCCCCTTTTTGAATAGTTCAAACTGCTCCTCCGGGGTTCGCTGCCCGTGTATAATCGTGCAGTCGTATGACTTGATGACATACTTAAACACCTCCTGTAAGTCAGGATGGCACGTTTCTAATTTGGCTAAAGAAGCCTTACTGAACGTTGGCATTATCAAAGGTATTTTCTAAAAATTTTACTCCCGTCTTGTTTTCTATCGTTTGCTTAACATCAACGGTGTGATATAAAAAGGTAGCAAGAATGGAAGAACCAAAAACAAGGATGCCAAGAACAACCATGATAAGTTTTCTTTTACTCCATAGCTTTTCAGAATTGCATACGTGGTTATCAAACCCTATACAGTCATCCTCTATTTTAGTCACCCTCCCGTTTGTTTTTTTTTGGTGTTTAATAATCTCGCTTCTTTGTTCCGAAGCAAAATCGAAGCCCGTCTGTACGATTGCCGAAAGATGCGTAAATTTAGCGTTAATATATTCTTTCTGATCGCTTAGCCGCTGATCCATTACGTTAATCAGGTCTTCGTTTTTCATGTAACACTATTTTTTGGAGTCTATAAATTGCTTTCCTGTGATTAGAAATACTACAAAGGGGATGGAGTACATGAACACCGTCCCGCTTTTATCCGCTAAGATGTCAATTACAAAAGCCAGAGCGATAATAATCAATGCCATTATCTTGCTCCATGTTAGAGTAACTGAGAAATTAAAAAAACTTTTCATTGTCGTATTATTAAGGTTTTACCGTTGTGTCTTAAAGGTGTAGAGCCTCCTATTGAATAGGGTATTGTGGCTGCCCCTGCCGTCCATTCAAATGCTCCGATGTCCGGGGCAGAGCCTGAATAGGTAATTGAGAATAGGGCGTCATCGCTTTCGGGTATTTCTATACCCGCATCTATTAAATCAGATGTTGGCGATAATCGCAGTGGGAACGTTGGTAAATCATTATTTTCGTCCCTCGGTGCTAAAAATAAAGAAACAATTGTCGAACTGTCTGTCGTTATAAAATCATCGTTTGTTACAGTTACCGTATCAGTAATTGTGTATCTCGGGAAAGAACCACCAGCATCCCACGTATTATTACTTTCTATATAATTTCCATTATAAACTTCAAGTAAATATATACCAGTGTTTGCATATGCCAAGTTATTTCTATAAATGCTTCTATAAGGGTCAACGTCTTTAGCTTTTGTATCTCCCCATGCCGCACGACACATATATGAAGTATTATTATAAAACATTGCATTGTTTTGATCGTCATTTTCAAGGTTGTTATAAAAGCCGCGTCCTGGGCAAAATATAGAAAGACAGTTATACATTTGCACTAAATTTGCTAATGTATCTGTTGGGTTGTATTGGTAAAATGTGGCTGCCGTTTTTATCCCGTTGCCCTCAAAATGCTCAATGCTTGAGTATTTACTGCCAGACATAACCCAACAATTTTTAAATACCCTTGTACCGCTGCCACTTGGGTCAATCCCATCATCAGAATAAAACCATGCACGGCATCCATCCCATTCATAATAATTACCTTCATAGTTGTGACACTTCCATCCGTCACCTGCATTGCCAGGCTCGTTTACCATTGTATCACAAATATCATACACATCACAATTTATCCATCTTGTTGTGTCTGAATCAAAATAAGCTCCTTCCCCATCAAACTCATTCCATGCTCCACTAAAACAATGAAATCCCCTCCCGGTTGATATGTTATGAACTGTTATATTTTCAAATATCAAATTGGCTGAACTTTGTGCAGAAATAGCCCCCGCAGTTGTATTGCTATGAGTCATAAAAACATTAGTGACTTCTAACCCTTTTATGTGAATATATTGCACTTCATTAACCGTTATACCTGCATTATAACTACTATAGTGATTACGACAATCTAACACAGGTGATTCCCCCGGGTAATTAAATAAATAAATCATATTTTCAAAAGAAGTTCCGCTATTTGAAACAGAAGCAGCATCACTTGATAAATATGTTCCCCCTCTTATATAAACTGTATCACCCGCCTGTGCCACACCAAAAGCATGACCCCAAGTTAAAAAAGGGCTGCTATAACTTCCGTCATTTGAATCATTACCATCAGTTGCCACATAATAATCACCCCCAATATCTTGAGAAAACAATGAAATTGGTATTAGTAAAAATATTAGTATTTTTTTCATTAAAATGAAGGATATTTGCCATTTAAATAATCTATAACATCATCTTGATCTGATTCACTATCTGCGCTACTTCTTACTATAAGCTCCTTTAAAGCCATCCTCTGGTCGCCCGTTGCTATTGTAAGGCCACTTGCAGCACTTGCGCCAGCATCATCAGTTACAGCGGCATTATCATCAACCCTTGCTAATGTATTTGCCCCATTAAAAACTACACACAATATAAAAATATCATCCTCTGGCAAATAAGGCCCGTCAAACAAAGCCCCTGCGTTAAGCCTTGTTCGTATGCTGTCCCCTGGGTATAAACCAACTGAATTATCGGCCTCAAACTCCATTGAACCTAAATCAAAATATTCATCGGATGACACATATTCGTGAACAATCATTGCTGCGTATATAGTAACGGGCTGGCTTATTGATATTGATCCATTAGAAATTGCATCCCCTGCCCCATCGAAAGAAACTGAGTCGTTTGCAAATTGAGGTTGATTAGCATCCGTAGATTGAGTTAAATCATAACCCCCTGTAGTTATGTCTTCCCAAGTTTCAACTCCAACATCCTCTGTTATATATTGGCTTTCTGCAATATACCACGCCTCTGTATTTCCATCATCAAGAACGGAGGGATAAGAAGCCCCACCCCCACCACTCGCATACGTAGCTCTATTGCCGTTGTGCATTACGTTCATCCCCTGCCCGAACATTATACCGGACAGTAACATACCTATAAGTACAAAATATATCTTTCTCATTAGTACGCTGCATTTTTGCGATACCCGCAAAGCGTCACACTTATATAGGTAGCCGCTGTGTTAATAGTAGGTGTTTCCATCCATACCCAAACGCCAGGGGGAATCTGTGAATTATCAAAACTCGTATCTGAATCTCCCGTTGTGGTGCTTGTTATTGTCGGGGCGGTGGTGTTTAGGTCTGTTGCACTTCCTGAATTAAATGTTGCGTGCCACTGTACGTCAACCGTAACACTCGGAGAACTCCCCTGTAAAACCGCCCGCATCTCTGTTACTACCAACGTGTCGCTACCTCCGTTATAGAACGAACCATAGAACCCCGTTGCTGTGGTGGTGTCCTTAGAGAACGAACCCAAAACGATAGTGTCAGCAAGCATCCAAACTTGCGTATTCGCATCAAGCGTGTCAGCAGTGTTTAACTTTGCATCTATCTGCGTTTGAATTGCTGAAGTAACTCCGTCCACGTAATTTAGCTCTGTGGTGGTGAGGGTTGCCCCGTCAAGAATCTCCATCTCCGCTTCGCTTATATCTGCCGAACCAATAGCAATACCCGTTGTAAAAGTCGGTGAAGTGCCAAACACTGCAACCCCCGTTCCCGTTTCATCGGATAGTGCAGAGGCCAGCCCTGCGGAGTTATTAAGTTCCCCCTCCCATAATGCGTTCAAATCAGAAACTAACATTGTGAAAGTGGTGTCACCTGAAGGGTCAGCACCTATAACTAATATCTGCACTGAGTCCTTCGCTAAAATTGAATCCTGTGGGAGATAGCCGTAACTATGATCCCAGCTTTGCCCCATCAATAAAACGGAGCTTACAATCATTCCTACAATTAATAATACTTTTTTCATTTTTTTTCTCGTTTTATTTATGGGATTATTATATCATTTCCGTCTGAGTCTTTAACCCTGTTCCCATCAGAGTCAAGCATATAAGATGCAGGGCCAGCAGCTACGTTATTAGTCACGCTTTCAGTGGTGAGGTTAATCATATTATTGCCATCGGAACTTTGCAAAGGATTAGCCCCCGCGGTGTAACTAACAACAACCGTATCGCCGTTATCTACATCATTCGTTAAGGTTAAGGTAACAACACTCCCCGATATTGCTACATTAGTGACAGCATTCGCAGCTCCGTCATTTACGGTAAAGTCTGTTGTAGCAGGTACACTTGAGCCGCTTACCGCACTATCAAAATATATTTTTAATGTCTTAGCGGATACAGTCCCAACCTCCGCGCTTACAAATGTAGGTAGTGGATAAATACCCATATTGTCAACATATACACCCCCGTCATCCGTAGCGCTAAATTCTCTAAAATTCCAATAACGGGTATTTGCTGAATGCTTAAAACTATAAGAAAAAAGTGTATATGTATTATTGGCTGTGCTTAAATATCCTATTTGCGTGTCAATACCTTGAGGCGACACCGCAAGATTAGACCGCCAATTGCCGCCAGTTCCAACGTGTCTGCAATAAAATGAAATATAGTAATCTTTGTCCGTAGTCAAAAACGCATTCAAATCCATATAAATCCGCGCCAAACTTGTTGGAGTATCATTACTGTGTGCATGAATTGCATAACTACCCGTATGAACAACTGAGGACTGAGATTCAAACACATTTGATCCAGCATCAAGCCCATATTGTGTAAATCCGTTCGTGCTGTCCTCTTCGTTATTCGATGGGTCACTCGCAGCGTTTGCCGTTGTTAGCAAGTTAGATGAACCCGCTCCCCCCGCATTTGCAAAGAAGGCCATATAAATTGCTAATTCTCTATTGTTGCTTAATTTCATTAGTCTAACCAATTTTTATTATCAATCCATAAACCGCCATCATTCCAATCTGAGGTTTCAAGTATCCACCCCTCGTGATCTGTAAAAGTAATATTGTAGTAACTTTCAGCCCGTGAAACATTATAATACGCATCAACCTTGTTTACATTATAATACGTTTCATCTTGGGCAACATTATAATAACCACCCGACTGAATTATATTATAATAATCATTTACTATGTTTCCCGTTAAACTCATCTGCCTGTATAACTTGCTATTAACATCCCATCAATTATAGTTTTGTTGTCAGTGGTATTATCCAAGTCGTAGAAATATGATTTTTCACTTAAATCAGAGCTAAAGTCTTTACTGAATATAACCCTATTATTCCCCGCTCCTCCTATTGTTATTTCACCCGCTGCTGTTGTTGCAGTTGCTATGGCTGTATTATTCTCTTTCGTTCTTATGGAAAATACCAAAACCTTTTCCGATAAATCAACGGCATCACCGTCTTCATCTGTAACATCAAAAACTAAATCAAACACATCTCTAATGGTGTGTTTAATAGGTACGTTTTGCCCGTGTCTAATGTCAAATATTGCCATGTTTTTTTTATTTTGCAACCCATCCAGTGTTACCCGAACCAGATTCTTTTATATATAATGTTGTGTTTGCTCCCCCATCTGTTCTTTGATACATAGTCCCAATATTACCAATTACACTACCCTCCGGGCTACCAGCACCTCTTATTATATTAGGATCATCAAAATTCCCCTGTACTATTTCTGTTCCTGGACTGCCCGTTCCAAATACATTATTTATATCGCCAGCGCATGTGCCTACATGACACTGAGTCAGAGTGCCGTAAATATCGAATATATTTATGCCAGACCCAGAATTAAATTGTGCATTGCCTATCAAAATACTCCCCACCGTTCTCCCGGATAAAATATAAGCAAATCGAACATTTACCGAATCACCATAAACACCGTTTATCTTTACTGAATTTATATTTCTAAGAAAAAATGCATATTCAGCCCCGCCACCAATAAACTTTAAATCATTTATAACAATGTTGGTATCTGCGCTGTCCCCATCCATGAGTAGTGCCGCGTCATAGCATTTTAATTTATCAATATAAAGATCACCCGTTAATGACCTTAACTTTATACCCCTTGTATTTTTGCCCTCAAGGCTGCCGAAATCAACGTTATTAAATGTCGCTGTATGTATTTCTATTATATATGACGTACTTTTGTAATATTTATTAAAAACAGATATTTTATTGAAGTGGCAATCCTCAAGGGATGTTGACTGTGTTATTGATATGCCACCGCCACCACAATCATAGGCATGAAAACTATCAACATTTAACCTCTTCCTTGCACTCGTATACCCCTGCGCCCACAACCCGATATAACAACCGTAACTTCTACAATTTATTATGTGCATGTCGTTTGCTCTTATTGCAAACCCGGCAGCTATGTTATTATGATATGCCCAATCCGTAGAAGTTGTTGGATCATTGCCCGTGCTTGTAGCAACATTACAATCCCATAAAACGTTATCCTTTGAAACTACTTGTGTTAATGTGTATTCTGTTTCTGAATCCCATACTCCCTGGTAATCGCTTTCTTGTGAAACATCCTTCCCGCCTATTGCGGTGCAATTATTAAACACAACATGCGCGGCCTCTTCGTGAACATCAAAAACATGAGAATTTACAATAGATTCCCCTATGACGTTATTTATAAAACCATTATAGCAAACTCCATAATTTACAGAACCGTTATGTGATACCGCATGTCTTGCCCCGAATAACTTACAATCTTTTACTGTGTAATTTGTGCATGCTGCAATTTCAACACCATAACCCCCTCCCTCTTTTTCCGTTCCGTAAGTTGTCACATTGTTGACAGTTACGGAATAACTGAGTGCCACGCTAAAGGCAGCAGTATAACAGTTAATAATTTCGCAATTCTCTATATATGGTTTTAAGCACCAAGTCATTAAAATACCATATTGAAAACTCCTGTCGCCCTTGCTCTCGTTTTGTTGTATCTTTAGGTTTTTTATTATGGGCCTTCTTGAGCTTACAATAGCAATTTCTGAATCATCAGAAGTTAAATAAGTGTCATTTAATAAAGACCCCAGCTTTACGTAGTCAACACCTACATCTATAATAACATTTAGTTCACCCTGTATGGTGTCGGGTGAATCATAATATAAAGCGGATGACCTTATAGAAACCATATCCCCTATTGAAACTGATGATAAAAAACCCGCATCAGAAACATAAATATAGTTGTTACCCTTAAATGCATCTTCATCAATAGAAACATATCCACCCACAGAGCCATCACACCTTATTCCCGTAGATATGGCCTCTTCTGTTTCTGTCACCTTTATGGTGCTACCTCTCCCATCTAAAAGGTTGCCATAAAATAAAATTCCGTCATTTGTTACAATATAAGTTTTATTTTCTTCAAGTTCTATATTCTTGTTTGCGGCATTTGCGGCATCAAATGCGTTTTGCAGTGCTGTTGTGTCATCAGTTTCCCCATCGCCTATGGCCCCGTATTCTGCAACATTTATAGACCCTCTACGATAAACTTCTGTGAAGTTGTCGTTTATAGCCCCCCGTGCAACAAGCCCGGTATCTCCGTTATTTAGTGTGGTTTGTGCCATTATAATCCGTATGCCTCCTGTATTGTTACTGCCATTGTTATTTCGCAAAGTGTCCCCGAACCATGTTCGGTAAATTGATAATGGGTTGAAGTGGTGCTATCTGCCACAATATACCAAACATTCTCACCCCAGGCAACAGGGCTTAAACCCTCCCCCGCAAACTCCATAACATCGGGAAGGTCGCTTGTCTGCATCGGGGTGTTATCTGTTATGTTAGCCGTAACCTTATATAAAGTCCCTGCTGTTACGCTCGTTGAATTTAATGTGGTATAATCAGTGTCCCCCGATGTTGTCTTTTCAATTGTGAACTCATTTGATGAAGTGCTGAATGTGTCGTAAAGGTTTGAAGCGTAAGCACCATTTACAAAAGTCCCGGTGATGCTGTCCCCCCATCCTTGTTTTATCTCTATCCACTCACCGTCAAGTGTGCAGGCTGCAAAGTTCTTTCTTACATTGGACGCTACAAAATAACGGCTATCATAATACACCGCATCTTCATAATCCATGCCCCCCTCTAATAGCACCCCCTGAAGTCTTCGTGTGTTGGTGGCGTGTTGCGCCTTGTAACAGTCCACGCATAATTCCTGAAGGGTTTTAGGTGCAGAACCAAGCCTTGACTGCCATGCGTCTGTATATCCTGGGCTTACGTTCTCCTGCAACGTGCCTTTGAATACAGATGCTCCGGTTTCATCGTTGTTGCTGTCCCCGTAATATATTGTAATATCTTCAGGGTCTAAGATGTTATCAGCGTTTATCTCTTCGGTTAAATCCTGTGAAGCCCTCCCCCCGTTTTCGGGTATAATCTCTATATAATCAATATATAGCCTTTGGTTTGAAGAGCTTGCCGGGAAGTCCGCTGCTGTGGTGAAAAATATAATAAGCTCTAAATCCCCATCTAAAGGTATATCAAGCGATCTAATCTCAAACTCCTCCCATGTGTCGCGGGTTAAGGAAACCTGTGATACGCCAGATGTTGCACTCCAATCACCAGAATCCCAATCCAGCCAATAATATGAACTTCCGTCTATTCTTATAATTATATAGGGGGTTGCCTCGTCTGTTGCTCCACCTGTGAAATCAGCTTTAAGCCTCATCTTAACATTTAAAACAACATTATCCCCGGTATATACAGAATATTCCTTTGTATGCTTTATATCCAATGTTGAACCCGTTAAATACAAAGTGCCAGAATGACTCCCCGCAGACCTTCCCGCTGTTGAAATTATGCTTGCCGTTCCACTTGTTACCGTCCAAAAGTCAGCAACAGCCCCGGCATCATCATACGTGAAATGCCCGTTATTAATTAAATTCTTCTGCTGGTGGTCAAAGTATATATTAACATTCTTCCAGGAAGGGAAACCCATCATAACAGGAGTACCCGCTATAAAATCAAAATCCCCCTCAATAGGGAACTCCGTCCCTGAACTTGTAACCGATCCGCTTGTGTTTATATTCCGATAATAATGCGTAGCCCTCATCTCAGGAATGCGGATTATATTCCACACCCCGTTCTCCTGAAACAGCATCGCATTAAACGAAAGTAATATCCTTCGTAAAGCCTCGTAATATGTTACAGGTGCCCAATCATCATCAAAGAATGAAGTTTGTTTTATTAACGTCTGTGAAAACGGGCTTGTACCTGTTACGGCACTCATAGAATCATCATAAACATTCACCCGCTCTTTAAGGGCAAAAGAAAAACCCGTCTGCGCTAAGCAATGTTGAATAACGTCTAACATGGTGTCGTTATCCTCAAGGCTCTGATCGTAGTAAACATTTTTCAACGTGCCTAAATCATAAGCGTTAAATGTCACCATGTACGGGGGGTAAGCAATCTCCTCAACGTGTTCACCTACCATAACCCACCCCGTCCAATACAGGGAAGAGTTATAATAAACCTCCATTTTATATTCCTTTTCGTAGGCATCGAAAAAGTCATCAAACTGCTGCGCTGATCCTGCGTAACAGGTGAACGTGGCAACAGCCCCCCGGATAGGTTTGTAGATATCTGTCCTATCCCCTTTCCATTCAATAACAAGCGGGTTATCTGTTGGATCTAACGAAGTGACGGTGCTGGCATAGTCCTCCTGCAAGATGTCAACCTTTACGTCAACACCGTAATAGTCTTTAAACTCACATCTATATTTCGCTCCGTATGCCATTAACCTACTCTGTTATTAAAGTCAACAGCGTAATCATTTGCCGTTGCTATATCGTTAGCATGAATCCTGTTATATCTGTGCATCCTTCGTATATCTCGCGCTGATGC
>Ga0316201_10004025_pt1 | contig 11003 bp, 10 predicted proteins | sample CS6wburrow_MG_FD_204516 | JGI IMG/M metagenome (GOLD analysis project Ga0316201, IMG submission 204516) | Coastal sediment microbial communities from Delaware Bay, Delaware, United States - CS-6 worm burrow | ecosystem: Environmental > Aquatic > Marine > Coastal > Sediment | place: USA... | reverse complement strand
TCTGTTTTACCGGGAAGGCTGCCATTTATGTGAAGCTATGTTGCAGGCCCTGCGGGGCCTGCAACCGCGATTGGGGTTCGAGCTGCAGCTGGAGGATGTTGATCGCGATCCTGAGCTGCTGCAGCGCTTTGATGAATGGGTACCCGTCCTGTGCCTGGGGGAGCGGGAAATCTGTCACTACCACCTCGACGAGCCTCTGTTGCTGAAGGTTCTCGGCGAGTTGTGATGCCGAACGGCGCGAACGCCACGGAATATACAGACCACAGCAAAATACCCTGTTATTGTTATGTATTCTATGTAATCCCTGGTTATTGCGGTTTTTTGCTGTCCCACGTCACCTGCTTGGGGAATTGCGTGTATACTTGTTCGTCAATTTGAAGGTGGCCCCGGGTTGGCGCCATTCTGCTTTGGTTATCAGGTTGTTACTCGTGTCTTTTAAATCCACTGGCGGGGACGGAAATGGCTGAATTGTCCCACCTCCGCAACTTTTCCATTATCGCGCATATCGATCACGGTAAATCGACGCTGGCGGACCGGTTTATCCAGATCTGTGGCGGACTGGCTGAGCGCGATATGGAAGAGCAGGTCCTGGACTCCATGGACCTGGAACGCGAGCGCGGCATTACTATCAAAGCCCAGAGCGTTTCGCTGGAGTACCGCGCGAACAATGGCGAGATCTACGTTCTGAACTTCATCGATACGCCCGGACACGTGGATTTTTCCTATGAGGTTTCGCGTTCCTTGTCTGCCTGTGAAGGTGCCTTGCTGGTGGTAGACGCAGCCCAGGGCGTCGAGGCGCAGAGCGTCGCCAACTGCTATACGGCGATTGAACAGGGTCTCGAAGTGGTGCCGGTGCTGAACAAGATTGACTTGCCGTCTGCGGAACCGGACCGCGTAAAACAGGAAATCGAAGATATCATCGGTATTGAGGCGATTGATGCGGTCGAGGTCAGTGCCAAGACCGGTCTCGGTATCAGGGACTTGCTTGAGCGCATAATCGATCGTATTCCAGCGCCCGAGGGTGATCCGGAACAACCCTTGCAGGCCTTGATTATTGATTCCTGGTTCGACAACTACGTCGGTGTTATTTCACTGGTGCGGGTGGTGCAGGGCAGCTTGCGCCGCCGCCAGAAAATACGTGTCATGTCCACCGGACGGGATTTTCAGGCTGAAAAGGTCGGCATTTTTTCGCCACGCCGAGAAGATCGTGAACTGCTTACAGCGGGCGATGTGGGTTTTATCATTGCCGGTATCAAGGATATCGACGGTGCGCCGGTCGGTGACACCATTACCCTCACCGACCGCCAGGCCAGTGAACCATTGCCGGGTTTTCAGAAAGTGCAACCACGGGTGTTCGCCGGATTGTACCCGGTCGTTTCCGATGACTACGAGGATTTACGTGAGGCGCTGCAGAAACTGCGGCTGAATGATGCTTCGCTGCATTTTGAGCCGGAGACATCAACCGCGCTGGGTTTCGGGTTCCGTTGCGGTTTTCTTGGCATGTTACACCTGGAAATTGTCCAGGAACGCTTGGAGCGTGAATATGACCTGGAGCTGATTACCACGGCACCCACTGTGGTTTATGAAATACTCAATACCCGGGGTGAGGTGCAGCTCATAGATAACCCGGCCAGCCTGCCGCCGGTCAACCAGATCGATGAAGTGCGTGAACCCATAATACTCGCCAACATTTTGGTGCCGCAGAGTTTCCTCGGTGCTGTGATCGGTTTGTGTGTTGAAAAACGCGGTGTGCAGCGAAGCATGCAGTACCTGGGACAGCAGGTATCACTGAGTTATGAATTGCCGCTCAGCGAAGTGGTGCTGGATTTCTTTGACCGGCTGAAATCGGTGAGCCGAGGCTTTGCTTCGTTTGATTATTCGTTTGAGCGCTTCGATGCAGCTGCTCTGGTTAAGCTCGATATTCTCATCAACGGTGAACGCGTGGATGCCCTGTCAGTGATTGTACACCGTGAATTTGCGCAAAGCCGAGGGCGCGATCTGGCTGATAGAATGAGAGAGATTATCCCACGGCAGATGTTTGATGTCGCTATCCAGGCAGCCATCGGTTCCCAGATTATTGCGCGAACCACGGTCAAGGCGTTGCGAAAAAATGTTACGGCAAAATGTTATGGCGGCGATATCACACGAAAGCGCAAGTTGCTGGAAAAACAGAAAGCGGGTAAAAAGCGCATGAAACAGTTTGGCAAGGTGGAAATACCACAGGAGGCTTTTCTGGCGGTATTGCAAGTCGGGAAGAAATAAACATGAACTTTGATTTTCCAACCATACTGGTAGTTGCTACCCTGGTGACAGGGCTTATATGGGCAGTTGATGTCGTGGTATGGGCACCAAAACGCAGACAGCAGGCGGCAGCACTGGGTTCCGGCGGGTCTGCTGTTGATCCTGGCCGGGTGGAGGCGACGCTCAAAGAACCGACCCTGGTCGAGTATGCCAAATCTTTTTTTCCGGTTATTCTCGCTGTGTTGTTACTACGCTCCTTCCTGGTGGAGCCCTTCCGTATCCCCTCCGGCTCGATGATGCCCACCCTGCTGGTGGGCGATTTCATTCTGGTAAACAAGTATGCCTACGGTATCCGTCTGCCGGTGGTCAACAAGAAGGTAATGGAGCTGGGGGAGCCGGAACGCGGTGATGTGGTGGTTTTCCGTTTTCCCAGGGATCCCAGCATCGATTACATCAAGCGGGTGGTCGGTGTGCCCGGTGACCACGTAGTTTACCAGCACAAAACCCTGTATATAAATGATCAGAAAGTCGAACAAATGCAGGAGGGTAGCTATATAGGGATCGGATCAGGTCTGTCCATGTCGGGTGCGGACCTGCGCAGCGAAATGATCGGTGAAGTCAAGCACGATATTCTGGTTGTGAATGGAGTCGGTGGTGTGTCGACCGATGTTGTCGTGCCGGAAGGGCACTATTTTGTTATGGGTGACAATCGTGACAACAGCAATGACAGCCGTTACTGGGGCTTTGTACCTGACGGAAATCTGGTTGGAAAAGCGTTTATGATCTGGATGAACTGGGATTCAGCGGCCGGTGGCGTGGGCTGGGACCGTATCGGGGATTCCATCGACTAGTCTGCGGAGAACAGCGATGAAAAAATGGCACCACCAAAAAGGCATGACGGCAATCGGCTGGATGCTGGTATTGGGCATCATAGCATTTTTTACCCTCATCACGCTTCGTATGGTGCCGCTCTACCTCGAATTCAGCAAAGTGGCAGCTACGCTGGAGTCACTTAAAGAACAACCGAATATTGGGCAGCAGACGAAGAGCGAGATCATCAAGATCGTCAGGAAGCGCTTCGATGTCAATGATGTGCGCAATGTTGATCCCAAGCTGATCAAGGTCAGCAAGGACAGGGGCATGATGAAAGTTGGTATCCACTATGAGCGGCGTGAGCATCTGGTCGGTAACGTCGACATCGTCACCACCTTCGATAAACAGGTAAAGGTCGCTGCCAATTGAGCCGATCGCTGGACGGTCTGGATCGAACTTTAGGGTATCATTTCAAGGATCCGCAACTGCTGCAGGCAGCGCTGACTCATCGGAGTGCGGGTGGACGGAATAACGAGCGCCTGGAATTTCTGGGCGATGCTGTGCTGGGTTACATCGTAGCTGACTGGCTATACACGTTGTTTCCGGACGCCAACGAGGGGCAATTGAGCCGTCTGCGTGCCAGCCTGGTAAAAAAGGAAACACTCGCGGATATTGCACGTAGTGTGGCTGTCGGCGACTACCTGCACCTGGGATCAGGGGAACTGAAGAGCGGGGGATTCCGCCGTGATTCCATTCTGGCGGATGCGCTGGAAGCCATTCTGGGCGGGATAGTTCTGGATAGCGGGTTTGAAGCCTGCCGTGCTTGTGTGCAGCGTTTGTTCTCCAGCAAAGTACATCAGCTTTCCATGCTTGATGAGCTCAAGGATGCGAAAACGCGTTTGCAGGAATACCTGCAATCACGCCAGCTGGATCTGCCGGTTTACGAAGTGACGAAAATCGTGGGGAAATCACACAACCAGCAATTCTACGTTGAATGCCGGGTGGCCGGTACGCAGCAATCCTGTCAGGGCAAAGGCAGTAGCAGGCGCCGTGCGGAACAGGCCGCCGCTGCGGGTATGTTGGGTCGTTTAGGGGTTGATCCCGACAATGGATAGTTACAGGTGCGGGTTTGTTGCTCTGGTAGGCCGGCCCAATGTGGGCAAGTCCACGATACTGAATCGTCTGGTTGGCCAGAAGGTCAGTATCACCTCGCAGCGTCCACAGACGACCCGCCACCGTATCCTGGGTATAAAGACAGACCAGCAGGCGCAGATCGTTTTTGTGGATACCCCTGGCCTGCATGCCAGGCAAACACGTGCCATGAATCGTTACCTGAACCGCGCAGCCGTCGACAGTCTGCGCGATGTTGATGTCGTTATATTTGTTGTCGAGGGCACCCGTTGGCAGGAAGATGATGACTGGGTGCTTGAGAAGCTGAGCCAGTTGACATGCCCGGTCATTCTTGCCATCAATAAGATCGACCGTGTGGCGGACAAAACCGACTTGTTGCCGCAGCTCGAAGTGCTGTCCGGAAAAAGAGAGTTTGCGGAACTCATCCCGATATGTGCGAAAAAGGGGGACCATCTGCAGCAATTGGAATGTGCAGTGCGCGATCGATTACCGGAGTCGCCGCCCTGTTATTCCGAAGATCAGGTGACTGATCGCAGTGAACGCTTTCTGGCAGCCGAACTGGTGCGCGAAAAACTGTTTCGCAAGTTGGGGGAGGAAATTCCCTACGGGCTGACGGTGGAAATCGAGCGCTTCAGGACAGAGAAGAAAACGCTGCATATTTATGCACTCATCTGGGTGGAAAAAGAGAGTCATAAGCCGATCGTGATCGGTAACAAGGGGGAGCGACTGAAAGAAGTGGGGCGTGAGGCGCGTGAAGATATGCAGAGAGTTTTCGGGCGTAAAGTGTTTCTTCAGCTGTGGGTGAAGGTAAAGGAAGGTTGGGCGGATGATGAGCGGGCATTGCGCAGTCTCGGATATAACGAAGACTGATTGATGGCTGTAAATTCGCGTATCCAACTGGTTCCCGCCTACCTGCTGCACCAGCGACCTTACCGCGAAAGCAGCGCCTTGCTGGAGATGTTCACTGCATCCCATGGCCGGGTAGCTCTGGTGGCACGCGGTGTGCGTTCGCCGAGATCCAGACGGCGAGGTGAATTGCAGCCGTTCCGCGCTCTGCGCCTGTCCTGGAATGCCCGTAGCGAGTTGGGCACGCTGACTGCTGTGGAGGCGGATGGCACGCCCCTTAGTTTCAAAGGCACGGTATTATACAGTGCGTTCTACATGAATGAATTGTTGCTTCGCCTGCTGGCGCGCCATGATCCGCACCCTGGGCTCTATATGCTATACCAGGCCAGTTTGCAGAACTTTGCCCATGGTCTGGATGTTGAGCCGGTACTGCGACTGTTTGAAAAAAGGCTGTTGCAGGAACTTGGTTACGGATTGCTGCTGGATTGTGAAGCTGAAACGGGTGAGCCGGTGCAGCAGGAACGTTACTATGATTATCAACTGGAGTCCGGACCCGTTGTGGCTGAGGGGAAATCAGCACAGGGATTTATATTTAAAGGCGCAAGCCTGATTGCCCTGGATCAGGAAACAATGACTACAGCTGAGGCGCTTCGGGATGCCAAGCGCCTGACGCGTGCAGCCCTGAACCTTTATCTCGGTAACAAGCCGCTCAAATCACGAGAATTGTTCAGGTCGGCAATAAGCAAGTAGGGAAAACAGCATATGAATCCAATTCTGCTTGGTGTCAATATCGATCACGTGGCCACGCTGCGGCAGGCACGCGGCACGCGTTATCCCGACCCACTGCGGGCGGCCATTGAAGCGGAACACGCCGGCGCGGACAGTATTACCCTGCATCTTCGCGAGGACCGCCGTCATATACAGGATCGCGATGTTGTCATGTTGAAGGATGTTCTACAAACGCGCATGAACCTGGAAATGGCCGTCACCGAAGAAATGCTCGATCTTGCCTGTCGGATCCGGCCGGCGGACTGCTGTCTGGTGCCGGAAAAGCGTGAAGAGCTTACCACTGAGGGCGGACTGGATGTGGCAGGGCAGGTGGAACGCATACGGGATGCCTGCCAACGTTTGTCGGAAGCTGGTGTGCGGGTATCGCTGTTTATCGATGCTGACGGGCGACAAGTGGAAGCTTCCAGAGAGGCGGGAGCACCTTGCGTTGAAATTCATACCGGACATTTCGCCGATGCGGATAGTCCAGCCGGAAAGGATGTCGAGTTAAGAAAAATACACCAGGCAATCAGTCTCGGTGATGAGTGTGGATTACAGGTGAATGCAGGACATGGTCTGCACTATCACAATGTACAGGCGGTAGCGGCAATTTCTCAGGTACGCGAGCTCAATATCGGTCATGCCATCGTCGCGCGGGCTGTTTTTTCCGGCCTGGGTGAAGCGGTGCGGGAAATGAAACGCTTAATGGTCGAGGCGCGGCCCTCGTGAACCCGGTCAAGGTAACAACCCGCTTACAAGGGAGTGCATTGAGATCATGAGTTTTTCGAGCATCGAGCAGTTCGTCGGCAATACGCCGCTGGTGCAGCTGAAACGCCTGCCCGGAGAGAGCAGTAACGTTATTCTGGTCAAGCTGGAGGGCAATAATCCGGCGGGTTCCGTCAAGGATCGTCCGGCGCTTAGCATGATCAGCTATGCTGAACAACGTGGCGAGATTGAACCGGGCGATACCCTGATCGAGGCCACCAGCGGTAATACCGGTATTGCTCTTGCCATGGCGGCAGCCATTAAAGGGTACCGGATGGTATTGATTATGCCCGAGCATATGAGCGTGGAACGCCGCCAGGTGATGAAGGCGTTTGGGGCGGAAATTATTCTCGTGACCCAGGAACAGAGCATGGAGGGTGCACGCGATCTGGCTAAACAAATGGAAGCCGAAGGCAAGGGAAAGGTTCTGGATCAGTTTTCCAATCCTGATAATCCCCGCGCCCATTATGAGGGTACGGGACCGGAGATATGGAGGGACACCAACGGTACCATTACCCATTTTGTTAGCGCCATGGGGACCACGGGAACCATCATGGGCACCTCGCATTACCTTAAAGAGAAAAACTCCACCGTCGCGATCGTTGGTGTGCAACCCGCGCAAGGCGCGTCCATCCCGGGCATTCGCCGCTGGCCTGAGGAATACCTGCCGTCGATATTTGATGCTCGACAGGTTGATCAAACGATTGACGTTACACAGGATAACGCTGAAAAGACCACCTTGGCACTGGCTGCCGAAGAAGGCATTTTTTGCGGTATTTCATCCGGGGGCGCGGTCGCGGCTGCACTCAAGTTGAGTGAACAGCTCGAGGATGCTGTCATCGTTGCCATCATTTGTGATCGTGGCGATCGTTATCTGTCTACCGGGGTATTCCCGGAGTGAGCTGACGGTCAACAGTATACCGGAATGTGGGTTCGACTATCAGGCGCACTTATTCTTGTCCTGTTGTCCGGTGTGGCGTCAGCCATCGATCAGATTCAACTCCACTGGCGTACCATCGAGGCTGCCGGCTGGCAGCTGAGCGGTGTCAACCTGCTTATCGACTGGAGGGCTTCGGGCCCATCGGAGTTGACACTGGAGGTTGCGGCACTCCAGGCAGGGGATTACCAATTCGAACAGTTGCGACTCTCGTGCAGTCACTTTGAGTGGTCGACCACTGCGATACAGTGCCCGCAAGGGCAGTTGGGTCTCACCGGCGAGCGCTTCGATGCCGAGGCCGTACCGGTATCAGCCAGCTACCATTTTGACTCCCGGGATTTAACGGTTTCTGTTGCAGCGCTTCCACTTGCTGGCGGTCAGGTGCATTTGGTATTTCATCGGCGTTCCGGTAGCTGGGAACTGAGCGCTGACCTGAGCGAAACCATGCTGGCCGGTGTCGCCGATCTGCTCGCAACGGTCGGGGTGAAAATCCCGGCATTCGATTACCAGGGCCATATCAGCGGCAAGCTGAGTACGCGTGGCGACACCAGGGGATTGATGAATGTTGCCTGGGATACGCAGATTCAGGGGGCTGGATACAGTAACGCACAGGGTACCCAGGCAGCGGAGTCACTGGTCCTGGTCAGTTCCGGCTCGGTCATTCCGCAGGGCGGTGATTGGCGGATACAGTCAAATCTTGCGGTGAGAGGCGGCGTGCTCTATGCGGAACCTGTCTATCTGGAATTTTCGCAGTCACGCCCACTAGAGTTGTCTGCCGATCTGAACTGGGATACAGGAAATGGCGAACTGCTTTTGCGGTCGATGTCTTTCAGGCAACCCGATGTGGCCACGGGAAGTCTGGATGCGTTGTGGGCGCCGGCTAGCGAAACGCCTTTGCGACAACTGGATCTGGAGATCGATCAGGCCTGGTTGCCGGGTCTGTTCGAAACCTGGCTACAACCCTGGCTGGCCGGCACTGTGCTCGAAAAGCTGGATACCGCCGGATATTTACACGGGCGTCTGGAGCTGCGTGACGGTCGATTGCGGTCGACGCAGATGACTCTGGACGAGGTCTCTTTCAGCGAGCCTGGTGGCCAGTTCGGAGTCCGGGCGCTGAGCGGTGTTCTTGCATGGGACAACAGTGGTGCCATTCACCGATCAAGCCTGGCATGGCAGGGCGCCAGTTTTTACCAGCTGCAACTCGGCGCCGCAGAGCTTGATATAGAGTCGGATGAAGACAGTGTGAAGATTCAGCAGCCGCTGGTGGTATCTTTGCTCGATGGAGCACTGCATGTAGATGAGTTTGAGCTCGGCATAGATGATGGAGACCTGTACTGGCTGCTGGACGGTATGTTGACACCGGTTTCAATGCAGGCATTCAGTAGCGCGCTGGGTTGGCCTGAACTGTCCGGCAAATTGTCGGGAATGGTACCCCAGGTCCGTTATGAAAAAGGTGAGCTTACTCTGGGTGGCGTTCTGCTGGTGCAGGCATTCGACGGCGATATTACGCTGCGTAACCTGCGCATCCAGCAACCACTTGGCCTGGTGCCACGCCTGTGGGCTGATGCCCGGATCGAACACATCGATCTGAAAACACTGACCAGGACCTTCTCCTTCGGCCGTATTGAAGGCCAGTTGCAGGGTCGGGTGGATGATTTGTATATGGAGGCCTGGCAACTGGTGGCTTTTGATGCAGCTTTCCAGACCCCGGCCAACGACCGCGGGCGCCGCCGCATCAGTCAGAAAGCGGTTGATAATATTTCCAATCTGGGTGGCGCAGGTGTCGGTGGGGCGGTGTCTCGCAGCTTTCTGCGTTTCCTGGAGGATTTTCCGTATCGGCGACTGGGCATGCGTTGTCGCCTGGAAAGGGGCGTCTGTCATATGGATGGTGTTGCACCGGCCGAGAACGGATATTATCTGGTCCAGGGACGCCTGTTGCCGCCCCGGCTCGATGTCATCGGCTATGCCAGCCAAGTCGATTGGCAGTCACTGCTCGGGCGCTTGAAATCGATTACTGCCGGCAATGGCCCTGTTATACGATAACTTTTTCCGGGTACTGGCGTTAAGCTCTATAATGGGCCGGCCTTAAGAGAGGAAGCTGAAAGTGATAAAGACTATCCGTTTGAGTTCACTGTTGGGAATGCTGTTGTTCCTGGCGGCCTGTGTCACCATCAACGTTTATTTTCCCAGTGCAGAGGCGGTGGAAGCCGCAGACCAGATTATCCGAGGTGTCTATGGTGAGGGCCAGGAACCTGAAGCGCAACCAGAGACAAAGCAGCAGCCGGATACTTCGCTGCAACTGCCTGCCGGCGATACGCCGCTATTCGTCAGCTTGCTTCAATGGCTGGTACCACCCGTACAGGCGGCGGCTGATATTAATATCCAGTCACCCGCTATCCGCACTATCCGCGCATCCATGGAAGCGCGGTTCCCAAAGTTGAAACCATTTTATGGCAACGGAGGTGTTGGTATGACCAACGGTGGATTGATCGAGGTGCGCGATCTGAATGTTGTCGCGCTGCGAGACCGCAAGACCGCTAAGACACTGGTCGCCGATGAGAACCGTGATCGTATCGCTCTGTACAGGGAGATTGCCCGTGCCAACGGACAGCCGGACTGGGAAGCGGATATCCGCAAGACGTTCGCCAGGCGCTGGATCGATAATGCACCGGCAGGCTGGTGGTATCAGGACGATGCCGGGAATTGGAAGCGTAAGTAATCGTTACATTTGCCGGCTAACGGCCGTACGCTTTGGTAGCTGCCGATTGCTGGTGTGAGCATCGTTATTACCATATGAATGTTTTTGTCTTCGATATTGAATCCATACCCGACGTGGAGAGTGGCCGGCTGAAGACGACAAATCGCAGCGCAGAGTGCTACTCCTGGAACCGGTAACTGTCGCTGGTTTAGGCTTGCCCCGCTCGCATGGCGCTCGTCGCGGTTAACCCGATCTTCGCATTGGTTTTTCTGTAAGAGCGGTCGCCTGGCCACGATAGCATGTCATACCAATCGCGCCGAAGGCTGCCGCTCCTACAGCTTGTCGCAGGATCGCACTATGACTGAAATCCGGAAAGCTTTCGAAATACGCATTACGTTGCGGAAATCACATGGGGAAATCGTTATGCTGAAGCAGAATTATATAACTAACAGCTCAATAATGACTGTTATGCTATGAACGGACGGCGCAGGAAACCCAGGCTCCCCAATTACCCTGTCAGATTATGCATTGAAGGCCTGTCCCACGATGGCAGGGGTGTCGGCCATGTTGACGGTAAAGCCGTATTTGTCGACGGTGCATTAGCGGGAGAGGAGATCAGTTTTCTATACACCGGGCGTGCGCGTAAGCACGATGAAGGCAGATTGTGTGAGCTGTTCAGGGCATCGCCCCACCGGGTGGAGCCAAAGTGTGCGCATTTCGATATCTGTGGCGGCTGCAGCCTGCAACATCAGGATGCGCGGGAACAGATACTGGCCAAACAGCAGACCCTGCTCGACAACTTGC
>Ga0316201_10004024_pt1 | contig 11005 bp, 10 predicted proteins | sample CS6wburrow_MG_FD_204516 | JGI IMG/M metagenome (GOLD analysis project Ga0316201, IMG submission 204516) | Coastal sediment microbial communities from Delaware Bay, Delaware, United States - CS-6 worm burrow | ecosystem: Environmental > Aquatic > Marine > Coastal > Sediment | place: USA... | reverse complement strand
AAGGATCTATGATCCAATTTTGGGAAGGTTCTTAAGTCCGGATCCATTTGTGCAGATGCCCCATTATCCGAACAATTTCAATAGGTATACTTATGCTTTAAACAACCCCCTGAAATATACCGACCCTTCAGGATACCTCACCTATCTGTCCAATCCCGGCACCCTGGAATATTACAATCAGAATAGTGAGGTAATTGATTACAATGCCAACCGATGGAGGGAGCCCTGGAATGCGATCCCACAGTATGGGGGAGGAGGCAATTCAATCCCAGGTGATCCATATCAATACCACGGCAGTTACTTTGACACTGAATACGGTGTTTGGTATGATCACGATGAAAGCTCTGGTTTGTACTATACTTTTGAAAAAGGAGATCATATTCGTTGGTATGATCCCGAGTCCTGTACAGCTTTTGAGGATTTTGGATGGAGAATTGTCTTTCGAGATGATTATCCCTATCAGGACAAATGGTCCGATTTTCCTACGAAAAGTTGGAGTTCACTTTCAGATCCAGAAAGGGTACAGCACATGTTTGAGGCAATTAAGTATGCAAATCAAAATACTGACGGCTGGGTTAATATTAATCGTGTGTTCAAGGGATTCAACTACATCAAGAGTTCAAAAGGAGGTACTGTAGGATATAGCCCAGGTCCTGTTCAAGTTACTATTGATGATAAGCAAATGGACGTTATTTTTTCTTTTTGGATCGATATAGACAATTTAGGCAGGATCAGAGATCCAATGATCCCCTTCGGAGGTGGCCAGGATCAATTTAATCCGAGTATAATTGACGGGATATATTATTATCATCATACTTATTACTCAAGGGATTCTTATGGATGGAGTATTGGTGTTGGTCAACCAAAAAGAGGTGATTTTAGGAATTATGATTACTTATTAAAATGGTTTGGATGGTAACATGAAGAAACTAATAGCCCTCATTTTAGGAATAGTTTTATTACTTGCTTTCGGATTCATTTGGTTCGTAAATGGTAATAAGCAGGATTTTAAAAATAATGTTGACTACTTAGCTGATAGAAAATGGAGAATGGTATATAATGCCCCATTTGTTGAGTACTATTATGAGCACTTTTCAGCACCTTTATCCTTTGAGGAAGTTCAAGATTATCGCATTACTTTAATGCATGGAAATGAATTAAAAAGTGAATTCATGGATCCTTTCTCGAAGGATAATGATTTGCTTTATTACCTTCCACTATTTGACACCAATTATTCAAATGTTATCGGTTTCGCTGTAGTGAGCTCAGGTATTGATGGGAAACGAGATTTTCAAAGCAACTCACCTCTAATAATTGAAGATCTATATAACCAAGATGCGTTCTACAATACTATTACTAATATGCCTGGTGTATATCAGGGCGACTTTACTGACACCGTCTTCTCCCTAAATGATTATCTTTTCGGAAAAAAGGATCTTTTAATTGAATTGATTGATTGTCGTGAGTTTTACCAAAACAGCTATAGGTATCAATTTAGCATTTCGGAATTATTCAATTTGATGAGGGTAGGAACTATTGAAAGATATACTAAACAGAATCTTTTAATTGATATTAAGGAATGCGATGCAGAAGAGTATTTTGTAAAAAAAAATAGGTTAACTATTGCGTATCAACAGAATAGGGTTGAATTCAAATTCATTTCAGAAGATGAACTAAAGCTAATTGATTCAAATTCTAGAATAGTGGGGCAAATAGATACTATTGATTTCAATGTACATACATGTATTCTTAAGAATTGTATGATAATATCACCAGGCAATTCTTTACAAATGAATCATTAAGAGTCCTATTTTCATGAGTTGGTTGAGTTTTCTCAAATAGGGAAATTTTTGAAGTTCGTATTTTGGCACCTACAAGAGTACTTTGAAAAATTGACTTTGATTTTGGCTTTACTGGTATACCTATGCTTTCAACAACCCCCTGAAATATACCGACCCCTCTGGATACTACACCTACCTTAGCAATCCAGGTACCTTCGAATATGCCTCCCAAAACAGTGAAGTGGTAGACTATAGTGCGAACAGGTGGGCGGAGTCCTGGAGCTATAATGCTATGTATGGCGGCGGAGGGAGCTTGAGCCACTTGCACCCAACAGGTGGGTGGTACCATAATAATTACACCGGGTATTATCACAATATGATCGGCCAGGGCACAATGTCTGGAGGGGCATTTTCAGGATACCTACCCTCTTTTGGATTTACCTTGGGTATGGGAGATTCAAAGGCCCTTTTTAAGGCACTGCAACAACTGAACTTCTATATGTCTCTTCCTGCTGGGAATTCTGGTAGTAGATGGGAAGTTCAAAAAGCACAGTTTTACGGATTTGATAATCATACATTTGATTATAACAGACTGACAGGTTTGTTTTATATTCCTGGGTCACAAGATGTTATCAATCCAATTGCTGTACTTTCAGGAGAATTAAATTGGTTTAGCATCCTCTCACATAAAACGCAATTAGATAGGCTTATCATACCAGAGTATGTAAATACTACACCGTATGATCCTCCATTCCCTGCAGATAATACTATTGAAGCGCTCCTAATACCAATTCCGCCATTGTTTAAAGCAATCAGAGGGGCGCAAATGGCAAAGACAGGAGCAAGAACCCTAGGCGCCAATCCTTTTAGGGGAAAATCATTTCGACAAATTGACAAGATGTTTAAGGCTAAGGGATATACAGCAAAAGGACCAAGCCCAATGACAGGAAGAGGGTCTTATTTTAACCCAAATTCTGGAACTCGATATTATCTTGATCAAGGAGGTATGTATAGAAAGGGCTTTGAAAGGCCACATGTGGATATATGGTATAATGGACATCCAACATATGAAAAAGTAAAATACTTTCTTGATGATTTATCCAAATTATATACCACATTAAAGTAAAGCTAATGAAGACTTTAACGATCGAATTAAATGTCGAAGGTGAAGCATTAGAGCTTCACCTAAATAAAGATGGTGCTGAATACTTGAGGGATAAGTTAAATGTGTTAATAAACAACGACTTACAAGATCATTGTCATTTAATGACAGAAGATTGGGGTGGAAATGAGCTTACATCGAAAAAGCAAAGTAATTCTTCAACTACTAAATTGTTGCATAGCTTAAAAATAATATACTGGAATAGTTGAATTTAACTTGTTGAGCACTATTATTTGATTCTCCTGAGCTTCCTAATCCTTGAAGGCTTGCGACTTGTATGAATAATCCCCAGGATCACGATCAGGGAGGCCTTTACCTTGTAGATGATGAGCCAGCTCATACAAACTGCCTGACGGTAAATCTTCGTTTTCGTGGGAATCTCCCAGCACTCTCGGAAAGCCAGTGGATTTTTCTCAATACGATCAATGGTCTGGAAGATCTTATCACCGACTCGGATGGCAGTTAGTGGCTGATGCTTAATGTAAGCAATGTAGCCGGTGATATCGTCAATATTTTGGAGAGCGTTATCGGAGATCCTTAACGAATAAGCTTCTGGAGCTTTTTCTTTTGTGTGGCCCATCGTTGTTTGGCTTCATCAAGACTTACAGTTGGAGAGGCTTCGGCATACTCGACCCATTTTCTGAAATCCTTCTCAGAAACCGGCTCTCCAGGTAAGGCAAAGGAATTTAGATCCGGTTCTCTGACGATCCTGATCAGCCGCTTATGCTCCAGTTCCTGTAGTGCCTTCAGGGAGTTAGTATCTGTAAGCTCTATTGTTAATGTCTGCATCTGATTGGTATTACATGGAATATGCCTGTCTGGCCTTAGCATCCCTTAAAAAGGTATCTATCACAAAATACAACTTTGATTTTGTCTCAGAGTCTAGCTTCTCAATATCTTCCAGGCGTTTAATATCCTCCTGATTGTATCTGGCGAAAGCGCTATTGCCCAGTAGATAGTCAACTGTTACCCCGAATACATCAGCGATTTTTTGAGCCATCTCGATGGATGGTGCATTTTCATTGCGTTCGTACTTACCAATGATATCCCTTGAAGCATTAACAGCTTTGGCGAGGTCAGCCTGGGACCATTTTTTCTGCTTTCGCAGCTCTGTTATCCTACTTCCAATGTTTAACATATAGCACAAAAGTATAGTGAATATGACTATTTGTTGCAAATATAGTTAATAAAGTTCTACAAATAGTGAAAGAATTATTTTGTGAGATAATAAAGAAGTTCTACTTTTGTTGCACATGTTACACAAAAAGAAATTTTTTAACATGGAAATCTCTGAGATCAAACAGCGTATATCGATCAACACCGTTTTAAAGCACTATGGCCTTCAATGCGACCGCAATCACCGCCTCCGCTGCCCTTTCCATGATGACAAGACTCCAAGCATGCAGGTGTATCCTAAGACGGGTACTTGGACCTGCTTTAGCGGCAACTGTGGGGCTGGCAGTGGTGACCAGGTGGATTTTATTATGCGGATGGAGGGTATTAGTAAGCACGAGGCGATATTAAAGGCCAAGGAGCTGGCCGGACATATCAACAATACGGCTTCTACTTCGCAGCAAAAGAAACCTCCATCGAAAGCATCCACTCTATCTCCAGAACAGCGTACCGAGCTCCTCACTGAATCCTTCTCTTTCTTCGTCCGAGGTCTGACCACCAGGCCGAAACAGGCCATTGATTACCTGGCCTCCCGCTCCCTGGATTACCAGAAACTGAGTGTGGGTTACGATGCCGGCACCTTGCATAAGCGTAAGGGGATCAGAGAGGATCAGAAGCAGGAGTTGTTACATGCAGGTCTGATCAAGCCTGATAAGTTCGGCAGGGAGGGGAACTACTACACCCGGTTTAAAGGCTGTGTGGTGTTCCCTTTACTGGATCCATCGGGCCAGGTGGCCAGTCTGTATGGCCGGCATACGGCAAAACAGGAGCACCATTACCTGGAGGGAGATCAAAGGGGACTTTATCCTGGCTATCCGGATCCCAAGACGGAAAGGCTGATCTTGACCGAGGCCATTATCGATGCTGCTACCTTGCAGCAGCTTCCGGAGATCACCAAACACTACAGCATCCTGGCATTATATGGCACCAATGGCTTTACGAAGGAACACCGGGAAACCATAGCAGCACTGAAGGATCTGAAGGAGGTTATACTGTTCTTTGATGGAGATGCTGCCGGAAAAGAAGCAATAAGGCGTATATCCCAGGATCTCTGGCAGCTAAACAAGGACCTAGGTGTTACCTGGGTGGATACTCCGGAGTCAGAGGATGTAAACAGCCTGTTGCAGTTGCATGATCCGGGAATCTTTACTCACTTACTGGAAGGAAGAAAGCCCTACCAGGTAGAATCAGCATCTTCTTCTTTTTCAACTGAAGGGGAATCCGAGAAAAAATCCGGCGAAAACTCAATTGAAAATAAAAAAGATTATTCCTTATCTGCTCCGGGATCCAGACCGGAACTACAGGTAGCCGCCGACTACATGCGTTATGAGACTGATCAGTTACAGATCACTTTGTGGGGCGGAGTGGAGATCCACACGGTAAACCGCCTTAGGGCCACGCTGCATATCCAGCTGCAGGAGAATGAGTATGCCAGTTTTAGGGATACGGCTGATCTGTATAGCCATAGCCAGAGTGATCGGCTGGTGAGGCAGGCCGCAGAGAAGTTCGAGATTAGTAGCAGTGTGGTGGGAGAAGCCATTGCCGGGCTAACCAAAGAGCTGGAGCGCTACCGGCAACGGAAGCGGGAGGAGAAACGACAGAGCGAGCAGACCAAAGAGCAGCAGGGCAAGGATAGGTTCCCACAGGGCTTTATGCAAAAGGCATCGATGTTTATGAACTCCGGGAACCTTACCAAGCGTACCCATGGCTTGTTCGGTAACCTGGGACTTATTGGCCAGCAGGATAATGCTGCACTGCTGTTCTTTATCTTTTTAACCAGGTTCTTTCAGAACCCGCTGCATGCCATTGTTATGGGCAGCAGCGGCAGTGGTAAGACCCATCTGTTGCAGGGTGTAGCCGGGTGTGTACCCCGGCAGCATATCCATGTAACAACCTCTTTGAGTGAAAATACGCTGTATTATACCCCTAAGGACTTTTTAAAGCACAAGATCCTGTTGCAGGAGGACCTGGATGGGGCCTACAATGCCCTGCTGCCCTTACGGGAACTGATGAGCAATCAGGAGATCTCAAGGTTCTCCACGCGCACGAATAGCCGCACCGGTGATAGCAAACAGGTATACCTACATGTGGAAGGGCCGGTGTGTGTGGCCGGAGCTACGACCAGGGATAAGATCTACGAGGATAATGCCAACCGCAGCTTTTTAATCCAGATCGAGGAGAACCCCCGCCATGAGGCCGAGGTGCTGGAGTACCAGGGGCGGGTGGCAGCGGGTCTTGTAAACATGAAACACTACGAGGAAAATATTCGCTTATTAAAAGCCTGTCAGCTGTTGATTCGTCCCATGGAGGTGATTATCCCCTTTGCCCCGGAGCTGGAGCTGCCACCCCATGTTTTTAAGAAGATGCGGACCAAGAACCACTACCTGACCCTTATCAAAGCTGTTACGCTCTGGAACCAGCAGCGCAGGAAGAAGACCACAGATAAGGAAGGGAATACCTATATCACGGCCACCCTGGAAGATGTGGAATGGGCCAACTACCTATGCAAGGATAGTCTGCTTCGAAAATCTGATGAGTTGGGAGGTAAGACCCGCAACTTCTTTGAAAGCCTTAAATCACTGCTACATGAATCCCAGAAGGGCAACCCGGTGTTCTATGCCAAAGATATCCGCAAATACTTCCGATTGCATCCCATGCAGCTAAAGAGGTTCCTGGATGAGTTGGAAGGAAGAGGATTTATTAAGTGTAAGAGCAGGAGTAATAAGACCGGTAATGAGTACGAGGTAGTGATCTGGGATGACTATGACATGCTCAAAAACGGGGTTAATATGCTGGATATGCTGGTGGAAAAGCTCAAAAAGCAAAGTGTAACCTCTTGATTGTCATGAGCTTCACATAGCTTCACATGGGTTCACATGAGCTTCACAAGCCCTTTGTGAAACTCCCAGCCCAGTGAGAGCAAGGCTTACAGAGCTTTTTCAGGTTAGTTTCACAAGCTTCACAGGGGGGACAAGTAGCAACCTTTTTTTACTCACCTCATTTTTGTTCTTCTTTTCAACTGAAACCCTAAAGAAATGATCACCGAATCGATCCACAGCAAGCAGTTTATTGCATTAGAAAAAGGCTTTTTAAGCTGGCTGGAGGTACTGGGATACAGCCCTTCGACCGTGGATACCCGACAAAGGAGCATCCGGGAGTTTTTGTTGTACCTGGAGCGATGTGAAATAGACTCAGTTGAAAAGATAACAACCAACAAGACCAGTCGTTTTGTCCGGTACCTGAAACGAAGGGAGAACAGACAGTATGGATCCGGATTGAGTACTGCTTCGATTAATGTGGGGATCAGTGCGGTGAATAAGTTCTTTGAATACCTCCGGCAAACTGAAGCAAAAGCTACTATCCCGGATAATTTGTCTTACCTGAAAGACAACTACAAGCCAAAAGGAATCCTCACCCAGGGGGATATCATGGCCCTTTATGATGCCACTTATTACCAGGGGCACTTTGCCCGGTCGGAGACTCAATCACTGCAGCTGGCTATCGCTCAAAGGGACCGTGCCATGTTGGGGATCTATTACGGATGTGGACTTAGAAAAAGTGAGGGAGTGGCCCTGGAGGTATCAGATATACTTACTCAAAGAGGTCTGGTCCATGTTCGCAAGGGCAAGGGAAATAAGGAGCGGTATGTGCCTGTTACCGGAAATAACCTGTATTACATGAATGAGTACCTGCAATACGGAAGGGACTTCCTGGTATCGACTTCTTCTTTTTCAACTGAGAGTTTCTTTGTAAACCAGTACGGAGAGGGGTGCAGCGATCAGGCATTAACGCTCAGCCTCCGGAAACTTGTCAAACGAAGCGGCAACGATAGCCTGCAGAAAAAACACCCTTCGCTGCACACCCTTCGCCACTCGATTGCTACCCACCTCATGCAATCGGGCATGCAAATCGAGCTGATCCAACAGTTCCTGGGTCATCAGTCTTTGGAGAGCACCCAGATCTATACTCACCTGGCCAATGAGTTTTAAGGGTTACAGACAGGCCAGTGGATACTCCGAATCCAGCATCAAAGTTCAGGACAGCCATGTGAACCGGCTTTTGTCCTGGTGCATAACCAAAAGCATCGATCCGGAAGAGATCACCTACAATCAGGTCCTGCAGTTTATTGATCATGAGCGTAAGCGTGGCATCGAGAATCAAAGCATAGTAAGGATGATCAACTCCATCAGAATTTACTACGACTTCCTAGTGGATACCGGTACAGTTACCCGGAACATCATCCGAAGAATCCGTATCAACCAGGTAGGCCGAAGGACTTTGCCACAGGTCTTGTCTTTGGAACAGCTAGAGAAGATCTATCACGCTTATGCAAATTTTCCTGAGTGGCACCATCGCTCAGAGCTGGCCAGGCTGATCCATCAGCGCAATACGGTTATCCTGGGGCTTATGATCTACCAGGGCCTTGACAGTGGCCAGGTGGCCAGGTTAGAGCTCAAACATCTGAACCTGGAAGAGGGTAAACTATACATCCCATCTGGAAGAAAGAGCAATGCCCGGATCCTTAACCTGCAGACGGTGCAGGTCCTACCCATCAAAACCTACCTGGATAAAACCAGGCTGCAGCTGGAGGAAATGCCGCAAGAGTATCATGAACCTGAAAGGAGTCGAACTTCTTATCTGTTCTCCACCAGGAAGTTCAGCGATGTGGTATCTAGGATCATCTACCAGGTAAAACGAATCGATCCGGAGGTTACCGGTAGTCGGCAGATCCGTGCAAGTGTGATCATAGGCTGGTTAAAGCAGTATAACATACGCCAGGTACAGTATATGGCCGGGCACAAGAGCATACGCAGCACGGAGAGTTACCGCCTGCAGGATCTCACGGATCTCACCCGTCAGCTGGAGTTGTTCCATCCTTTAAGGTAATCCTCCCTCGCTCCCCTCCCTTCTGGCGCTTTGCCTTTCCGGCCCTCTTTGCAGCCCATTGTAAAGCCCCGCAAGACTACCCTGCATCCGAACTTTACAAAGAGCTGCAAGCCCTCTGCGCCAGCAAAGACGCCCCTAAGCTATGTTAACATAACAGCTTCTTCTGGGAGCACGGACTACTTTATCAGGTCAAATCAGAAAACGCTAATCACAGTATGATACATGCACTTCAATCATAATCAAGCCGTGTCCCAGAAGTCAATTATGTTAAATATCCCCTCGGCCAGCACACTGGTTCATCGCGGAAATCCTCTGTGGGTCAGCGCAGGGGCTATTTTACATAGTGTCGTATTATAGGCCAACCCTGCAAAGAAGCTGGTACACCAACCAAGTATCCTCCAAGAACAGGTGGTCCACACTGAACTATGTGTTGCGACTATAATGCCACATTATGTAAACATAGTCTTTGGGTTGTGAAGCCCAGGCCTCCATCGCCTGGGCGAGCAACGAAGCGGCGGCGTGGGGAGCAGCTGCCGGCGAAGGGATATGAACGGGCCGGCAGCTGCGAGGAGTTGATTGAAAGCAGTAGTTTTTTTCTTTCAATTGAGATCTTCATTTGAAAAGAAAAAAGATATCTTTAAAGCACGTTCTTTGAAAGGGACCCTCGTAGTGGGTCTTTGAAAAGCTGGGAAGTTGATGGTGATTTTGGCTTTACTGGTATACCTATGCTTTCAACAACCCCCTGAAATATACAGACCCTTCAGGGTATCGAGCTATTGAGTTCATAATCCAAGACCTTTGGAATAGTCCAGATGGAGGGCATTGGGAAAAGGGAGACGCTGAACCTTCATACTTCAGAGGAGGTGGCGATGCTATGAATTATCATAACAGCCATTTTAGTTCTTCGTATGGATTTTCATTTGGCTTTACTCCTGGCGCTATTGGCACTAAAACTGGCCTATACGGAAACCCATTCAAACTAAAAATACGTCTTCCACGTTTTTCATTCTCAATGGATCATTTGGGATACGAGTATACTGGAAATCGGATGGACAGTGGATTTCCTGAGATGGCTGATATCTCATGGATACATCGACCTATTGATGATATTTATGGGACGGTTAATTCAGGATCAGGAGCTGATGTAAGTAGAGGTGCAGTGCCAGACTATTTAAGGCGGTGTGGAATGTGCCACAATCCAGAAGGACAATATTATGATCAATTTGAAGGTTGGAGAAAAGCATTCTGGATGAATGTCGTTGGGATTATGGGGGCTGCTGTTATAGGTTTGATGTTTGCAACTCTTCCAGCAAAAGCAGTTAGAACAGGGACTTCTGCTGCGAGGCTATCCTCTAATGGTTATAAACTCAATCGACACCTATATCAATTAGAGAAATACGGTTCTGGAGGGTTCAGGACATTGCAAAATGGAAGATTTCGATACTATGGTAGGTCAACTTTAAATAGAGGTAATCAAAATTCCTTTAGGATGGTAAGAGAATGGAATCCATATAATGGATACACAAGAAATTGGTTTGAAACCCTTAACCCAAATGGTTCAGTTATTCAAGTTAGACCTGAATTTGGTACTGGAATGAAGACTCACTATTTATTTGATGATTTTGGAAGATATTTAGGAACATGGTAGTTAATAGAGATATTGTTATAAAGGTATATCAATCCATTCTGGAAGGAACTCTTTCCTATGCCTCGGCTGATAGGTGGGCCTGGAATCTCATGCAGGAGTCCGACAAAGGCAGTTTATTATTTGAACCACCTGATGATGAAGGAATGCTTTGGGAATTGATACAATATTTGTATGGTATTGATGTTCCAGATGTGGATGATAGGAACCTAACTGCGAGAGATAATACAGATTTAATCAGATTTCTAAAATCTAAAGGCATTGACCTATCGTAGGAGATACAGAATATCCGGGGCTTAAGTTCTTTGAAAAGTTGGAGTGTTGGTGGTGATTTTGGCTTTCCTGGTATACCTATGC
>Ga0316201_10004022_pt1 | contig 11006 bp, 7 predicted proteins | sample CS6wburrow_MG_FD_204516 | JGI IMG/M metagenome (GOLD analysis project Ga0316201, IMG submission 204516) | Coastal sediment microbial communities from Delaware Bay, Delaware, United States - CS-6 worm burrow | ecosystem: Environmental > Aquatic > Marine > Coastal > Sediment | place: USA: Delaware... | reverse complement strand
GCATTGTCGCCGGAGTTTGTTTATGCGCTGGGCCCGGGTGCATTGATGCCGGACGACCGGCGCTTCGGCATTCTCTGGATGAGTCACGAGACACTCGCAGCAGCCTACGATCTGAAAGGTGCGTTCAACAGCGTGTCGCTCGACCTCGAGCGAGGCGCGAACACCGCGCAGGTGCTGCAACAACTCGACCGCATTCTTGAACGCTACGGCGGCATAGGTGCGATTGCACGCGAGGACCAGCTCTCCAACTGGTTCGTCATGAACGAAATGGAGCAGCTCAGGACCATGTCGATGATTCTGCCGACGATCTTCCTGGTCATTTCGGCGTTCCTGACCAACATGGTGCTGGGTCGCCTCGTTGCGACGGAACGCGGCCAGATCGGCCTTATGAAAGCGTTCGGCTACTCGAGCAGCGAGGTAGGTCTGCATTACGCCAAGTTCGTCATCGGCATCGTCTTCGTCGGCAGCTTGATCGGAATTGTGGCCGGCACCTGGCTCGGGCGCATGAATACCCAAATGTACGCCGACCTTTTCCGCTTCCCGATACTCCTGTACCGGCCGAGCACAAACGCCATTGTGATTGCCGTTAGTGTGAGCCTCGCGTCGGCGCTGCTGGGCTCGGTGGGTGCGGTGCGGCGTGCAGCGCGGTTGCCGCCTGCACAAGCCATGATTCCACCGGCGCCCGCCGTCTTCGGTCGCATGTGGCTTTGGGACACGCGTGCGGTGCGCTGGCTCGATCAGGGATCTCGCATAATCTTGCGCAACATTCTGCGTTCGCGGACGCGTTCGGCGATGACGATACTTGGCGTCGCGGCAGCCGTCGGCCTGCTGGTGCTTGCCATGCAGTGGAACGACTCATTGAACTACCTGGGACAGAGTTACTTCTTCAACGCCCAGCACCAGGACGTCACTATCGGCCTGGCAGAGCCCCAGTCCGATACGATCGTTCGAGACTTCGAGCACCTGCCCGGGGTGCTTGCCGTAGAGCCGATGCGCATCGTCGGCGCTGACCTGTCAGTCGGACCGATTACGCACCGAGGTGCACTCACGGGTCTGAAGAGCGATGCCTGGCTACAGCCGATCTTCGACGACGCGACAGGGCGGGTTGTGCCGGTGCCGCCTGATGGCCTGGTGCTCGGCACGGTCCTCGCCGACAAGCTCGGGGTGTCGATCGGTGATCGGGTCTGGCTCGAGATACTCGAGGGACGCCGGCCGCAAGTTGCGCTGCCGGTCGTTGCGCTTGTCGAGACCTATATCGCAGCGCCAGCGTTCATAAATATTGATGCACTGAATCGCATGCTGAAAGAACGCCCGAGTGCCGAGTACGTCAACCTTCTAATCGATAGCCGCCACGAGGCGGCGTTCTACGCCAGGCTCAAGAAGCTGCCGATGGTATCGGCCGTGATGTTGCGCCAAGCGGCGATAGACTCGTTCTACGGCACTATCGTAGAGCACATAATGGTCTTTATTACCCTATTCTCAAGCTTGGCTTGTGCGCTCGGTTTCGGCGTGGCTTACAACAGCGCCCGCATCGCGCTCTCTGAGCGCGGCCGCGAGCTCGCGACACTGCGTGTGCTCGGCTTCAGCCGCGGCGAGATCTCCTACATACTGCTTGGCGAGACCGGGCTCTTGATTGCAATCGGGTTGCCATTCGGCTGCCTGCTCGGCCGTGGCCTCTCGGAGCTCATGGCCGCATCGTTCAATACCGAGCTGTTCCGCATTCCACTGAAGATTGAGCCCTCGACGTACGGGTTGGCCGTGATCATCGCGCTCGCCGCAACCCTGATTTCGGCGCTGATCGTGCGCCATCGCCTCGATCACCTCGACCTCATCGAGGTCCTGAAGACCCGGGAGTAAACCGTGAACGCAAACTCTAAACGAATCGTGATGTGGGCCGCCGTCGTTGGCATCATCGTGATTGCTCTGGCGCTGAGCTTCATGCCGAGGCCTGTCAGGGTCGATGTCGTCGACGTCCAACCGGGCCCGCTTGTCGTCACGCTGGACGAGGAGGGGGAGACGCGGGTGCATGACGTCTACACGCTGTCGGCGCCGGTCGCCGGGCGGGTGCAGCGCATTGACCGGCACGTCGGTGATCCGGTCACAGCGAATGAGACCGTGCTGGCGCAGATCGAGCCAGGGGACCCCAGTTTTCTCGATCCGCGCAGCGAGGCGCAGGCACGTGCAGCGATCCAGGCCGCAGAGGCCGCGCGTGATTTGGCCGCGGCGGCGGTCAAGGATGCCGAGGCGCAGTACGAGTTCGCGCGTTCGGAATACGCACGTATGCGGGAACTGATCGTAGAGGGCAGTATCTCGCAGCGCGATCTCGATACTGCGGAGCGAGACTTCAAAGCAAGCCGCGCCGGGCTCGACACGGCCCGCGCTGCACAGCAGGTCAGAAGCTACGAACTCGAACTCGCACGGGCGCAGCTCGTTTCACCGCTGCAAACACAGGGGTCCAGGGAAAGTTGCGACTGTATCCCGATCACAGCGCCGGTCAGCGGCCGTATCCTGAAGATCGCGGATCGTAGCGAGCGCGTCGTTCGTGAGGGCGACATGCTGATGCAGATTGGTGCTCCCAATGATCTAGAAATCGTTGTCGATTATCTGTCGATGGATGCGGTGAAGATCCAGGCTGGCCAACGCGTCATCATCGACAACTGGGGCGGTGCTGAGCCGCTGGAAGGCCGGGTGCGGCTCATTGAGCCGTTCGGCTTCCTCAAGGTCTCGGCGCTCGGCATCGAGGAGCAGCGGGTCAACGTGATTATTGATTTCGTGAGTGACGAAGGCTGGGAGCGGCTCGGCCACGGCTACCAAGTCGAATCGAGAGTCGTGCTGTGGGATGCCGACGACATCCTGACGGTGCCATTGACAGCGTTGTTCCGAAATGGTGAAAACTGGGCGCTGTTCGTCGAAGAGGGTGGTCGCGCAAAGCTTCGACTTGTGAAGGTGGGGCAACGTAACGGCATCATTGCCGAGATACGCGACGGTCTCAAGGCCGGAGAAAGGGTTGTTGCGCACCCGAGCGACCGCGTCGCGGATGGCGTCAGGATCGCGAGCCGGGATTAGCTGATGACGCACGCCGCTTTGTGAGCTGTCATTTTGCTGGCAACGAAATGGAGCGGCCTTCACGGAGCTGCAACAGACCTACTGTAAACGGGATCCAGTCTATGGCGCAGCCGGCAGACATGGCGCAGCCGGCCGACATGGCGTGAGTCAGGTTTCAATCCACGGGTCTATCTGCCCGATTACTGGGAAGGGGCCAAACTCCCTGGTTACTTTGTCCTGTAGGCCTGTGACAGGATCGGTCGCGTCGAAATCGACTTCGGGAAAGATCTCGGAACGGAAGACTTCGTTGCCGTTCTCCGAGATGACGAAATAGAGATCAGGCTTCCGTTCGCCGATGGAGTCGATGGAAAGAATGTCTGCTGCTGAAAACAGAAACTCGGCGGTGCCGTCCTTGCTGAGAGTTGTCGAGCCCAGTTTGTCATCGAGCAGGCGGTCTCGATCGAACAGCGTTACTTTGTATGCGGATCCGGTAAATGGCCGGCCCTCGGCATTCTCGAACCGGGCAATAACTTTGAAGAGGTCGGCAGGCATGATGTTTCGACGGCTCCTGTGTTCTGTCTGTCGCGCTTTTTGATTATAGCGCTTGGATCGGTCGGCGTGGATGACGCTCGTGCAACAAAACCTTCCCGTCCAGGCGATGCTAACGGGAACCTGCAGGCGTGAAAAATAAGGCGCGCCTGCGCTACCGCAATAACCAGCTGCCATCCGCTTGCAGGCAGGCCGTCCCGTAAACTTCCTGGTCGGCTTGATCGCCTACTCGGGCATCCAGTCGAAATTCGCGGCAAGGGCCGTCACTGTGTTCGAAGGTTTGCGTTGGCGTGACCGTGTAGCGGTTAATGGATGCTAATTGGTCAGGGCACGACACTCCGCCTCACGGCCTCGAATCACGCGCTCACCCGTCATTGGTCCCTTTGTCTCAGTGACGATCGTATTCTGACCTTCCTGGTGATCATCGTTGTAGAAATACACGACGACCCAATCATCTGTCCGCCCGAGCTCGTGCGCCCTGGCAGTGTTGGAGAATAATGCCGTGAAGTGCCATTTCCCGCGGTCGGTATGCAGGATGGGCAACCATGCGAGTCCTTCAGGATTGAATCGTTTCGGCGTGATCTTCGGCAATTTTCCGGCAGCCGCGCTTTGCCGATACTCCCGATCGACATCAAGCAGCATTTCAACCGGAGGCGATACCTGCGGCGCTTGCTGCCGGCTGCGACCACGACCGAGCAACGCGGCGAGGCCCGCCTGGATCGCCGCCGCGCGCCGGGCGCCAACGCCAGGAACGGCGGTGAGCCGACCGTCGTGTGCAGCAACCTCCAGCGCCTCGAGCGTATCAACATGTAACGCATCATGAATGGCGTGAGCGAGCTTCGGCCCTATTCCCGGCACCGTCCTGAACAGGTTCTCCGGCGGTGTCTCACCGCGAAGCCGGTCAAACTGCGACAGTCGCCCTGTCCTGGCGATTTCATCGATGGATGCGGCCAGGCCCCGACCAATCGCGGGAAGCGCGATCAAACCGGCGACGCCGTCGTCACGCAGAATGTCGCGAGCATCTACTTGTAGAGACTCAAGCGTCTGAGCTGCCCGAATGTAGGCGTTGACACGAAAAGGATTTGCCGCTTGTTGCCGCAGCACCTCCGCACATTTGCGGAAAATACCGGCAGCTTCCAGATTAAAGCGTGAGCTATTCATGTTGCGAGTCCGTAACTCTTGCTCCGATGGTCCTCCGGATCTGTGATCACGTTATTTGCCTCGATCAGCAGGATTCGGCATTTCAATCGAGTCAGCTCACTGTAGAGTGGCCGCCGTTTGAAATAGGACGGCGCGATAAGGAGGTCCGACTCCGATCTGACAAACTCGTGAAACCTCTCCGCTTCGTGTTCGGCAAGAATTTCAAACGCCGATTGTATTTGGGAATCCGTAGCGAGTTTCTGTATCCGACCCTGCGTGTGCATAACCGCATCTCTGTCGACCTCTTCGGCACGTTGCAGGGTGAAATTCATGCTGCCACCACTGGCGCGCGAGATCTCCTCAGTAAACGGCAGGCTTGCCGCCCGGCGCCACCGATCATCACGAACAAAGACAGTGATCAGTTCAGCACGTTCGCCCGTCATATGTTCCATTGCCGCACGCCAGAGAGCTTGCAGCGAACTCGCCTCGGTTACCGCCAACATGACGCGGCGCGTGTTACTTGTGTCCTTTGCCATCAGCGGCGCCCTCGGAAAACAGTTTCCGCCTGCTTGCGAACTGGATCAATTTGTCTTCTACCAATCGGTTGAGCGTATCCACCGGAAATTGGCCATCTTTGTCGCGCTCCCCAGCCGTCAAGCCCGTTAGTGTGCTAACAGCTTCATCGATGGTCTGTACTGCATAGACCCTGAACAATTTGTTATCAACGGCTTCGACAACAGCCTCGGCCAGCATCAGGTGTTTGATGTTGTCGCGCGGAATAATGACCGCGTGGGAGCCGTCAAGGCCGCGTTCTTTGCAGACCGCGAAGAACCCCTCGATCTTTTCATTGATGCCGCCGACCGCCTGCACACGACCCAGCTGATTGACCGAGCCGGTGACTGCGAAATTTTGTCGAATCGGCACACCTGAAATTGAAGAAAGCAGGGCGCAAAGCTCGCCAACCGACGCGCTGTCGCCCTCCACACCGCCGTATGATTGCTCGAACACGACGCTACCGTGCAGCGACAACGGCACGTCAGGGGCGTAACGTGCGGCAAGCGCCGCCGAAAGAATCATCATGCCTTTCGAATGGATCGCTCCACCCAGCTTTACTTCGCGTTCTATGTCGACGACATCGCCTTTACCAACCCGGGTTGTAGCGGTAATCCTGACAGGGTGCCCGAACCGGTATTCCCCGAGGTCGGTAACGGATAGTCCGTTCACCTGTCCAACGCATTCACCCGTTGTATCAATAAGCAGCGTTTCCCTCTTTATTGCGTCGATAACCTTTTTCTGGATTCGGTCTTGTCGATTTTCCCGCTGGCGAATAGCCTCGATAACATCTTCAATTTCCACCTGATCGGCGCCACGCCTCCTGGCCCAGTAGTCGGCTTGCACTAACAGGTCATCGAGTGAACGCATATGCATCGAGAGGCGCTCGTTATCGTCCGCATGCCGAGCTCTTTGTTCAATGACCCGCGCAATGGCCGCGGCGCCAAGTGGCAGTAGTTCGCTTTCCCGTACACGCTCGGCGATAAGCCGGGCATACGCTTCAACATTGTTGGTCGAACGCTCGACGTCGTCGTCGAAGTCCGCCGCAACCTTGAAGAGACTACCGAATTCTTTGTCATACACACACAGCAAGTAGTAGAGCCAGCGCTCCCCGATCAACAATATTTTGAGATCAAGAGGAATGGGTTCGGGTTTCAAGGTCGTCGTACTGGCAAATCCCAGCGTTTCCGCCGGCGATTCGATGCGCACCTGTTTTGTAAGAAGTGCTTGCTTCAGTGCCTCCCATACGAACGGTCGGCCCAATACACGATGGACGTCCAATACCAGGTAACCGCCGTTGGCTTGCAGCAACGCGCCGGATCGCACCAGGCGGAAGTCCGTTAATAACGCACCCATCTCGGCCCGGTGCTCAACTTTGCCAACCAGATTCGGATAACTGGGATTTGGCTCATAGATTATGGGAGCCGCCGCACCGGACTCGTTGTTTACGATTAAATTCACTTCATACGATGCGAAAAGCGCTGTCGAATCGTAGGAGAGAAATGGCAGCGCCGGCTCTTCAGTGCGACGAAACTCCTGCGCATTCTCGATTATGTCGGTCTGCACTTCCTCCAGATAGCCAAGCACCGCCGTCATCCCTTGGTACTTTTGCTTGATATCTTCCAGCAGCAGGCTGACTGCATGCGCTGTAACGTCCCGGTCCAGTGTACGGACGCGCTCATGATGGACTTTGCGTAGCTTGGGAATGGTTTCGATTCGGGCCTTAAGCTCCTCGCTGAGGCGCTCAATGGATTTCTTGATCTGCTTGCGTTTTTCTTCCGGGAGTTTGTCAAACTCCTTATCGTCGATCACTTTGTCATCGCTCACCGGGGCCAGTACGTAACCGGTGGGCGTCTGCAGTAACGCAATTCCCTCGCTCGCCGCCTGCTCCTGGAGGCTGCTCCATAACCCTTCGAGCTCTTTCTGCGTCTCGGCCTCCAGCGCTTTTAGTTGATTGCCGTAGTCGTCGCTTTCGAAAGCAGCAGGAATGGCGAGCCGGATCTCTTCGGTTAGTGCCTGCATGTTGTCGCGAAACTTGGAACCTTCGCCTGCCGGCAATCGTAATGCGCGTGGTCTTTCGGGATCCGAGAAGTTGTTGATGTAGCACCAGTCATCCGGCGCCCCCTTTGTACGGGCCGGTTCTTTCGCTAGTTCCTCGACCAAGCCATGTCGAGCGCTACCGAGTGGCCCCAGTACGAAAACGTTATAACCATCGTGTTCCATCTGGATGCCGAAGCGGATGGCATTGATAGCGCGTTCCTGTCCGAGGTACGCCGACATCGCCGGCGCTTTGTCACCTGGCTCCGGCTCAATCCGAAGTGGTGGGCAGACTCTGCGGAGCTCGCTCACAGGGACAGGTCGAATACCGGTTTGCTCCAAGGTGCCTGCCACAGCCGTTCTCCCAACCGCTAACTGGGGTATCCAAAACACCACAGTTGGGTAGCGAGATGAAAGTAGGGGTAACCCGAATTCCACCTCGCCACGAGGTGTGATTTACTTGCTAGCAGGTTATGAATTTGCGTGGATGAGGCCTACGCCAGGCGATCACCGGTCGCTGGCGTCCGTGAACAAGACTCAACAATCGACTAAGAATCGACCGTTACGTTTGATACATGAAATGCGTGAAAATTGCGTGAATGAGCTGTGCATCGTAGTGCGCAGTGATGCGAGTTGAGCAACGGTCGCCCCGGTAACTCGTTGAAATATTAGAGCGATATTAATCACTCCGCGTGCTGGAAATCAGTGTGTTCTCACGCGTCAGGACGTACTGTCATTGGGCGAGACGCTCTTTCGTAATAGGTTCAACCGAGCCGCCCAGCGGCGACAGACGCACGAAGTGTGCACCCTAAAGGGCATGAACTCGAAGGGCGAGCGAAGCGAGTCCATTCCGCCCCTGGCCACGATTCTTCTAGGCACCTGCGGGCCGGCCATTCGGCGACACTTTCTTAGGCCCGTCAATGCGTCTGTATTTAGCTAGGTGTAGTCTTGTTGCATGACAACAATGACTACTGCCATCCTGGTGCTGCGGATACTGGCTACATCCCAGGTATTGCTCTCGGCGACCGCCCTGGTAATTTCTTCAAATCCTTATCGAACGCGCTTGCTCGGTATTGCAGTTATGCTAGGCATCGTTTCGTACCTGGTTTCATCACCTGTTTTCGGCTACATCAATCTGCAAGTGGGTCCATGGTTTGCCCTGCCGGCCGATGCTGTTCCGCCACTGTTGTTCTTCTTCACCTGGGATTTGTTTGAGGATGACCGAGAGCCGCCGTTATTCGTCTGGTTGATTGCGGCGCTCTACCTTGTCGTGGCGTTGTGGGTTGGGCTCGAGAAGGGTGCAACGAACGACGCTGTGAATATCTACTTGCTCGTTCCTGTTCAGCTAACAAAACTGGGATTTGCGATGGGCACGATCTTCGTTGTTTGGCGGGGGCGAGAAAACGATGTTGTAGAGAGTCGTTTAAAGCTGCGGCGCGTGTTTACCGCCAGTATCGGTATCATCGTTGCCGCCGTTGTAGCAACCGAGCTGGTTACGGGATGGAATGTTCCGGAGCTGATTGAATTACTTGGAATGGCGGCAATTTTCATCGCAACGCTGATGCTCAATCTGGCTTTCCTGCGGCTCAACCCCTCGTTTGTTCTGCGTGATTCACGCGCTTTGGCGTCGGTGTCGCCGGAAGATACCTCGTTGATTGACGCGCTCAATAAAGTGATGCGGGAAGATTTTGCCTATACCAACCATGATCTGCGTATCGCTGACCTGGCGGCAACCCTGAAGGTGCCGGAGTATCAGCTGCGCCGTACGATTAACCGAAGCCTCGGTCACCAGAACTTCAATCAGTTCATCAACCGCTATCGTGTCGAAGAAGCCGCGCGGCGGCTCGTTAATGAGCCGCGAGTCCCCGTGCTCACAATTGCATTGGATGTCGGATTTCGGTCGATCTCTTCGTTCAATACCGCCTTTCGGACTCATTACAAGAAAACGCCGACAGACTACCGAAAGAGCAGGTTGGCGGATTCTTAGAAAAGCTATCGGATTTTGGAATTCGTCAGCAACCGTAAAGATTCCAAAAGAATCGGTGGTGGCATAAGCGTGTAATGCCCATTGTTGTTTCATGGGAGCACAACGATGGGTTACCCGATCTGTGCGGTCAACAATACCGGCGACCTGGGCATCAAAGAGCGGCGTGCCGACCTGGACTGGTTACGTGTGATTGCTTTCTGGCTGTTGATCTACTACCACGCGGCGATAGCGTTCATGCCGGGTGGACTTCCCATGATTCAAAACGCCGATTCAAGCCCCGTATTGCAGGTGATGGCCGGCTTCCTGCACGAGTTCAGGCTGGCGTTGCTATTCCTCATCTCTGGCGTCGGCGTGTCGTTTGCGCTTCGGCATCGAAACAAAGCGATGTTCATGCGGGATCGCGCGGTGCGATTGCTCGTGCCACTGGTCTTCGGCGTCCTGGTCATTGTGCCGCCAATGATATTTCTTGAGAAACAGTTCATCGGTGCGTTCACCGGCTCATTCGCCGAGTTTTATCCAAAGTTCTTCACCGAGGGCGTTTACCCTCGCGGACACTTAAGCTGGCATCACTATTGGTTCATCGTCTATCTCTACCTCTTTTGCCTGCTGGGCTGGCCGATTTTCGCGTTCTTCAAGCGTGCTGCAGGGCGGACGCAACTTGCGCGCTGGTCGGAAAAAATTTCGCGAGGAGGGTGTTTGTATCTGGCGATCGTTCCCCTGGCCGTTGTCGAGATCCTGTTGCGAGCGTGGTTTCCCGGGTTTCCTGACCTGGTACACGATTGGGCGAACTTCAGTCACTGGTTTTTGATCTTCACCGCCGGGTTCCTGCTGGCTTCGAGCCTGCTATTGCTGGATCGAACGCAGCAATTGCGTGGTCTTTCTTTCGCGTTGGCGATACTGGCAACGGCGGCCATGTTCGCGCAGTTCTGGTTACCCGAGAAGGGACATTTCTCGCCCCTCGTCGATGGGGAAACCAATATTGCAGCCTACGCCTGGTTCTGTGTCTTGCGGGTCTCGAACGTCTGGTTCTGGTTGCTTGCTTGTCTGGGTTTCGCGGGACGTCACCTGCAACGCCCGAGCGGTCTCTTGACGTATCTCAATGGCGCCGTGTACCCGCTATTTTGTCTACACCTAACTATCATTGTCGCGCTGGGATATGTGATCGTTCCCCTTGATTGGTCGATCTTGACAAAGTACCTGGCCATTACGACGGGGACGATCGTCGTATCGCTTGGTAGTTACGAGCTATTCGTGCGCAGAATTGCCTGGATGCGACCACTTTTGGGCCTGAAAGCTCTGCACGCGGGAAAATTGAAGATCCGATCCGATGTTATTCGCGGCGAATTCGATTCGTAAGGTTTGCGCGACTGAGCTGTGCGTCGTCCTGCATTGTCATGCAAATCAGGCAACGGACGTCCCGACAACTCGTTGAAGTATGAGAACGGAATTAGTCACTCGGCGTTCTGAAAATCCGCGCGGCGATGGTTGATAGATGGAACGGCAATTACGCTGCCTCGCCTCCGCCGGTCTCGACGCAGACTAGCTTAGGCCAATCTTCGCCATCGCTGCGTCTTTGGCGTCCAGATCGGCAAAGCCGAATTGTCGCGAATCGGTCCGCCCTCGTAGTAGAAAGTTCACCGCTTCGGTTGGCTCGGTGTTTCTATTGGGTGGACCACTATTCTTTTCAACGGCCTGT
>Ga0316201_10004021_pt1 | contig 11009 bp, 12 predicted proteins | sample CS6wburrow_MG_FD_204516 | JGI IMG/M metagenome (GOLD analysis project Ga0316201, IMG submission 204516) | Coastal sediment microbial communities from Delaware Bay, Delaware, United States - CS-6 worm burrow | ecosystem: Environmental > Aquatic > Marine > Coastal > Sediment | place: USA... | reverse complement strand
CCATTTTAAACAATTCTGAAAAGCGCTCTGATGCTTCTCTCTGTCGCACGTAATCCTCGAAACCTGAAATCACCAGTCTGAACCTGTTGTAGTTATTTGTATCTCGATCATTCTTTGCAGCCAGACCGACCGATTCAACCCTGTCAATAAAATCACCATATGGCTCGGGACCTATGATGTATATTAGAAGAGTGTCGCCAACGACGATCCTGGTTACTTCTTTTTCATGTCCTACTGCCAGGTGCATGCTTACATCAATCTTTTCAAACACCTCCTCGGGACAACCGCAACCGAGAGTATTTCTGACAAACCCTTTTAGTTTTTCATTGTTCCGGATAGCGGTCATATTATGTTCGATTATCTGGCGGAGAAGGAGGGATTTGAACCCTCGGAACTCGTGAGAGTTCACTTGATTTCGAATCAAGCACATTCGGCCGCTCTGTCACTTCTCCAGTATTCGATGTTTAATTGTCACCTGGGATCAGGTACCTTCCTGCCATGAAGCGAGATAACGCTTCTGTTCACCGGTCAGTTGATCGATGTGGATAGCCATCGCCTCCAGTTTTAGCAGCGCGATCTCATGATCGATTTCTGCCGAGACACTATGTACCGCGTTGTCTAGCCTGCCTTTATTGTCGACCAGATACACCGCTGCCAATACCTGGTTGGCAAAGCTCATATCCATCACCGCTGAGGGATGACCTTCGGCCGCAGCCAGGTTCACCAGCCGTCCTTCTGCGAGTAGACGCAGAGTGCGGCCATCTGATAGCGTGTACTCTTCAACATGTTCACGAGGACGTGACTGACTGACGCTCAGAGCCTGTAGCGCTGGAATATTGATCTCTACATTGAAGTGGCCGGAGTTGGCCAGCACGCAGCCATCTTTCATCACCCGCATATGCTCACTGTCGATCACATGCTTGTCACCGGTGGCACTGATGATGAAATCCGATTGTTTTGCTGCTTCGACCAATGGCATCACCTGGTAGCCATCCATACTCGCTTCCAGCGCGCGTAGCGCATCGACTTCGGTGACGATCACATGGGCACCGTGGCCCTTGGCACGCATGGCAATGCCACGGCCGCACCAGCCATAACCCACAACAGTAAATGTTTTGCCGGCCAGCAAGATATTTGTCGCACGAATGACGCCATCCAGCGCACTCTGTCCAGTGCCATAGCGGTTATCGAATAAATGTTTCGTCATGGCATCATTGACCGCAATCACCGGCAACTTCAGCGCTCTGTCTACGGCCATGGCACGCAGACGGATCACTCCGGTGGTAGTCTCTTCCGTGCCACCCAGCATGTTTGGCAAAAGTTCGCTTCGGGTCTTATGCAGTTCACTGACCAGGTCGGCACCATCATCCATCGTGATCATCGGTTGGTGGTCAAGTGCCGAATGGATATGCTGATAGTAGACTTCGTTGGATTCGCCGCGCATGGCAAATACCGGGATCCTATATTTTTCCACTAGCGCAGCAGCCACATCATCCTGGGTGGAAAGCGGGTTGCTGGCGCACAGCACCACATCGGCACCAGCGACCTTCAGAGTACGCGCCAGGTTCGCCGTCTCAGTGGTGATATGCAGGCAGCCACTGATACGCACACCCTGTAGCGGGCGTGATTCGGCATAGCGATCCATGAGGCTACGCATCACCGGCATCTCCTTCAGCGCCCAATCTATACGTTTTACGCCCGCTTCGGCTAGTGAGCGATCACTTATATCAGACATGTGACTATCCTTGAAAAGTTAAAAATTAAAAAAGGGGATGTATTAATGGGGCGTCGCTGTCAAACATCATTTACTCCGCAGATCAGAGGACGAGAACGCTTTTAATTCTATTTCATAAGAGTAAATTGTGCCAGCGTGTTATCGTGTCTCATTTGTCATCGAGCCCTTTAATTATTACAATCAAGCCCTACGATGCCCTAATCGTTTCACCATGCATCTTCTGAGCGTCTAAATAGTGAGATCATTCTTTGACATATTACCTGGCCATTGATCAGGGCACCCATGCCAGCCGCGCCTGCCTTTTCGACGATGCAGGTCGACTGGTCAGCGAGTACAGTAAAGATATCCAGCTGAAGCGAATCAGCAGCACACATATAGAACAGGATGCTGATGAGATCATCGACTCGGTTAAGGAGGTGATAGCGAAGCTGCTGCATGAGCTACACCCTCAACAAACAATCGCAGCATGCGGTATTGCCATACAACGCTCTTCAGTTCTTGCCTGGCAGAACGACGGTACAGCAATTAGTCCAGTGCTAAGCTGGCAGGACACACGAGGTTCACGACAGCTGGATGGCCTGAGAGAAGTCGAGAGCGAGATCCAGCAGCTCTCCGGCTTACCTTTATCCGCACACTATGGTGCCACCAAGTTACATTACCTGCACGGCGTAGCAAAGGCACGAGGTATAGCAACCGACACAATCCGGTTGTCGCCACTGGTCAGTTACCTTCTGTTTCATGTCCTCGAAGAACACCCCTATATCGTCGATCACACTAATGCACAGCGCTCACAACTTTTCAGCATTGCTGAACTTGACTGGTCAGCACGGCTCGCCGAACTTTTCAAAGTACCGCTGCAGACTTTACCTGACTGCGTCCCCGTATTGAGCCACATTGATACCGCACATGGAAGACTGGCGGGCACAGAAATCCCGGTAACAGCTATCAGCGGTGACCAGAATGCCGCTTTTTTTGATAGTGGATTGTTAACATCAGAAACCGCACTGGTAAATCTGGGCAGTGGTGCGTTCGTGCTGTCTTTATTACCTCACTACAAGACAAGTGAAAAACAGCTCAGTACTATCGTCTGCTCAGAAAACAGTAGCGTGCAGTATGTTCGAGAAGCCACCATCAACGGGGCTGGCAGCGCACTAGAGTGGCTGGAAAAAAAATATGATATATGCGACCTGTGGGAACAGTTGCCGGCATGGTTGCATGCGACCGGCCCGGATGAAAACAGGCAGCCGCTTTTATTTGTCAATTCTATCGGAGGCCTCGGTTCCCCGTGGTGGAACAACAGTATCGAACCAGTATTTATCATCGATGATGATTATTTAGCCATTAATGCTGAAACAGGGCCGGTATCGCTTGACCCGGCATCACAGGCTGTCGCTGTCATCGAAAGCATCGTATTCATGATCTGCATAAACCTGGAAATAATGCAGTCCGGGCAACCACTGAGCCGATTACGAGTCTGCGGCGGTTTGTCTCAACTCGATGGCTTATGTCAACGCCTGGCAGACCTGTCTATTCTGCCGGTTGAACGGCTAAACCTGCCCGAGGCTACCGCCCGGGGGATTGCATGGCTCGCGGCTGGCAAACCGGATGACTGGTCGCGTGCAGATGTTGAAATATTCAAACCCGGGAATAATGCTAAGCTTTACAAACGTTACGCAAAGTTCAGTGCGATAATGATCAATATGCTATAGACCAGAATACAGCAGCTGCAGATATGCAACCACGACTACTAGCCATCATCATCACGATATTACCCCTGATCACAACCAATATGGTTTACCTGATCAGTGCTTACGAGGGTAATGTACCCTGGTGCATGCCCTACTTCGATGGTTGTACCACGATCAGCCAGGCAGCACGCAGTGGCAATTCTATATACATCTATCGTGCGACAATGATAGCGTATAGCGTCTTGCTCATCTGGTTCTGGATATACACGAGACAGTGGTTGCTGCAGGTACTTGGCGAAGTATCAAAGCTGAGCAGCACTATCATGTGGCTTGGCATTACCGGAGCCCTGTTCCTTATGGTCTATATCGACTTTCTTGGTACCACAGGTGAAATCAACCGGTTCATGCGGCGCTACGGCATCATGGTGTTTTTTACCTTCACACCACTGGCCCAGGTGTTACTGCTCAAGTTGCACTATGAAACGTTATCTTCATCTGCATCAGCCAACCTGAAACGCCCCATCCTTCAGTTTCAGCTATATGTGTTACTCCTTATGAGCATCATCGGAATCGCCAGCATCATCCTGGATGTCAGCCAGTTGAAAACTTACCAGAGCGAAAACATCGTCGAATGGACCTTTGCCTTCCTACTTAACATGTATTTTGCAGGCATGATTTTTATCTGGCGCGATTATCGCTATCACCTGTCTGAATAGCCAGACTATTAAGCGGTAGTACAAGGTTGTCCGAGGACAAACGTTTACGTGATCACTTTTTAGCCGCTCTGATCATAAATACATGCCTGCAATCCTTCCATAGCAAGATCATGCCCGCAAAATACAAATTCACTAATAGAGAGAAATTCCACTCCACGATATTTTCGACCTCAGATGTATTCTTACCCGTTAAAACAGAAATGAGGCCTGTAATGCCAATAATTAACATCAGCGCCATGATAATGAACTGGTACTGGAGCACCTTCGGCGTTACAGAGACCTCTGGCTTATTGCGCGACAGTTTGTAATGCAGATACAGCATCAGGGATTGAGCCAATGGAATCAATGTGAAATATAACAGGGCACCAATGCGGCGCAGCAAACGATTTATTTCACCTGTCGTGCCTAAAAAATCAATATAGACAAGGAGAGCAACGGAGCCTGTCACTCCCAGCCATAAAATGATCTTAGCTGAATTTGTGGTATAGCCATGAAGCAGGTCCAGCCATTCTTTCGCATACAGCCAGAAAAATATCAATATCACACTATATGGAAAAACCAGTGCGCGGTAAAAAAAAATTGTATCGCCACTGCGTCCTGCCTGGCTGATCGTGGTACAACCATCGAGATAGGGCATGCACCAGGGCACAAAGCCATCGTAGGCACTCAGTAAGAATGCGCCATTAGAAGCAAGCAACGGTAATATAACGACTAATATTGCCAGTATTCTGGGCTGCATATTGTTTCACCATAGTGTAAGAGCTAGCCCGACTGGCCTTCTCGTGTAATCCAGACATTCATACTGATCAAGAAAATCGATGATCTCATATCTGTTAACGCCCTTAAGGCTTGTATTTTTTCCAGCTCATCCTCATATAAAGTTATACCTATATTAAACGGAGGCAGATCAAATGCAAATACCAGAAAGAGACGGCGACGGCTACTTGCTTGATATGAACGCCTGGACCCCTGAGATAGGGCGGGCCATGGCAGAAGTGGACGGTGTCGAGATTGACGATACAAAATGGCAGCAGATACTCAAAGCCAGAGAGTATTACGAGGATAACGCCGTGGTGCCACCCATTCGAAAATTCGCCAAATACATTGGTACTGACCAGAAAGAGATTTTCAAGATGTGGAATACCGGGCCGATGAAACCCATCACAAAATACGGTGGCTTACCCAAGCCAACCGGTTGTGTATAGAGTTTAATACAGCCAGTACTTATGAGAGGCCGGGGTATATAGGAAGCAGAGGGGACAGATCAATTTAGTTTATAATTGGCCTGTCCTTTTTTCTGCCCCCTATTTGATTTGATCATGCATCAGATAACCGACATCGAAAAACTCGTGAAGATGAAAAAATCTGGCGCTGCGTTTATCCTGTTCGGAGGCAAACATTGCAATGTATGCCATGCACTTCGGCCACAGCTGGTAAACATGCTGGAGTCACATTATCCAGATATCACTTCAGCCTATATCGATTGCGAAGTTTCACCAGAGATCTGTGCACAACACAGTGTATTTACACTACCTGTTGTACAGTTTTATATCGAAGACCTGAAAGTGACTGAGTTTGCCCGATCGTTCAGTATCGAACAGTTAAGGCAGGCGATGCAGCGCTCATATAGCATGTGGCACGAAAGCCAGTGAAACAATAAGCCTGACTGTAGGTTACAGACAAAAAGACCGGCCCCTTCATTTTTTATGATATTTTTGTAGCGAGTTTTCTTATCTTTGCCTGTACACGATCTGAAAGTTCTACATGAGGCTCATCTGAAATCAAACCGGTAAACAGCGTGCCAACCGCTTTAGCACCGACGGTTTTCGCCGCTACATTCAGCTGTTTATGTGTTCCGTATACCCAGCGTCCGATGAACCCGGGGACAGCGCATGAAGAAACCAGTATTGCTTTTTTCTTCGGCAGATCTGCTTTTCTAAATTCAGGCGCATGCTTCCCCCATGGCCAGTAACCATAAACCACCAGCCTTTCCAGAAAACGCTTGAACAGTGCTGTGACTGATCCGAAGTTGGTGGGAGCCGCAAAGATAAATCCATCTGCCTGCTCTATCTTATCGACCAGAGCCTGCATGCCGTCATGCTGCACACATATACCCGGCACCTCGCCAGGCTGCTGAGTACATTCCCGGCAGTTCAAACAAAACTCGATATGATGTTCACGCAGCAGGATCACTTCGACCTCTGCACCGTTATCCCTGACCGCCTGCGCCAGGGCATCGACAGCTTGATCAGTGATGCCATCATCTCGATAAGAACCATTGATCGCGAGTATCTTGCTCATGTATTTTTCACCTCTATAAGAAGCAATGACCTGTTCAACCGAATTATAACGAATCGAGTAGTAGGGACAGACCAGGTCTATAATTTTCCCTGGAACGCGGCCTGCCTCCTGCTCTAATCTTCCGTGAAATATATATCGCCATAGTAGGCTGTTGCTGACCTATTACTGTTATCGCTGTCTGTCATGATAGCAACCGCATCGATATGGGTTTTATCGATACCATGCAGGATTTTTAAATCTTGCAGAACATTGCGCTTTTGTGTGACCCATCGCCCTGCATACTCCTGACCAGAGTCTACTGCTACCATAATAACATTGCCGGTGAATGCATTTGGCCAGCTGCTGCCCTTTGGTTGCGCACTGGCCCAGGTATAGTTGATGGCGCGCGTACGCCAGAAAAACATGCCTCCGGATATGACGACGTAGACACGTGCCGCATAATCATCGCCACTTTTCTTGGTCTCATCCAGTTCCCCCAGAGTCGAATCTACTTTCCACGACCAGTTCAGATAAGGCGTTTTAGTCAGATCTACCTTGATCTCACGGATCATGCCTGAAGCAGAACTATGACTGACCGCCTTTATGGCCGGCCTGTCATCGATATCTACCAGCTCATAAGAAGTTTCGCCCGAAAATTTCTTTGCCTTCCAGTCACCGAGATCCGGCAACGTGAGCACATCGACGCTTCCGTTTTCCGCCATGACGGAACTTACCAGTAAAATTGCAAGCAGGCCGATGGTTGCATGTTTTGCTATTCTGTTTTCACTCAAGATAGGGATCTCGATTATCTATTGATATTTAAAGTACTTTTATGGTGAACAACATACTGCAGTTATCGAACGTGTTTTTCAATAGGCATACTGCCTCGGCATTGAAGCATCAATCGTGGTCCACTCCTTGGTATTCTATTTTTTCGAAACCAGGTCAGGGCTGCGTGTAACCCAGCAGCAGAAGCAACAGCGCGATCATGGCCATGACCGCGTGGAGGCTGACGACAAACATCGGCGGTGGCGTGCGATATTCGCGCGTGCTTATGCGCAGGAGCAGGAGGATCAGCCCGCCGAACAGGGCCAGGACAAACAGCAGTGCTGCAACGTTGTATAACTTATGAACCGGGCCGGTGAAGACCTGATTCCCAAGCAGGCCCAGGCCCAGCAGGGCGACGCCGGCATGCCCTGCCGCCAGCACCAGAGACCCCCGCCGATAGCGTATGCCCAGGACCACGAGCCACAGGCCAAGCACCACCGCCAGACAAAAAAGAACTATCGCAGCAAGTATCATAAATTTTTCCGGATCATATCTATAGAATCAGAGGGGTCGGTACGCAAAAAGTCTCTGATCCCTTTGATTTTAATTCTTTACTGGCCCTATCGGTGCAACTGTTTTTCCGTATACCTCATTGAGCACTTGCGCTAGAGCAGTATAAATCGCAGCAAAGCCGCAGAATATCCCTTCATAACCCGCAATAATTTTAATCGTACTGCTGTTGGTGATATCACCGAGGGCTAAAAGAAAAAACAGCAATGTCAGAGAGGCGAACACGACTTGTAACGCACGGTTCAATCTGAGTGTGCCGATAAACAGTACGGCAGTGAAAAGTCCCCACATTAGCAGATAAGTAACCATGGCTGATAGCTCAGGCGCTTCAACCAATCCCATTTTTGGCAACACGATCAGCATAACTAGAGACAGCCAAAAAAAGCCATACGAGGTAAATGCTGTCAACGCAAAGGTGTTGCCTTTTTTCCATTCCATAAGGCCAGCGATAATCTGGGCAAGCCCGCCATAAAAGAACCCCATGGCCAATATCATCGAATTTAGTTAAAATATCCCGGCATTGTGGAAGTTCAACAGGACCGTCGTCATTCCGAATCCCATCAAGCCCAGTGGACCGGGATTGCCCGTCATGTCCTGCGGTTTGATTATCTGTATTGTACTTTCTGCCAGGCTAGCGTCTTCGTTCATTCATATTCCTTTTGTGTAGAGACATATTGTTCGTATTGAGAGATGTGTTTTTTTGTGCCGTCGTGTTTAACGACCATTTTGGCCGCTGCATGATACAGGTATTCGAAACAACGGAGGGGGTTATTATTTAAAAAATTTCGTTGAATTAGTCATTATTCACCCCATGTAATAAATTCTTCATAAGGCATAAAGGTGTCAGTGTGAAGCTAGCCTATTAATCACAGTGGATAGCCGGACAGTTTGCCTGCTTGACGCTAACGGGGTTCTCGATCAGCTCACGCTGTGAATCCTGCATGTTTTTATCGGTCGGTGTGGTATTTAATCCACATTCAATAGCTATTTGTGCCTGGCTACTACAGCCAGAGTAATGCAGTGCATAGGCCAGATTGTTCCAGCTGATGGCCGATTCGGGTTCAACACTCAACGCGGTGTTAAATGCACTGACAGCTTCAGACCACTCCTGGCTGGCAAGCGCCAGGTTTCCCAGTGCTATCCATGTCAAAGCAACATCGGGCCAGCGTTTGCTTGCTGCCTGATATGCCTTGAGTGCAATTTCCCTGTTTCCTGTTTCCTCAAAGGTATAGGCTGTTTTCAGGTATTGTTGAGGTTTGGCAGTCGCGGGAACTTCATCGGCATGTACGATAACCAGCGCCCAGAAGTCAGCTCGTTGCCATGTGCGTTCGAACACTTCGAAGGGTGTAACCCAGCGCCGGGTAACGCCAGAACGAAGAATGATCTCTCGCGTGTTGATATCGTAACCGATAACAACAGCATAATGCCACTGTGGGAACCATTCAAAACCGAGGTTCTGCATGACCAGCACAGGGTTGCCGGCAGCTATCTCTGTGAAAAGCTCGATGAGTCGATGCTCTAATGGGTAGGGCAGCATATCGTGGCGTCGTGTTGCCACGGTCATTTCGATTTGCAGGCTACCTTCACGTTCAGGGATATAAACCTGTTTAGCGAGTGCTTCAGGCGTTGAACTAACACCACGGGCCTGCATTACAGTTGCCAGTGCAGCAGGTCCGCACTGGTATTGCGTCTGTGGAAAAAATGGTGTGTCAGTCAGTTCAACTGCCAGCGGCAGTGAGCCTGTACCGCCAGAGTCAATCTGTCTGCTCTGTGGTGTAGATGCACAGCCGCTAAGTATCAGCAGACATATAAGTAGGCTCAGAGCTTTCATTCATTATATTAGTTTAATTAACGGGATGAATGAATGGGAATATATCGGTTGCGCCGATAACATCAGTAATTACAAATATGATGAATATCAGGACGATAACACCAAGTATGTCACCGCCAGCTGGAAGCTCATCAATCTGCTGATTGAGTTGTGCGATTTCCTGCTGAGTCATGTTATCGATACGATTTTCGATATCTGCAGTGCTGACCCCCATCCGAACCAGCTGTTCCTGTACATCTACGCGATGAATCGTTTGCAGTAATGCTTGCTTATTACTGGCTTGCTCAAGATTATCCATAACCTGGCTATTCGTAATGATGGCAGCCTGTGCGTTGCCAAAAGAAGCCAGCAGCATCAATAATGATAAAAGCAGAGATAGAGGGCGACGGTATTTATTCATAAATAACTTTCCTTGGTAATTCAAATCATGTGTATTTGCGTGGATATAGAATAACATAATTGAAATTTTGTAGATCAGGAGAAAAAGATATACATCCATATCACAAAAGGGGCAGCCTCACCTCTGTCCCGGTCAAATTAGATAAAAAAGGCTTGAATACCGCTGTATTGATACCATCCCCTTTAATTAGTCGACCGGTAAGAAACATGGCAAACTACAGGGACAATGGCGACATTCGTTACATGCAGGAGCATTAATGGCTAAATCAGTGATTGTTTTTTTGATCACGCTCGGTGTTCTCACTGGCTGCACGACTGACCCTGCTGAACTGGAAACATCACAGCCCAGTATCGTTATCGACGACACGGTCGTCGATACCTCGGTCCTGCTGGCCGAACTGGCCTATATCAGTGACAACCAGCTATTCATCCGGTTCCGGCACCAGTCAGACACCATAGACAGCCTGGCGATATTGCCTGAACCTGATGAGACGCTGGCATCCGGCTCATCTACCACGCTTTACCTGCAACATGCCATCGAGCAGTTCAACGATCTTCCGCTTGCACAATTATCATATGTGGCATCTGATCAATGGATCGAGCAGACACATGAACTGCAGGCATTACCGGTTGCGGGGGTTGCACTGTGGCGCGAGTTTCGCGACCGGCTGTTCGCAAGCATCACACCCCGGGAGCAGGGAACAGGGATCGTGGTCGAATTTCTCAAGCAGGAAGAACTGTTTTTTTATTTCGACGAAAACGGGCTGCTGCACTCTGTGGCACTACATGACAAGCCAGTCGAACTGAGCACTGAAGACACCTACAAATTTAGCGAATTACTCAGCGATGCAACGCCCCTGCTCAGTGAGTACATCGTAGCGGCGAGTGGCATAGCGGCACAAGGAGCAGGCGCCCCGGCACTGCTATTTAATACCGGTGATACTGCAGACTATGGTTACCCGTTTATTTACGCTAACCATCATTCCGGCCAGGTCGTTTTTCTGCGCCGCATACCGGAACAT
>Ga0316201_10004020_pt1 | contig 11010 bp, 8 predicted proteins | sample CS6wburrow_MG_FD_204516 | JGI IMG/M metagenome (GOLD analysis project Ga0316201, IMG submission 204516) | Coastal sediment microbial communities from Delaware Bay, Delaware, United States - CS-6 worm burrow | ecosystem: Environmental > Aquatic > Marine > Coastal > Sediment | place: USA: Delaware... | reverse complement strand
CAGTCTCCATCGATGACACATCACATTCTATCGGCAATGCGCCAGAGTCTTCAGCGGTATTAAAAAATATCGGTGCAATCTTGCCACCTAAAATCACACCACCTTCATGTTTGTTGGGTACAAAAGGAATCTCTTCACCCATGTGCCACAATACAGAATTAATCGCTGACTTCCTGGACGAACCAGTACCGACCACATCACCGACATAAGCAATCGGATGTCCCTTTTTCTTAAGCTCGGCAATCGTCTCCAGTGGCCCTTTGCCATTTTCTACGGCCATCTTGGAAACCAGCATGGACTTCGCATGTAGCGGGATATCAGGACGACTCCATGCTTCTGTTGCTGGAGATAGATCATCTGTATTGGTTTCACCAGGAACTTTATAAACGGTTACTGTTATCTCTTTTGCCAGCTCCGGCTTCGAGGTAAACCATTCAGCATCTGCCCACGAACGGATGACACGTGCTGCCGCTGCATTCGATTTTGACTTTTCTGCGACATCATGAAACGCATCATATACCAGCAGCGTGTGAGACAGTGCAGTAGCAGCCGTATCCGCTGTAGCTTCGTAATCGAGCAAATCGATTAATGGCTGGATATTATAACCGCCCAACATGGTGCCGAGGATTTCTGTAGCGCGGACCTGATCGATCAGGTCGCATTTAGTATTGCCCTTGGCGACATCAGCCAGGAACGCGGCTTTAACATAGGCTGCCTGATCGACACCGGGTGGCACACGGTTTACCAGAAGATTCATCACGAAATCTTCTTCACCAGCAGGACAGTCTTTAATAATTTCTACCAGCTCGGCCACCTGATTCGCGTCTAGCGCTAGTGGCGGCAAACCTTCTGCTTCACGTTCAGCAACATGTTGGCGATATGACTCAAGCACAGGGAATCCTCGATAAATTATAAAAGCGGATATTATACCCGAGAAGTGCTATTTTTTCCTGTACCTTAACATCTTATAAATGGACATATAGCACCTGATTAGTGCGAGAAGTTCAAGAATGAAGCCAGACATGGCGAGATACCTCAAATGTGGTATTACAGGCTAATACAACAACTGCAACTTTGGCCACAAAAGATATTTCTGCTTCTGTCGAAATCATCATTCTGTAGTATCACAAGATTGACCAGAATGAATATTTAAACCTGGATTATGGATAACAATTAGTTTCAATTGGCAACTATTACAGCAATGTAAACTCAATGTAATATCGATATTGCCAATGAACGATGATGCAGCGTTATAGCTGTAGCCGTCAACATTCATTTGAAATAATCAGGCGGCTCGCTCTATCAGAGCATTCTGTGATAGCGAATGTAGTTTCTAGAAAGATAGAAATAGCAGAAAATAATGTTAGAGCGCAGATTTACCAATCAAGCTCACCCCGGGCAAACAAAAAATCCAGGAAAAGTTCTAATTAATTTATAAGACTTTTGTTGCAATAATCTAATTCTTTACTAGATTTTAAGTAACAGTTGATATTTTTGGTTAATGATTCGACATAGAAAAATGATGACTGGACCTGAACCCGTCCTTCAAGCATCAACTTTTTAGTTAATATAAGAATGCCAAACCCGCACTCTGTACATATCTGACCTGACCTTCGTCACATGTTACAACTCATAATCCATACAATTGGATTAATGATGCTTCAAATTAAATAAGCAATATAATCAGAATGCCCCCCCGCACTCTGCATTTATCTGACCTGATCCTCGTCACAAGTTACAACTTATAATCTATTCAAATGGATTAATGGCGCTGCCAATTAATTAAGCGTCTTAAATGTAAATAATATTTTATATTTTTTAGTTACTTAAAAGGATAAACACATGAGAAACCTCAGATCAGCAAAACACTTCCTGTCTAGTCTTGCTTTACTCACGCTCGGGGCACATTCTGTATCTGCTTTCGGGGATCATAATTTGATTAATGCAACCGAATACGGTGCAAATAATAATAACTTTACCTTCGTTGACCCTTCTGGTGGACACGTTGGCGGTACAAACCTGGTCAGGGTTCATTGGGATGGTACGTTAAATACCGATGTAAACACCGCTGTTACAAATATGTCGCTACACTCAGACGTCCCATTCCACACTCTTCCGTGGAGCGCTCATGATGTCAAGGTATATGGCCCCGGAACCTACACTATCGAAACATGCCCGGCTCCGATAGATATTAATGGTATAGCCGCTGACGGTTCTGATTGTTCAGGTTCGCCAAATCCAAACGGATCAAATCCTGTAACGATGATAGTTGGACCAAACCAGCTTGGTGTTCATATGCTGTTCAACTGGGGAGCATATGTAAATATTGACGTACTCAACGTATGGGAAAAAAATTCTGCCTGGTTATATGGACCCAATGATAATACGAATAAAAACGTTTTAGAAGCTGAAGATACAGTCTGCATAGCTGAAGGGCAAAATGCAGACCTGACCTCTCGCGAATGTGTCGAATTTTTCGCGACCGAATGGTTGTATACGTCATGCGACGTGCAAGCTGTCGGCATACCCGGTATAGGAATGAGTGATGGCCCATTTCCCGGATTTCGAGCCAACTTCAATATACAAAAACAGATGATATTTGATGACGCATTAACAGCGACGATGAATGAATCTGCAAAAACAGAGGTTCTTACAGCGAACGACACGTTGCCAGCAACGCTTACTGCAGGCGTTTTTACTATCTCCAATTTTGACGCAACAACAGAACAGGGCGGCTCAGTTACAGCTAATGGTGATAATACATTTAATTATTTACCACCTGTCAATTTTACAGGACACGACAGTTTCACTTATCAGGTAGACGATGGTATTGATCACTCTGAGATCCACATAGGTGTAAACGGTCACTACAAGGCTTCCGCCAGGGTCGATATAGAAGTTGTTGAAGCCGTTGCTAGTGCTGTGACACCAACTACAGAAACCGAATCGGTAACATCGTCTGGTACTACAGTAGCATCAAGTGATAGTTCGGGTAGCTTATTTGCATTACCACTTATGTTTATATTATTGCCGTTACGTTTAATTTCTTCTAATAAAAAACAGTAGGCCTTAAACTGCACAGAAAGCCCAATGAATTATTTAAATTCATTGGGCTTTAGAGTTTATAGAATAAATTTCTATAATTTAACATGTATGACATGTGTTCATATTCCATCAAGTTATTTAACAACATATTTTCATACATATAAAAAGCCCGAATAATTCGGGCTTTTTATATGTATGAAAATGGATTATAAATTAGCTATTTTTCATTTTATAATCTTCTATCGCGGCATTTATCGCATCTTCCGCTAAAACGGAGCAATGTATTTTAACCGGTGGTAATGCCAGCTCTTCGGCGATATCGGTATTTTTGATCGCTTTTGCTTCATCTAAAGTTTTACCTTTAACCCACTCGGTTAATAGTGAACTAGAGGCAATCGCACTGCCACAACCGTAAGTTTTAAACACGGCATCTTCGATGACGCCGTTATCCCCTACTTTTATCTGTAGCTTCATCACATCACCACAGGCAGGTGCACCGACCATACCGGTACCGACACTGTCATCATTCTCGAAGCTGCCAACATTTCTTGGATTCTCATAGTGATCCAGTACTTTTTCACCATATGCCATAATTTACCTCACCGATATTTTATCAACCAGGCTCACACTGGTCCGTTCATTCGTGTTTATATTTTTGCTGACACTGAAGACACCCTGATTTATAGCGGCAGCCTGTTTCTTTGCCAGAATGAATCGGCCGATCTTCTTGTCACGCTGCAGGGAAAGCTCGGGAATTCCTGGACGCTCTACAAATTGCGCGAGAGTTATGCCGGATAAAAAATCATGCAGTTTATTGCTCAGGTTCGTCCAGAGCTCATGCGTCAGGCATTTAGATCCATCCTGACAATCACCCCGTCCTTTACAACGGGTAACATCAACATTCTCGTCAACAGAACAGATTATCTCAGCGATGCTGATCTCAGAAGCCGGGCGAGCCAGCCGGTAACCGCCACCCGGGCCACGCACACCTTTAACTAACCCGCTCTTACGCAGACGCGCAAATAACTGCTCCAGGTAAGACAGTGAAATACCCTGGCATTGAGAAATGTCAGCCAATGTCACTGGCCCGGCTTTATCGTGAATAGCTAGATCGAGCATGGCCGTCACACTGTAACGACCTTTAGTAGATAAACGCATGGTGAAACCTCAGAATTCCTGACTAAATTAGTAGGTTAATTCTACTAATACCCAGTAAAACAGTCAAGTATTATATGAAAGAATTAAATAACACATACTTTCAATAACTTACATTATTAAATGTAAGAGTTAAATGTATAAAGAGGCAGATGCCAGCTGTCGCGTATAGTCATTTTTTGGATGATTGAATACTTCTTCGACATTTCCCTGCTCGACCACCTGTCCCTGACGCATCACGATAACCCGGTGAGCCATGGCACGGACGACTCGCAGATCATGGCTGATGAATAAGTAGCTTAATTTATGTTTTTCCTGCAGGTCGGCCAATAATGCCAGCACCTGCTTCTGCACAGAAACATCTAGCGCACTGGTCGGCTCATCCAGCAGGATAACGTCAGGTTCAAGCACCACGGTACGTGCGATAGCTATTCGCTGCCGCTGCCCACCTGAGAACTCATGAGGATAGCGCCACAAGATATCCGTCTCCAGGCCGACTTCCTGCAGGATATCGATTATCTTCTGTAATCGCTGCCTGGAATCGAGCTCAGGAAAATGCAGTTTCAGGCCTTCCTCTATGATTTGCTGTACCGTTAATCTTGGCGATAACGAAGAAAAAGGATCCTGAAAGACTATCTGGAAATGGCGCCTTAGTGGCCGCATCTGCTTCTCATTAAACCCGGTCACATCCTGGTTTTTAAACTCGATGCCACCCGTCGAAGCCAATAATCGAAACATCGCCAACCCCAGAGTCGTTTTTCCAGAACCAGACTCACCAACGATTCCCAGTGTTTCACCGGAACAAAGCGACAGGGTAACATCATCAACGGCTTTTACTTCATCGATCTTGCGTTTGAAGAATCCCTTGTAGACAGGGAAATAACAGCGCAGGTTCGTGGCACTCAATACAACATCAGAGGTAGCTGCTATGGTCGCTATCTTTCGATCCGGCTCACTATCGAGCAGAAAACGTGTGTACTCATTCTGCGGATCACTGAACAGGCTCTCTGTATCATTTGTTTCTACTATCTTACCCTGGCGCATGACGCAAACCCGGTCAGAAAAACGTCGCACCAGGTTCAGATCGTGAGTGATCAGCAATACCGACATGCCGGTATCTTCCTGAATCTCCATTAACAGATCGAGTATCTGCTGCTGGATAGTAACATCCAGTGCTGTCGTCGGCTCATCCGCAATCAGCAAGAATGGATCACAGGCCAGGGCCATCGCGATCATTACTCTCTGTCGTTGGCCACCAGATAGCGCATGCGGAAAATTGTTAACTCTTTGCTCGGGTTGCCGGATACCTACCCGGTCTAGCAACTCGATAACTCTGGCCTTTTTTTCAGGCTTGTTCATATTCTGGTGCAGGGTCAGCACTTCCTCGATCTGCTGTCCGATGGTGAACACCGGGTTCAATGATGTCATCGGTTCCTGGAAGATCATCGATATGTTTTTACCACGGACGTCCTTTATCTCATCGTCACTCAGCTCCAGCAGGTTATTATTCTGAAACTGGATCTGCGCATCAGAGTAGACCGTGTTGTTTTCATCATGCAAGCGCAGCAATGAAAAGGCAGTGACCGATTTGCCAGAACCAGATTCACCTACGATGGCAAGATTCTCGCCTGAATATATATCAAAGCTGATATCGTCGATAATCTTTATCAGACCATTTTGCGTATTGAACGATACACTCAAATCTTTGACGCTAAGCAAAGTCTTTTCATTATTCACGATTTAGTTCTCACTGCTTTCGAGTATCCAGGGCTTCACGTAACGCCTCGCCGATAAATATCAATAGCATCAATGTGCCGACCAGAACGATGAAGGCACTCAAAGAGAGCCACCACGCTTCAATGTTCTCTTTACCCTGTGCTAACAGCTCACCCAGGCTTGGGGTTGTAGGTGGCACACCCAGGCCAAGAAAGTCCAGACTGGTCAATGCCAGGATTGCGCCACTGATCCTGAATGGTAAAAAAGTGATCACCGGCGTCAGACTGTTCGGTAACAGGTGCCGAGTGATGATAGTGAAGTTGCTCGACCCCATCGCCCTTGCTGCACGAACATAATCCAGATTTCTTCCACGTAAAAATTCAGCGCGTACATAATCAGACAGCCCCATCCAGCCAAATAATGACAACAGGATAATCAACAACCAGATGCTGGGCTGAAAGATCGAGGCAAAGATGATCAGCAGGTACAGTTCAGGCATCGAAGACCAGACTTCGATAATGCGCTGCATGATGAGGTCGGTCTTGCCGGAAAAATATCCCTGTATAGAGCCAGCAACTATCCCGATAACAACACCGATAACCATGAGCGCCAGCGCAAACCAGACAGAGATACGGAAACCGTATATCACTCGTGCCAGTACATCACGACCACGATCATCAGTACCCAGATAATTCTGACCTGATGGAGGTGCCGGATTTGGCAGATCGCTGACAAAATTTATGGTGTCGTAGCTGTAAGGAATAATCGGTTCGATCATCCAGTTGCCATCACCTGTTAACTGTTGACGAACGAAGTTATCGGTATAGTCAGCCTCTGTTTCGAAGTCACCACCAAAAGCCGTTTCTGAATACACCTTTACGACAGGAAAATAATAATCGCCATCATACTTCACGATTAAGGGCTTGTCGTTAGATAGAAATTCGGCAAAAAAGCAGAGCACGAACAGGATACTGAAGATCCACAGGCTGACATAACCACGACGATTCGCCTTAAAGCGCAACCACGCTCTCTGATTGGGTGACAGTCCAGACGAGAGACCTTGCGTGTTATCTGAACTCATCAGCTATCGACCGAGTCGAAGTGAATCCGGGGATCGATCATTACATAACTGATATCCGCCAGCAGTTTTGCGACCAGGCCCAGTATCGTGAACAGATACAGGGTGCCGAGAACCACGGGGTAATCACGTTTTAGAACTGATTCATATGAGAGCAGGCCCAGACCATCGAGAGAAAAAATAGTTTCTATCAACAGGCTGCCGGTAAAGAAGGCACCGATAAAGGCTGCGGGGAAACCGGTTATCAGTGGTATTACAGCATTTCTGAAAACATGCCGGTATAAGATAGCATTATCAGACAGCCCCTTGGCCTTTGCCGTCAGTACATACTGCTTTCTTATCTCTTCGATGAAACTGTTCTTGGTCAGCATGGTCATGATGGCGAAGCTGCCGATCACCGAGGCAGTAATCGGCAACACCATGTGCCACAGGTAATCCAGCACCTGTTTATACCAGGGCAAGGTATCCCAGTTGTCGGAAACCAGCCCGCGTAGCGGGAAGATATCCAGGAAGCTGCCACCGCCAAAAAAAACCAGCAAGGTGATACCGAGAACAAAACCCGGTATCGCGTAACCGATCAGGATCAGAGTACTACTTACCACATCGAAAGTACTGCCGTCCCTGACCGCTTTTGCAATACCCAGCGGTATACAGGTCGAATAGACAATGATGAAGCTCCACACACCGAGGCTGATCGATACCGGCATCTTGGATATGACCAGGTCGATTACCGATTCGTTATGAAAATAACTGTCACCCAGATCAAAACTTAAGTAGTTGAACATCATGGATAGAAAACGCTCATGTACCGGTTTATCAAATCCATATAGGGCACGGATCTCTTCGATGTATTCCTCATCCAGACCTGTCGCTCCACGATATAGCCCGCTGGTACCACTGCTCGCTTCACCCGCCTCACCATGTTGACCTTCCAGCTGGCTGACCAGTTGTTCGACAGGCCCTCCAGGAACGAACTGTGTCACTGCAAAAGTGATCAACATCACGCCAAACAGAGTTGGGATCATTAATAACAGGCGTTTTAGAATATATGAAAACATTATGATCTATATTTCTTTGTCATTCTGAACTACTCCCTTATCACTGTCCTTCACCCACCAGGCTTTTAGTAACCAGCTTATCGGGTCATAATATAATGGCAGTGTTTCCGGGATACCAAACTTATTCCAGTATGCAACGCGGTGCACATTGATATACCAGTTCGGCACCAGGTACTCACCATATAACAGGACACGGTCGAGCGCACGAGAAGCGATGACAACATGCTCCCGGTCTTTTGCCTGGATTATCTCCTGCACCAGCGCATCGACGACCGGACTGGTAATAGCCGGTAAGTTCCTAGAACCTTTTATTTCCGCCGAACTGGAGTAAAACATATTCATCAACTCATTACCGGGGGAGACAGAAGATGGAAAACTGGTAACCACCATATCAAACTCGAACGAATCCAGCCTGCGTTTATATAGAGATGAATCAACTTTTCGATAACTGGTCTCGATACCCAGCTTTTTCAGATTATGGGCATACGGTGCAATGATACGATCAAAACCGCCCTGCACGAGCAAGATATCCAGCCTGAAGGGCTCGCCCTTGTCATTTTTGAGCACGCCGTCTTGAATCGTCCAGCCAGCTTCGGCCAGCAAGTCACGTGCCTGGATCAGATTCTTTCGTAAGCTGTGCGGAGCGACCGTGGTTGCCGGTTGCCATTGCTGGGTAAACAGCTGTTCTGGTAACTGATCGCGATACCTCTCCAGCAATGCCAGTTCTTCACCCTCAGGCACTCCCTGGGCAGCAAGTTCGCTATTGCTGAAGTAACTATCGGCACGTACATACTGGTTATAGAAAAGCTTGTCATTGGCCCATTCAAAATCATATGCCAGGCTCAGGGCTCGTCTTACTCGCACATCTTTGAACTTATCGCGACGGGTATTAAAAGCAAATCCCTGCATACCGGCATTATTCTTGTGTGTTAACTCTGTTTTAACAATTTCACCGGAGTCATAACGCGAGCCATTATGTGAACGCGCCCAGCGCTTGGAGTGATTCTCGAAAAAGAAATCAAACTCACCCGCTTTAAAAGCCTCCAGCGCGATGGTCGAATCTTTGTAATACTTATACTTGATCCGATCAAAATTGAACATGCCTTTTCTGACTGGCAGGTCTTTTGCCCAGTAATCGGGGTTCTTGATATAGTTAATCGATTTACCGCGGTCTGACTTTTCTACCAGGTATGGACCACTGGCAATTGGCGTGATATCAGCGGTTTCATCGAATGCCAGTTCACCTGCCCACTTCCTGGAAAATATCGGTATTTCCCCGATAATCATATGTAACTCACGGTTCTTATTTTTGAAATCAAAACGGATGGTTAGCCGGTCAACCACGGTAGCCGAGTCAACGTCACCATAGTAGACACGAAACTGCGGGTGTGCCGCTTTACTCATCAGGGTATCAAATGAATATTTTACATCCTCCGCCGTTATCTCATCACCATTAGAAAACCTGGCCTGTGGATTAATATGAAAAGTAACGGAAAGCCCGTCGTCGGCCAGAAAAAAATCATCTGCGATGAGAACATATTCACTAAATGGCTCGTCCAGGCTTTTCTCCAGCAAGCTTTCAAATACCAGTGAGCCCAGACCATCCGCAGAGAGGCCTTTCAACAGATAGGGATTCAAACTATCGAAAGTACCCAGCCCCATCATCGTCAGACTTCCGCCTTTAGGTGCATCCGGGTTGACGTAATCGAAGTTGGCATAGCTGGGAGGATATTTCGGCTCATACCCCATCCCCATAGCTGGAACGGCATGCGAATTTACTGGCAGGTAAAATAGGAGAATAAAGAAAAACTTATAATTTATATCGAATAACCGACTTAACATGTGCGTAACACGAGTTTATTGTTATCTTATTTGCTGTAATATGACTACGAAATTAGTTGCATTCACGGGGTTGCATTCACCGGCATAATCCGCCTAACATGTGTTACCGAGTTTACAGTACTGGTCAGCAACAGACCAATAATAATAAAATTAATACGAGGGGGAAATATGGGCTTTTTAACTGGCAAGCGCGCATTGATATTTGGGGTTGCGAGTAATCGCTCGATTGCCTGGGGCATCGCGAAAGCGATGCACAGGGAAGGTGCCGATCTGGCATTCGCCTATATGGGAGAACGTCTTCGCGAACGTGTGGAAAAACTCGCGGGGGAATGTGATTCCGATATCGTCGTACCCTGCGACGTCGAAGATGATGAACAAATCGAAGCGGTTTTTGAACACCTGGACGATTACTGGGACAGCCTGGATATCATCGTTCACTCCGTAGCATTCGCACCGAAAGAAATGCTGGAAGGCGACTACCTGGACAACCTCAGCCGTGAAGGATTTAATACTGCTCACGATATCAGCTCATATAGCCTGGCCGCGATCGCCAAAGCCGGTCGTCACATGTTGCAGAACCGTGAAGATGCCTCGATCATCACCATGAGTTATCTCGGTGCAGTACGTGCTTTCCCTGGGTATAACGTCATGGGCCTGGCGAAAGCCAGCCTGGAAGCCAATGTACGATACCTGGCGCATTCACTCGGACCCGAGGGGATTCGCGTCAATGCCATCTCTGCTGGACCGATCAAAACCTTAGCCGCAAAAGGAATTTCCGGCTTCAATAAGATCATCGAACACGTGGAACAAAGTGCACCATTACGCCGCAATGTGACTATTGATGAAGTAGGAAATACATCAGCATTCCTCTGCTCCAGCCTGGCGAGCGGCATAACTGGCGAAGTTATTTATGTTGATGCCGGTTACAACACTGCCGGCCTGATGGGTGACATCACCTAGAGTCAACTCAGGAATCTCACTCAATAAAGAAAGGACAGCAAAATTGCTGTCCTTTTTTATTACGTAAAGAATACTACCGATATTTGCCGATCAACACTGATGGCTAAACTAAATGAGTTTTCTCACCTTCTAGACGAGCAATCGTTACCGCAGCAC
>Ga0316201_10004019_pt1 | contig 11011 bp, 12 predicted proteins | sample CS6wburrow_MG_FD_204516 | JGI IMG/M metagenome (GOLD analysis project Ga0316201, IMG submission 204516) | Coastal sediment microbial communities from Delaware Bay, Delaware, United States - CS-6 worm burrow | ecosystem: Environmental > Aquatic > Marine > Coastal > Sediment | place: USA... | reverse complement strand
CTATTTATACGGATTGTTCAATTCGTATATCCTATCGGTAAATAGGTACATCCTATAATGAGAAAACCCCGAAGAATATAGATTACAAAAACAAAAAGTTTCGACAAATACGCGATTATAAAAGATAATTAAAATGACCATAATCATGTAGAAAATAAAATTCTCTGGCAGGCGTAAGTCTCTCTCCAATTAGAAAGATCTTTGAGTTCAAAATTGTATCTTAGAGTACATTAAGGCACCTAAGCAGGTTGTTTAAAAACTCAGATTTAAATAAATCTTCAGGTTAGTGGCAATACTTTACACTTATTTGTTATGAAAAGAACAGGTAGACTGAGACTCTTGCTTAAATTCATTGCCATTTCTATACTTTTTTTAACCACCTCCTTATCGGGACAGGATAAAGAGAATATAACCCAAGAATTTCTTTCTGATTTTTCCAGATTGATAGGAGGAGAATGGCACCTCGGTAATTCATATCAGGTATTTGAATGGGGCGTAGGTAAACTTTCGGTGAAATCCAGCAATTATTTCATCACCGATGGAATCCCTGAACTTGTTTCTGAGGGTCTTTGGGTCTGGCACCCCGGAGAAAAGCAAATCAAAGGATATTTTACTGCGGTTAATATGCCTGCAGACTTTTTTGAATACACCACTATTTTCCAGGAAAACAAGATGATCAATCGTCTGACTACCTATTCCTCAAACGATAGCCCCAAAAACTATACAGAAATATGGGAATTCAAGGACGATAAAACTTTTAAATGGACGCTCTTTCAAAAGAAGGATGGTAAAGATCAACTGATTATGGAGGGTACCTATCAACGGAAGTTAAAAAATGAATAGTGTCAAATGATAGAACAACTAATCGATTCCAGCCCAAAAGCACTGGACCTGACCAACGAAAGACATGCAGAACGTATTTACGAAAGCGTTTCCACCATATTAAAAGAAGATTATTCCTTTTCAGAGCTTGTTGATATTGAAACTCGGCTGATAAAGCAAAATAATCCGGAACATATTTTTGTGCTTTTGGCCCTTAAACTTGCCAAATCCAAAATACTGGCCGCACGAATTGATCAACCTCTTATGATATCCGTTGTGTTCGCTGTTTACAAAGAGCATAACAGAATACGCAAGAACAGTGAACACCCCCATGGGGAAGATTTTTTGTTGAAGAAGGTTAGACAGCTGGAGTGGCTATTTGAAAACCAACCCCATGTAACCTGGGAATTGATAGTTGTAGACGATGGTTGCCCCGAAAAGAGCGGGGAAATTGCACAGCATATTGTTGATAAGCATCAACTAAACAATAAGGTTAAGGTACTTTTTCTCGAAAACGCCATAGAAAAAGGATATGCCCCTGCCGCAGGGATCAGTTCTACCCGGGATAGTCAAAAGGGAGGTTCTATTGTGTACGGGATGTGGAATGCAGTGAAGAAAACTACAACTGGCAATCATATCGTGATCTATACAGACGCAGATCTTTCTACACATCTGGGCCAGGTAATGCTATTGGTTAATCCGCTGCTGAAGAAGGAAAATCTTGTTGCAATTGGATCCAGAAGAAAGCCCTCATCTGTTGTAATTAAGAAAGGTAGTCGTAATTATCGGGGTAAACTTTTTATATACCTGTGGAAACGACTTATCCCCAATTTAGGTGATATTGTTGATACCCAATGTGGGTTTAAGGCATTTAAGGCGGAAATAGTCAGGGATATTATTGATGGTATGATTGAAAAAAAGTTTGCCTTTGATATTGAACTCTTATTAAGGACTTCCTTACTCAAAAGAGGGAATATCATAAAAGTGCCCATCGCCTGGATTGATAGCGAAGCAGCTTCTACAACAACAGACCTGCAACCCTATTTGCCAATGCTTAAATCCATAGCAAAAATGTACCGTAAATATTTCCCGAAGGAAGAGGGGGCGGAGGAGTTTGCCGCATTGATTAAGTCCATGGATGATGAGGATTTTGCCAAACTTCTGGAAAATATTCCCAAAGAAATCCGAGATCGTCAACCTCGGGAGTTTACCGACTTTGATAAAGTGAAAGCATCCGATCTAAATACAAAATAGATAGGCCATTTATTGAGTAAGATCACCAAGTATAAGGTTCCTGGTTTGTTGCCTAAGCTCGGCTTTATCTGCTTCTTTAAGTTCGCTTGTTTCTAAAAAGCGATGCACTTTTACCCGCAGTGGGCCAGGTGCCCCACTAAAAAATCGGAATGGGAAGCGCTTCTTATTGTCGAGAAAGGTCATTGGCACAATAGGGATTCCATGAGCAATGGCCATTTTAAACGCCCCATCCTTAAATCTGTCCAGGATCACAGATTCGTCTGGCACCCCAGCCTCAGGGAAAATACAGATACTCAATCCCTGGTTAAGCCTTTTCTGGGCCCTGCGGTATACAGCGGTTCTACTTCTGCTACTTTCCCTATCAACCAAAATACAGACACGTTTGTAAAAGAACCCGAATAGTGGTATTTTCTGAAGTTCCTTTTTGCCTACAAACACAAATGGATTACTGCTAACACGAAGCATAAGCATTATATCCAGCATACTGGTATGATTGGCCACCAGCATGTAACTTTTACCCGGCTCCAGTTTTTCTTCCCATTCAATTTTTGGAAAACAACCCATGCCGTAGAGTATAACCGATGCCCATATATTCCTGGCCATCCAGAAGAACTGAGCATAGGTCTTTTCCGATATTGTCACCAATATCAGAAAGGGCAGAAATAGTAAAATGGGAAGGGTTACCAAAATATAGAACCATACCCGAAACAAAAGCTGTCCTGTTTTTTTCACCCAATTGAGCATGGGCCAAAAGTAACAAATTTAGCAGGGTATCGGTATTTCTTTTACTTTTGCTAATCCTTAATCTGAAACGGATGGCAAGAATTCTCACAGGTATTCAAAGTACCGGGACCCCACACCTGGGCAACATCCTTGGGGCCATTATCCCAGCCATAGAAATGGCCGGGGAACCCAAAAACGAATCCTTCCTGTTTATAGCTGACATGCATTCCCTCACGCAAATAAAGAATGGGGATGAGCTTCGGCAAAACACCTACGCCACAGCTGCGGCATGGCTTGCATTTGGGCTTGATTTCAACAAAACTGTATTCTATCGCCAGAGTGATGTACCGCAGGTTTCCGAACTGGCCTGGTACCTGAGCTGTTTCTTCCCTTACCAACGGTTAACCCTTGCCCATTCTTTCAAAGACAAGGCAGACAGACTTGCCGATGTCAATGCCGGACTCTTTTCTTATCCCATGCTTATGGCTGCTGATATTTTATTGTACGATGCCCATATTGTGCCGGTAGGAAAAGACCAGCTTCAACATCTGGAGATGACCCGTGATGTGGCTTCGCGATTTCACAACCTCCTAGGTGAAACATTTGTTTTACCCGAGGCACAGGTAAAAGAGGAAACCATGTACGTTCCCGGAACGGATGGTCAGAAGATGAGCAAAAGCAAAGGAAACCTGATCAACATCTTCCAGCCCGACAAGAAATTACGAAAACAAATAATGGGGATAGTAACAGACAGTAAACCCCTGGAGGCTCCGAAAGACCCGGATCAGGACAATGTTTTTGCATTGTTTAAATTATTGGCCACTAAGGAAGAAATCGCAACTATGCGCGCCAATTACCTGGCTGGTAATTACGGGTACGGACACGCCAAACAGGCCCTCTATGAAGTGGTATTGAGGGAGTTTGCCAGACCCAGAGAAAAGTTTGCTCATTATATGGAAAACCTATCCGAAATTGATGATGTACTAGCCCAGGGAGCAGAAAAGGCCAGGGATGTGGCTGATTCTGTTTTGAACAGGGTTAGGTCCAAACTGGGCTATCAATAGGCCATAACTTTTCATTCGCAAAAGACAGCTCCCCTAGACAATTTCAAATAATTTTCCTGGCAGGGGTCGGATGCTTTTTTTCATTTCCAAACTAAATAAGATCGCAGCCGTTCGGGATATTGAAAAACCACAGCTGAGGGATATATCGTCTAAATGCGATTTACCCTTATCAGACAAATACGAATAAACCGTTTGTTCGTCGGGATCCAGTGTAATAAAAAGTTCTTTTTGTACCGGTTTGGCTTCCGGGTCAGGCAAATCCCAACCCAGGATGTAAATAAGATCAGCTGCGGAGGTAATCATATGGGCTTTTTGCGATTTGATAAGCTGGTTACAACCCTGGCTCCAGGGGTCATCAATCCTCCCGGGGACAGCAAAAACTTCCCGGTTATAACCATTAGCCATATCAGCTGTAATCAGGGCACCACCTCTGGATCCGGATTCCACTACAATAGTTGCCTCACTCATTCCAGCTATTATTCGGTTTCTCCTGAGGAAATTTTCACGGTTTGGTTTACTGCTACTCCAGAATTCAGTTACTAACCCTCCATTAGGTTCCATACGGTTAGCATATCGAATATGTTCCCTCGGATAGAGTTGATTCAGGCCATGTGCCAGTATCCCCAATGTAGTCAGGCCATGGCTTATGCATGCCTTATGCATGCAGATATCAATGCCGTATGCTAAGCCGCTCACAATTACCGGGTCTATTGGAGTTAAACTCTCAGCCAATGTTTCACAGAAGGTTTCTCCATATGATGTACTGTTTCTGGTGCCAACTACGCTAATGATCCTTTTTGAGGTAATATCATAGGTTCCTTTAGTAAACACGAGAATAGGGCCGTCACGACAATGTTTGAGGTATTTTGGATATGCTGCCGACTGGTATGACAGGCAACCTATGTTTTTATCTTGGATATATCGTAATTCCTTTGCTGCCGAATGCTGATGGTGACTCGAATACAACCCCTGCAAGGTACGGGTGCCTATACCTTCCAGTTGTAATAATTGCGACTTCCTGGTCCTGAAAACTTCTTCTGCACTGCCACAACCCGCTATCAATTTTTTGGCTGTCTGATCACCTATATGGGGAATTGCCTGTAAGCGTAACAGGGAAAGCAATTCATTTTCCTGTTGGGGGGTTTGAATGGGGGTATCCACTAACTACACAATATTATCTGTTAATAAAAAGTTATGTAAGGGGGTTTGAAGCCCTCTGAATTTTTTCCATCTTTGTAAAAATGGGCCCTGAACAGTACATACAAGAATTACTCTATCGATACAACTGTGTTGTAGTGCCAGAATTTGGTGCATTTCTTACCCAGGTAAAATCGGCCTTTATACAGAAGTCTACAAACACTTTCTATCCCCCTACCAAAGAGATTTCATTTAACCAACAGCTGTCTACCAATGATGGTCTTTTGGTTTCCTACATGGCGAATGCACAAGGCGTTTCATATGAGGAAATGCTGGAAAAGGTCCTGGAAACGGTATCTGCCTGGAAGAAAGAACTTAGTGACAGCAAACCTCTTGAATTAGCCGGTATTGGCAAGCTTTGGTATAACAGGGAAGGAAAATTACAGTTCAGGCCTGAAAAGCAGGTAAATTATCTCACAGCATCATTTGGTCTCGCATCAGTAGTTGCCCCACCGGTTGTCAGGGAAGTACTCAAAGAAGAAGTTGAAGCGCTGGAAGAGAAGATTCCTTTTATCATTACCCCTGAGGAACGAAACCAGGGCCATTCACTCAGGCCATTATTGAAATACGCAGCAGTAGTATTATTAGCGCTTTCTGCCGGAGTAACCGGTTTCCGGTTCTACGAAGAAAATCTGGACAAAAACCAAATTGCCAGAACCAAGGCGCAGGAAATTGTTACCCGTAATATTCAGGAAGCCACCTTTTTCAATGCCAAACCTGTAGAATTACCAGCAGTAACGCTTCCTGTAGCCAAAAAAGAAAAGGTAAAAACCCACCACATTATTGCCGGTGCTTTCCGTATTAAAGCCAATGCCGAAAAGAAAATTCGCATACTGAAAAACAAAGGTTACCAGTCGGCATATCTCGGGTTAAATTCCTACGGCCTGCATCAGGTTACTTACGGAAGCTACGAAGACCCTAAGAAGGCCCTCGCCGACCTTAAAAGCATCAGGCTAAAGGAGTCCCCGGACGCCTGGTTACTTTCAGTTAAATAATCTGCATTTTTTCATTCCTATTTCCGGGTTATCTTTGTGCCAAAATCTAAATTGATGGAGGCAAAGACACCTAGTGAATCCATGGCTATAATGACAGACCTGGTACTTCCCAGTGAAACAAACCCATTGAATAACCTTTTTGGAGGGGAATTATTAGCGCGGATGGATCGTGCAGCTAGTATTGCTGCCAGAAGGCATAGCAGAAGGATTACAGTAACGGCTTCAGTAAATCATGTGGCATTCAACAAAACCGTTCCCCTGGGAAGTGTGCTTACTGTTGAAGCCAAGATTTCAAGAGCTTTCCGTACTTCAATGGAAGTCTATCTCGATGTCTGGATAGAAGACCGCTTTAGTGGTGAGCGATCCAAAGCCAATGAGGCGATATATACTTTTGTGGCTGTAGATGATACGGGAATCCCCACCGAAGTTCCTCCATTAAAGCCAGAAACTTCTCTGGAAAAGGAGCGCTTTGCCGGGGCACTGAGACGAAAACAACTCAGCCTGGTACTTGCAGGTAAAATGAAGCCACATGATGCAACCGAACTGAAAGCCTTGTTCATGGATTAGGAGCAGATAAGCCCTTAAAAATCGAAATTGTCGGGATCAGGACCAAAGCGTTGTCCCTTGTCCAATCCGTCCAGATAGTCCATGTCTGCCTGAGATATTTCAAAATCAAAAAGATCCGCATTAGAGTGTATCCTTTCCTTATTAGATGACTTGGGAATAGTAATAACCCCCTTTTGCAAATCATAGCGCAGCACTATCTGGGCTACGCTTTTATTGTACTTCCCGGCAAGCTGCTGAAATACACGGTCTTTAAAAATGTTTCCCTGCATCATAGGAGACCATGCTTCATATTGGATGCCCTTGGTCTGGCAGAAATTAATTAAGGATTGCTGTACCAAATAAGGATGGAACTCCATTTGATTGACCATAGGGACTACTTCGGCTTCATTCAAAAGATCTTCAAGGTGGTGTTGCATGAAATTGCTAACGCCTATGGCGCGAATACGTTTCTCCGCATATAATCTTTCCAAAGCCCTCCAGGTATCTTTATATTTTCCTCCAACCGGCCAGTGAATCAGATAAAGATCCAGATAGTCCATTCCGAGACGTTCAAGACTGGCATCGAATGCACTCAGAGTTGAATCATAAGCCTGGTCCGAATTCCAGACCTTACTTACCAGGAAAATATCTTCTCTTGGTATGCCTGAAGCCTGAACGCCTAGGCCAACTCCTTCCTCATTACCGTAGATAGAGGCCGTGTCTATATGGCGATAACCGGCGTCCAATGCCCATTTTACAGCATTAATTACTTCCTGTCCGTCTTTAGAGAGGTAAACACCCAGACCCAGATAAGGCATCTCAACCCCATTGTGTAAAGTGAAGGTGCCCTGAATATCAGTTATTTTATTCATCGTGTTTGGTTTATAGTCGATAGATCCATTCTTCCGGGTTAAGACGCGTATTATCCCTGTATAGATAGAACTTTAATTCAGTTAATCCATTAAACCTATTGGTAAATATTTCTCCCAACTCATCTTTAGCGTCCACCCTGTCTCCCTTTTTCACATAGACGTTCGATAAGTTATAATAGGTGCTGATATAGTTACCATGCTTAACGTGGACCATCTTATTGCCTCCGGGCACAGCGCTAATTGCAATTACTTCGCCCTCAAAAACTGCCCGTGCCAGGGCTCCTTCATCGGTGGCAATGATTACTCCATTACTCTGGTGTTTAATCCCCGGGTAAACAGCATCCTTATATACGCCATATCCCTGTCTTTTTACCCCTTTTTCTACAGGCCATATCAACTTGCCCTTATTGGCAGAAAAGCTTTTAGCTACTATTGCTGCTTCAGGCGTAAGTGTAAAGGTATTTCTGGATGTCTTAGCGCCGGTATCTTTATTGGAAGCAGCTATGGCGCTACGGATAAGTCGTTCTATTTGTCGATCAATCTGTCGGGCTTGTTTTCTCTTTGCCTGGAGTTCCGCCGAATATTTGCTTTCATTCTGCCTGATGGTTAGCAGTAAATCTTTCTGTGATTTGATCTCATTAAGCAGCGCATTTTTTGCCTTTGTATTCTCCGCAATCAGTTGATCCTTTTGCTTTCTCTGGTTGGTAAGATCCCGATTTAAGGTGGCTAATTCTTCTGTCTTTCGTACAATTTCCTCGCCCTGTTGCTTGCGATATGCGGTATATTGTTTCAGGTATTGTAATCTTTTATATGCCTGATAGAAGTTTTCTGCGGAAAGGAGGAACATTAATCGGCTTTGCTGGGATTTATTCTGATACGATTTCCGGATCATTTCGGCATAATCGACTTTCAATACTTCCAGGTCCTCTCGCAATTTGCTTATGTTCCTAATATTAACATTGATCTGCCTGTTTAGCAGGTTGGATTGCTGATTGGTAACACGGATGAGCTGTTGCCGGATATTGATCTTCTGGTCCAGGTTTTCCATTTGGTCCAAGACAGTCCCCCGTTGCTTTTTTTCTGCAAAAAGGAGGCGGTTCATTTCGGCAATTTCCTTTTGCAGTTGTTCGCGTTTAGCCTCAAGGGCCTTTTGCTCGCTCGTCTGCGCATTTCCCTGCCAGCTACCAACTAACAACAGCAAGAACATATTCAGCATGATATTTCCGAAACGGGTCTTCATATTATTTGAGGACTATTTCTTCAAACCCTTTCGGGATTTTATAGGGAAAATTCACACGTCTGTTAAATTCCATGCTACGATATTCTATGGCAATGGTGGTACGCTGATCCACATCTATGGCCACGATTCCTATTTGATTAGGTAGAATACGCTCATCCCTTTTCTGATAATTCTTATAACGTATCTCGAGGAGTCTTTTTTTCCAGGGCTGTGCCAATTGTTGAGCGGCAAGCTTATAATTTCCGGGTTCTATGCGAAACAGGGGCTTAAAGAGCTCCATGGCCTTTTTGGGCTTTAGTTCGTAGTTATCTCCATTAACCTCGGCGAGATATTTTTCTTTCCTGAGATCGAGCAATGCCTGACCCAACAACAGATTTTGTACTATTTCAAAATCAACATCCGTGCCGAGCAACCTGCTTAAATACCTGAAATCACCATCAAAATACTGGTTGTCCAGTTTATTGTAGAAGGAAACCCGTTCCGGTGTAATCAATGCCTTTACTACCCCAAGCGGGGCACTGATCCAAATAGCCTTATCCTTTTCCATCCTGAGGCTAACCCCAATACTTTGGGTAGCATAACCATCAGAGTAGTCAATTTTGATCCTGCCAGTCAGGGTTTTGAAATCCAGTTGGTTTTTGTAGTGATTCTTGATGATAACCCGGGCAGGAAGGCTTTTATCTGCTTTTGCGTCCGAGATTATCTTGCCCGATTTACAAGAGATTGTAAGGGCAATTACTACCGAGGCCAGAATCCGCTTTACCACAGCCAATTTCCTTTCATTCATGGATTTAAGAGCCTGATTTTATTTTGCTAAGATACATATTTGCCTTGGATGGATTTCCAAGGGCAGTATAAACTGAAGCCAGTTCCTTATAGATTTTGAGCTGCAAATCATTATCATCCAGGAGGAAATCCAAGGCGCTTTCCAGAATCCCCGAAGCCTCCGATGATTTACCATTTCTATGTAAGGCGAGGCCGTATAAATAATACACCCATGGCTGAGCAGGATAACGTTCAAGAGCTTCACCCGCTTTAGACTCTAACAATGTAAACTGTTCAGTACCAGATAATCCTTCCAGCTCCCTGCGAAGGGCTTCCAAAGGGTTTTCAGGCCTGGTATTAATTGCTGTTGAGACGTTTAATTGCTCTCGTTTTTTCAAAGTATCCGAAATTTTACGAGCCAGCTGTTCAGTAAAAACAGAGTTGGGCAGGTTTTTTAATACTTTTTGGGCATTGGTGTAATCAGTCCTTTCAAAATAAAGGGAAGCCAGATTTTTTCTCAGGGTGATATTGTCCCACGGGATGCGATCCTGAAGTAATTGCAGGTCATTTCTTTGGGCTTGCAGAATATCGAGCAGGGTACTTAAAACCCATGGGTTTTCGGGTTGATGGTTTACTGCCCTTATGGCATAATCCTGTGCTTGTAAATATTGCTTATTGGCAAGATAGACCCTGGCTAATTCATAATCCAGCACTTTTCGATTAGAGGAAAACTCACTACACTGTAAAAGCAGGTTGATGGCCTTGTCGTAATTGGCTATGCTTTTCTGTTTTAAAGCCTCAAAAAAACATTCCTGAAACTGATCGGTATATTCTTCCAGAAAGACCTCAGCACTTTCTTCCTCCTGGCTGGTTAGGCCCTGTGAAATCAAGAGAAGTGCCAATACTACTCCAATATTTTTAATCTTCAACAACATCATTTCCTCCTGGAATCAAATGAACCTTAAGCAAATTCTACTTTACTCCGGTACTGCCAAACCCACCAGCTCCCCGACTTGTTTCTGAGAGTTCTTCCGAGGACTCCCATTCGGCCCGTTCATGTCTTGCAATTACCAATTGGGCAATGCGTTCTCCGTTGGAGATGGTAAAGGGTTCTTTGGATACATTCACAAGAATTACGCCAATCTCTCCGCGATAATCGGCATCTACAGTTCCCGGAGCATTTAATACGGTAATGCCTTTCTTGGCCGCCAATCCACTTCTGGGCCTTACCTGGGCCTCAAAACCAACAGGAAGCTCAATAAAAAGTCCTGTTTTAACCACTGCACGTTCCAGGGGACCAAGAATTACCGATTCCGACAAATGAGCCCTTAAGTCCATTCCGGCGGAGGCCTCAGTCTCATAGACGGGAAGGTCATGTTCGGATATGTTGCGAATCTTGATTTTCATGATTTTCGTTTAAAAAATATTCGTTTTAGGATCTCGCTTTCCATGCGATACACCAATATTAAAAATACTAAAAGAAGTAGCCCCCCAATAACCAAATTTCTGTTAAAAACATAAAATGAAGTGGCT